>MTKW01009738.1_pt1 | contig 14639 bp, 13 predicted proteins | sample 1042761 | NCBI WGS metagenome assembly MTKW01 (sample SAMN06205366, study PRJNA360243) | anaerobic digester metagenome | biome: Wastewater treatment plant; feature: Anaerobic digester sludge; material: sludge; isolation source: anaerobic digester fed with sludge from wastewater treatment plant ... | reverse complement strand
GGATTTTATCCGGTAGTTGGCGGATGGTCCTTGGCCTATATGTTTAAATCTGTTACCGGACTCCTTGCTCTTCCTGAGGCAACCGGCGACGTTTTTGGGGCTTTTGTAAGTGCTCCCATTGAACCCTTGATATGGACAATCATTTTTATGGCACTTAATATAGCAATAGTCGCCAAAGGTGTGGCCGGTGGTATTGAAAAAGCCAGTAAAGTGTTGATGCCTACGCTATTTGTTCTTCTTATAATAATTATCTTCGAAGGTGTTAGCCTTTCCGGTTCCGATGCAGGCTTAACGTACCTATTCAAGCCTGATTGGTCCCAGGTGACAGGTGAAACCGTCCTAGCCGCCTTAGGGCAGTCCTTCTTTACTCTCAGCCTTGGTATGGGCTGTATGCTCACGTACGGGAGTTATCTGAGCAAAAAGGAAAATATTCCTGCCAGCGCCTTAGCCATAGTGGTAATGGATACCGCGGTTGCTATTATGGCTGGCTTAGCTATATTCCCCGCATTATTCTCCTTCGGAATGGAACCTGCCGCAGGGCCCGGTCTCGTGTTTGTAGTTGTACCGGCCATATTCGCCCAAATGGGTAATGTGGGTCCTATAATCTCGCTTCTGTTTTTTACAGCCTTGACTGTTGCAGCATTAACTTCCTCCATATCCTTGTTGGAGGTAGTGGTTTCCTATCTGATTGATGAAAAGGAAATGGATAGGAAACATGCTACTTATCTTAGTTCCCTAGTTACAACCATAATGTGTGTCTTTTCTTCACTTTCAATGGGACAAATGTCAGGGATTAAACTATTCGGAGTTGGTTTCTTTGATTTCTTCGATATACTCACAGACAAGATATTCCTGGCCATCGGCGGAATGTTGCTGACAATCTTTGTTGGTTGGTTTATGAAGAAGGAAGACCTTAAGAATGAGCTTACAAATGATGGCACTGTAGCGTTCGGATTCTTTGAGGCATGGTACAATCTCGTAAAATATGTCATACCTGTTGTAATCGCCGTCGTTGCAGTCATNNATGGGAATCGCTGCTGTAGAACAGAGAAGTCTGATGCTCTTTGGGTTATTTGTTATCGTATTGCTCGGGATTTTTTCTAAGAAGTTATAGAGCTTCAATAGTATTACTCAAATTTCGGGGGAAAAGTGAAAGCCCCGAAGAGAGCAAGTGTTCGCTTTCTTACGGGGCTGCTTCTCCAATCTGGGAGGATCTGCGCCAATTGCACCGGTTATTCTCAATGTCTCCATACCAATCGGAATCCATTATACATCCCTTAGGTATTCCGGGAACTGTGGCGACCGCGCGTCCAAAGCCCTTCTCTATATAGCAACCAGTATACATGTTCGGAGATGACATTCCATCCAATTGAAGACGACAAATGAACAGTCTTGGAAGATGAGACGCCGGCCAATTCAATGCTACAGTTCAAGATGCAATTGATGTTTTGAAAATATCTGATGTTTGGGATCGCGCGTCGGAAGTTGTCCAAGATTACCTGGAGCGGGGATGCCAGGGCTTGAGCCTGAGACATTGAAGTCGACGGATAACATCAGGACAAACCTGTACAGCGTATTGAATCCTGCCATGTTATGTGGGATTGGCGCAGAGCCTGCCGAGTCTTTCGGCTATGCTCCGGTTATTCTGTCGAGACACGTTGAAGATGAAGCGAAAGATGTAGGCATGGATGTAGTCTGCCAGAACCAGATGGATGCCTCAATGATTGAACTTGACGGTACAGAGGACAAAAGCAGGCTGGGGGGCAATGCAATTCTGCCTGTATCTATAGCTGTAGCGAAAGCTGCTGCGAGTTTTCTGGGGCTGCCTCTTTACCGTTACCTAGGTGGGTTCAGTGCAAGGCACTTACCGGTTCCCATGTGCAATGTTGTGGGCGGAGGGAAATTCTATAGCCCGTATCTTGCATGTGAGGATTATCTAATCTTAGCGCCCGGGCTTGACAACTTCGCAGAAGCCATAGAGGTAATATCCATGACCTATTTCACTTTAGGGGACATATTGAGAGAAACAGAAGGTGAGATTGGCACCCATAATGGCATCTACACACCCCGGAAAATGAATAACCGGCAGGTGTTTGAGGCAATATCCAAGGCTATAGAGAACGCAGGGTATGAAGGAACAATTTTCTTGGCCTTAGACGTTTGCGCTGACCAGTTCTATGATTCTAAGGATGATACTTATGAAGTGGAAGGCGCACACCTCACAAGAGGAGAGTCTATTGAGTACCTAAGGGGGTTCCGTACCAAATATCCGCTTGTATTCATTGAAGATCCCCTGCACGAAGACGACTTTGAAGGCCTTGCCCAACTCACCGAACGTCTCATGGATACAATAATCTGCGGTGATGACGTCTTTGCCAGCAACATCGAAAGGCTAAGAGAAGGTGTACGACAGAAAGCCGCTAATTGTCTGTTGCTGAAGATAGATCAGGTCGGATCTGTAAGTGAAGCGCATGATTCTGCAATGTGTGCCTTAAGGAGCTCCTACTCAGTGACTGTATCCATGCGTTCCAGAGACACCACTGAGACTTTCATAGCGGATCTTGCTGTCGGGACAGGTGCCCAGATTATCAAATTCGGAGCCCCAATCCTGGCTGAACGCATCGAGAAAATCAACAGACTCTGCTATATAGAACACGAACTGGGAGACAGCGCAGAATTCCGGGGAAAGAGTGTCTTAAGGACTTTCATGCCGGATTTCTAGTTGATATCTAGGATATTTCAGTAGTGTCATTCGCGGGTATCGGAGGTATTGATCCGGTACCCGCGTTGGTTTTTTGGGTTTAAGAACTCTCGCAATTGGTTAATGCGTCGATTTCTTAGTACAAGGTAACTGATGTAGTCGATTATGGTCATGATGAGTTGAAGCGGGGGATGATGGTAGAGTTTTTTGGGAGGGTGATGGCTTGAGGAGGGGGCTGATTCCCACAAATCATTGAGGGATTGCATGCCTAATAGAAGTGCCGGATGCTGTGGCACAGAGGCATTTGGGCGTGAATAGGGTCTGCGCGCGCGGTTGTTGAAGGAATTAGGCTTGCGGTGTCGAAAAAATATATCTAGGCAGTGGAGTGGGCGGAAGTGCTGCGTATGTTGCCATATAGCTTCCACACTGTTACTACCATAGGACTTTGCTCCGCGATAATTGACGTTGCGGTGTATTTGGCATGGTTCTCATACAGGATTCAACTTGTCCGATAGCCAAATCTTACTGTTTAGCATGAACAAGCTGTCTAGGGGTAAGTATCTTCCGCGGCACATCGTCTCGTATCAGGACTAGTAGGAGCTCTTGTGTGATCTGCCAACTCAGAGGGTATTGGGGAGCGTTATCTTTCTGTGTCGCAGCGATTAGGCAAATGAGTTGATCGTGCAAATGCTTGTTATATCTGACAGTATTCTAGGAAAGCATTGGGCTGACATATATGACACTGTAGGTTGTCTGCTTATTAGGGATGTGTCGAAAACCGGACTGGCTTGGGTATTCAACGTGCTGCAAGCGCGGGGTGAAATGTATGTTGGATTTCATCAATGAGAAAAGTAAGTGTACGGGATGTGGTGCTTGCGTATCTATTTGTCCAGCGGGCTGTATATCATTTGCTCATGATGATGAAGGATTTGCTTATCCCAAGGCGGATTCCGGATGCATTGATTGCCGAAAGTGTTATGATGTCTGTCCAGTATTGGATTATAGTAGGCTGACTGAGACTGACTTCAAACAGTCTTGTGTAGCTGCTCGTCATATGGATCACAGTGTGTGGAAGAAGAGCTCTTCCGGCGGAGCTTTTTCTGCGATATGCAAAGCCTATTGTAACGATGGCGATGTCATATTTGGAGCGAAATTCGAGGATCTTGAGGTTGTTCATGATTGTGTTTACAGCCCTGATGAAATTGGCCCCTTTCAAAAGTCGAAGTATGTGCAGAGCGATTTGCGAGATAGCTATTCCAAAGCAAGTAGCCTGCTGAATAGTGGGCGAAAAGTATTGTTTTCAGGCACGCCATGTCAGATAGCCGGGTTAAGAAACTTCCTTGGGAGAGAGTACGACAATCTTCTATGCATTGACTTAATTTGCCACGGTGTTGGAAGTCCGGGTGTATTTCGGGAGTACATTGAGTATTTGCAGATCAGATATGCATCAAAGATGACTTCATTCTTCTTTAGACATCAACGAGCCAGAATGGGACGCTTTATTGATCACATGGCAAAATTGGAGTTCGAAAATGGAACCAGGATAGAAGATGGATCGGATCTCTACTACACTGGTTTCCTTCAATGCCTATTCTCGAGGCCGTCTTGTGGCAAATGTGTATTTGCCAATTTGACCAGGGTGGGAGATATTACTCTCGGCGATTTTTATAATCGGTATGAGGTGGTGCCGGAAGCAAAGGGAGTAGAGAATCTGAGCACAGTGATAGTAAATACAGAGAAAGGCAAAGAGGTCTTTGGATTGCTGGGGTATTACATGCACGTGTATCCCATCCTAACTGAGGATGTCGTGAGAGCGCAGGCTCGCTTGCGAGAGCCACCAACAATGAGTGAGAGAAGACAAGAATTTTTCGATGATTTATCACTTGGAGTTCCTGTCGAACAGGCTCTCCGGAAGCATGTTGCCATAGGCGATCCACCAGGACCTATAAGATCACTATGGCTATGTCTTCCTGACAGGCTTCGGGCTGGGATAAAACGGAGGTTGAGATGGATCGGAAAATCGCAATTGTGACACCGTGGAGGTCCGATAATCGCGGGAGTATACTTCAAGCTTATGCTTTGAAGAAGACTCTTGAGTCGTGGGGATATGATGCTGAGTTCATTTACTTTTCACCTAGAAGAAAGAGTTGCATGTATAGGCTAGCTGGGTTATCAAGAGACTTGCTAATAGATATATACACATTCATCTGCAGGCCCAATCTATATCGGGTTCGACATAAAAATCGTATGATCCGTGACAAGCTTAAGGCTAGCCCATTGTATGTAACGTATGATCAGCTTAGGGATGAAGCTGCAAAAAGGTACTCGGCGGTAATCTGTGGAAGCGACCAAATATGGAACTGTCATGGAGGGTACGCCAATCCATTCTTTTACCTTACTTTCATTGATGCAAAGAAACGCATTGCCTACGCTCCAAGTATAGGTCGCAACTACATATCCCCTGGCTGTCTTGATGCTTTCAGGGAATACGTAAACGAGATTCCATTCTTATCGGTACGAGAAGAACAGGGAGCAATGCTGATCAAAGAGACTGTAGGGCGTGATGCTGAGGTCGTTCTGGATCCCTCTTTGTTACTAACTGAAGAGCAGTGGGAAGCGGAAATCCAGATGACGGGACAAGCATGCCTAACAGGTGAATATATCTTATGCTATTTCTTACGAGATAATTCGGAATACACTAGATATGCCTATCGTTTATCTGAGCTCACTGGATACGCTATTGTTGCAATAGAGCCTGCATCTCTCAAGAAGTATGCTTCACTCCAAGGCATAGAATTAGCGGCCGCGGGTCCGTTGGAATTTGTGCAGTTGATAGACAATGCGTCTTGCGTACTGACAGATTCGTTCCATGGTGTTGCTTTCAGTATCAATTTGGGAAAGCAATTTGGCGCATTTAGACGCTTTGATGATGATGACCCTATATGTCAGAATTCGAGAATATATAATATCCTGGGCAAAACTCATCTCGAAAGTCGGTTGATAACTCCTGATACCACACCGAGTCTCTTTGTCGAGGAACATATTAAATACGACCTGGTACGTCCGTTGCTAGATTCGGAGAGAGAGCAATCTCTTGCGTACTTGAAGAAGGCAATAGCTGCTGTGATCAGCTATTAAGCCGCAGTATTTGGACGAAATACGATTAGGCATTAGCAATGTATTTCTGGCGGAAGTGGGTTTTCAGAAGAGAGCTTGGTAGGGCATATTCAGCACCCATGGCATAGGATTGACCGTACAGAATTACAGGGTGAGCGGTTTGTGGTGATGGCATACGAGAAGGGCATGAATTCTGTCTTCAGCATGGACTGAAGGGACGTACAGCCGAAGACCCTTGTGTGGTCTATGATAGACGTGAGCACTGCGGGTGAATGAGTGGAGATTGTGTGCTCAGAGGATGAGCTCATAGGGCTTTCAGGGCACATGCCATGGCGGGATATTGAGATTGTTCATACGGGGATAGGGCTTGGGGAGAAGCTGTTTGAGGGAATTCTGATCTCGGATGATGTTGCGACAGACACGAGGCATGATAAGATACACATGTACCCCAAAAGGATCAACCTGATGTAGAGGCGTTCCTCGGCCTGATTTGCGGCATAGAGGGTATATATGGGGCTACGGGGCACGGGAGATCTCCAAGAAGCAGGAGGTGCTGGTTGGAACGCAGTCGTAGGATGTTAGCCTTTGGGCCAGGAGGAGATGCTCCAGGCGTGGGCAGAGGCTTTGGTGGGTTTGACGGTGCAGTGAGAGGAGAACACGAAAGATGAAAGCCATTGTGGGGTGATGCTGTGGCAGAATACGGAGATTATGAAGTGACTGTCAGCATCATCGTGCCTGCTTTTAATGCGGGTCATGAGATCACCAGGACTATTGAATCAGTGTTGTATCAAGATCTAGAGGGAATTGAGCTAATAGTAGTTGATGATGGATCTACTGATGATACTTTTGACGTTGCACGGGCTGCGGTTGAACACAGCACCGTTGCGGGAAGGATAATTCGACAGGAGAATAGCGGTGTTAGTGCAGCGCGTAATATCGGTTTGGAAGAAGCTATGGGCCATTACGTCCTTTTTCTTGATGCTGATGACTTCATTGCAAGGAAGTGCCTCTCCAAGCTCTATGGAAAAGCGGAATCTTGCAATGCCGATATTGTGTTCTGCGGGTGGGATCGTGTAGATGCAACGGGTGCGCTTCTAGAGTCTTACGATCAGCGTTATCAGTATTTTGAGGAGCCAATCACTGGCAGACAGGCAATTGTGGAAATGCTAAGGAAGCATGCATGGATATGTACTGGCTCTGGGCTCTATCGAAAGGACTTGCTGGACGAACATTGTATACGGTTTACAGTGGGTTGTACTGGAGGTGAGGATACAGAGTTTACGCTAAAGGCAGTGTTTCACGCCAAACGATTGGCCAGTGTGTCTGAGGCGTTGAGCAATTACGTACAGAGACCAAAAGGGCATTCTCTTAAGCTTGATGTTGCAGAAAAACGGGGACTTGACTCTTTGTCTGCACACTATCGCCTTATGGAGTATTTGGAGCGTCAAGGCGCAGAACAAGAGTTAGTAAGTATCATGGAATCGTACGTAGTCGGGTGGATGCTTCCCGGAACCATAGCGTCCTTGGCCAGCTGTGGACGACATTATCAAGAAGTAGCCGACCTAATCGAGAGGCACTCAGTAGGACGCTGTAAATTGTCGGCAAGTGCTTTTGACTGGATGTCATCATGGAAATGCAGAGCGAAAGCTGCTTTAGGGAACTGGTTACTAAGTCTCAACCCCAAGTTGTTTTACCTGGTAGCGCGGTTAAGAGGACATCGATGATTGTCCTGACAGTGACTCAGTCCTTTTAGATGTCTTGGAAATGGTACCGAGTCGGAGGGTCGGATTACATATGGATCAGACGCGGTAAGGCGGTGCGGCGCAAACGGTAGACGCAAAGTCTATTTATGACAAAGATTACATATAACGGCATGTTCCTTCTGAGAACAACCAGATCACTGCATAGCTGGATACTTTGTGAGATCCATTAATGGGTTTGCCAATGACGTGAGCATCATCGGATGCGCAAGCACGTGGCTCGATGACGGTTTATGCTATGGGGGCGGAAACCAACGCGAGTTCGTGGATATTAGGTTTGGGAATGTACCGGAAAACTATGGTCGTGTCGATCCTAGTCCGCGAATGCAGATGCCTAAAGGCGGGCGTATGGCTGTCACCCATCCCAGTATGAAGGGGTGCTTCATCCAATATCGGAGACCATGCGATTTGTGACGCCGACAGGTACAGTGGGCGAACCAGTGAGTGATGACTGCGGACATTGCTTAGGAAGTTATGTAGCTTTCAGTGTACAATCCGGCGAAGGGCATCAAGATTTGCTTGCTGGGATTAGGCTTGGGTGCAAACTGCTTGACGAGGTTTTGACCTCAGAATACGTTATGTAGCTCGCTAAAGAAAGACAGTAACTCCTTTGCGGACTGCAAGAAGCCCAGCGCGGTGCGCAGACCCTGCTTGAATAGACTGGCTTGATAGAAGACATATGCAGGGATGTTCATCAGTCGGAAATAGTCAAGGAACTGGGGGGCCGGTCGCGGAGCGGCAGAATGCTGTTTTGGCTGAGTGGAGAAGAAACGGTTGGCGATGGTAGTTATACTGTGGGTACGATGGTGCAGTGTACGCAGAACTGAAGAATTAGATCCTTGGGATTTCGGGGGTAGAGTGAAAGTGTTGCCTATGAGGTTTGAGTCAAGTAGTGCGCGTGGGTTCTACGTTATCATGCACAGGCACTGACGTAAGTAAAGGCATTGGAGTCTGTTTAGTCTGTGCCTTGGCACCAAAGGTGCAATATGGTTTCTACCGTATATACGGCCTAGATGCTCACTGGGACTGCAAGTCTATCGGAAAAAGGAGTGGCGCTGATTGGAAGCCATTCGCATTGGCCTAAAGGGTTGGACACAAGAATGGATGTAGGATATGAGTGTCTACAGATTCAAAGGATATGATATGGCAATAAACGCTATGAGGAGCAGCGCACAGTGTCGTTTGGTGATAATTCGATATGTCCTGGTGTCAATTAGCAGTATCAGGTCGTGTACTGGATACGTTGCTGATTTTCACCGGCGGGACATCTGTAATCATGGCAGAAAGGATATCATGGCTTGATGTTCGATACGATCATTGTACTAATTAGTATCCCATTGCTGGGTTTGGCGATACTATCATATCAAGCAGGATGGGGTGGGTATGTCCTTATTGTTTCGTTTTTGCACATTGTGTATGGGTTAAGATTGTTTGTCCGCAGGGGTGGCGTACTGTTGACAGCGTCAGGATTGTACGGTCTTACGTCAGCCGTTTTCCTTGGACTGCCACCTTTATGGGGATACTTGGCAGGTGTTTACTCTATTGACTCGATAGATTGCCTGGCATCAGGGATTTCGTTTGCAGTTCTAACCATGACAGACCTGATCTCCAGAATGGGGAGAAGGCCGAAACGAGCACGTACTGCTAGGACGGCCATGATGGTTGAAATAAATGATAGCGCACTATGGTTGATGCTGGGCTTCTCTATTATGATTTTCATCATCGGGTCAGCGATGAACACGGCAGAGCTTCCATTAGCTAACCATGCGGTGTACATGTCGGCACTACTCCTGGGCGTCGCTACCATCATAGCGGTCAGTGGCCGCAAATGGCTGTTGTCCACACTGAGCTGTGTTCTTACTTCATCGATACTTGTGGCGTATTTAGGGGTGTATTTTTCTGGCTTTGGGAGGCTTATGATCGCGACTTTGGGCATTAGCATTATGTTCGTGGCAAGTGTTATATGGAAGTCTATTTGGATTAAGGTAATACCCCTCCTAGCATCGGGTCCCTTGCTAGTTGTTGGCGCGCAGATTCGCAGCTCCTCCGTTATTACTGCACGCTCACTTCTAGGAAATCCATTCGGAGGTCTGAGCTCAATGCTGGCCCCGTATTTTACATTGATAGAGGTTCTGCTTCGGGTCGGTATGCCCGGGAGCCTACGGGAATTTGAGTTCCGATGGGGAAAAAGCTTGATATCAGGGCTGCTATTTTGGGTGCCACGGTGGATATGGCCCTCGAAGCCCCTAGCGCTAGGGCATCAGTATACTCTATGGTTCAGACCAGACCAAGCTCCTTGGGGGCATACCATGGTGGCTAGCTACTTGGGCGAATTCTACGTGGACTTCGGTTTTCTAGGTCTTCTGATGGTTCCTTTGATCCTGGGCATAGTGCTGAGAACGCTCGACACCGCAATTTACCAGTTGGCTGCTGGTCCAAGAGGTTCGCATATAAAGTACTGTTTAAGGTTGGTTTCGACGTCTATTGTTGTGGCGGGCATTGCAGATTATGTGTGGGGAGGCACAGCTACATTAGCAACTCGGGCTGTTCCTCGTCTCATTTTTCTGATTCCGCTTGCAGGAATCGGGCTTTCGATGAGAAGGACCTGAAGGAAAAATCGCGCACGTGTAGTATCCGTAGAAGCATGCTGTTGAACTTGCCGTGAGTGCTAATGGACAGAATGTTGCTTATGGTACTCGGGAACTGCTTTTCCGTGATGGTGTCTGCAGAACAAGCGACTATATATGAATTTTGGCCATGTCTAGCCAATACGGACTCTGGTAGACGTCTAGTCCAGATAAAATATAGTAATTTCTGCCGGGGCCATGTATGAGATTTACGTAGGTGCAATCTAGTTACCGTGACAGGAATTCTTTGAGTGCAGTCATGTTTTGATTACTACCGAGTCCACAAGTGTATTTGCCCTATGGGATAGAAGGAACAGAGTTAGTGTCCTAATTCCTAATAGAGCTGAAGATCAAATATGCAACCTTTTGGCCACGGACAAGCTGAGACTTGTCTCCTGAGCGTATTGATGCTGATATCTACGTGAGAGCAAACCGAGGGCTGGGTTACCAGAAGCAGTATAGGTAAAGCTCGTTCCAATGGTATGCCGGTTAAGCCAGTCGTGATATGCTAGGGCTAGGCCAGCCAAACCTCCAGGAAGTCGTTTGAGTGCGGTCAGCGGAGCCCAAAGACTGTTGTTGATGCTTTCCATGCAGCTGGATATGCAAGTATTACATACATACCAGGCAGTGAGGAATTCTACCGTGGGTACCAATTTCGCAAGCTTCCTTGATGTCTACGATGTTAGGGAATGCTGAGATTTTCGCTTCTGTCGCGAAAACTGGACTGACAAAGGCCTTTAGATGAGCAGTATGCCAATCGCTGATTAGTGACAGAGCTGCAAATAAGGCTAAGAAGATGAACGAAGGCTCTGGGTAGACAAAGTTCATAAGGTTGATTTGTTGATCAAGTGATCTGCCGATATGCTAGCTGTTCCAACTGATAGAAGGTGTTTGCTGACTTGTACGTTTGGGTATTGGATGGGGCTATACGGCAATCTCAACCGCAGAACTCGTACTAGCATGGGAAAATCTCGAAAGGATTGAATTTGAGTGGCAGTTTTGCTCTATATGGGTATAGGTTATCCTGATGTCAGAGGATTCAAATGGGTCTCAGCTTTTCAGGCTATGGGGTTTGATGCTGTCGTATTGCGGGGGAGAGGTCCCAAGGGTAGAGATGTCTTTTCGTCGTATGGTCCTGATATGGCCACAGTTGAGACGGTGGAACGGTTGGATACCAAATTTCCTCTGGATTTTGCTCTTGCACGCTATATCGCTAAGCGAGTAGCATTGTATGAACCAGACATAATATTAGTAAGGGACATTTTCCTTGCCGGATATGCTATTTATGTGGGCAGCAAAATGAACATACCATGCTATATAGATCTCGCTGATAACTATCCTGAGGTTGCGAAGAGTATACTTCGTTCTAGACTAGGGAGACAGGCTGGGTACAGCATTCTGAATCAATGGGAACGATATGTGCTACGTCAAGCCGATGGAGCTGTAGTCGTTACTCCGGAGAGCAAGAGCCATATCATGGACAAACATCGCCTGTCGGGTTCCCAGATCTTCGTTGTAGAGAATGTGCCTAAGGATCCAGATTTGTTTCGCCCCACGAAGTCTGCGTTTTCTGGAAATTTGGTATACATAGGTACGTTCGATCGTGGCATTAGGGATCTCGATACTGTAATAGAGGGGCTCCGAATATATTATGAAACAAGCGGAGAAATCGTTCACCTAACAATCTACGCTTTTGAGCCAGAGAAAGTACAGAATGTTGTGCTCGAACGAAAGGGTGGCGCAAGATTTGTGACAGTATTGCCCGTAGTCGATAACGACATCCTATATCAGACGCTTCGCGCCTTCGATGCCGGTATTGTTCCTCATTGCCGATGCCCTGCAACAGAGTATACCGCACCCAACAAGATCTACGATTACCTTCACGCAGGTATTCGTGTTATATGCAGTGATAATCCCCCCTTGAGGAGGATTTTGGACGATATTGGAGGCGGTGTCACTTATTCCTGTGGCGATCCTATGGATTTTGCTCAGGTGCTAAATCGCCTTAAGTCTGCAATCGAGGGGGAGCAGTGCAAGGCTGATACGGATGTACTTACATCAAGATATGAATGGAATGTACAAGCCGAACCTTTTCTAAGGCATTTACGTGACATCTTGACCTGAATAGGTTCTGAGGAGCATCTGTTTCGAGCAGTATTACGATCATACTTATTCTACTCGACGGGTGATTTGTGTTCCAGGAAATGCAGCTTGATTTCAGCGGAAGGGGTCTTGTAGTCCTTGTCTTTGCAGCTAGTACATTTGAGGCAATGGGAGAACACGAGGTAAGTGTCCTAAGTAGTGGCGTCAATTGGGAAGAAGGATTTTGGGATATTGACTCTTAGCAAATCCCGCTGCTTTATGACCCTGTGTTTGCTGTAGAGTAGAACCGCCGAATTGCAGAATGGAATTATCGGAAGTTGCAGAGAAGAAGGCGATTGCAGCACCCCCTAGACCCATTTGTGAAGGACGCAAGAGGTAGATCAAAAGGCTGCTTGCAAGGTCACAAGAATATTCTACTAGAGGACTGTTCTTTTTGAGAGGTTTATCGTATGAAGCGATTGCTAAGTAAGGTTCGGTTAGGGTTCGACAGATTTAAGCTGCCAGCGTAAAGGCTTCCGATTCGGTCAGTTCCTTGAAAGACTTCTCTACAGAGTCTATAAGGGCGTCTGGCGTTCCATAGAGCCTATTGCTGCGGCTACACCCTTAAGTCGCCATCATGTCTTCTCCACAGGGTTCAGTTGTGGCATGTAGCAAGGCAAATAGTACAGCCTTACCCTAGGGTGACTGGTAAGCCATTCGTCTACAAAGTTGGCCTTATGGATACTGCAGTTATCGAGGACGATCTGGATCCGCCTGGTCGGGTAGAGCCTGACGATATGATTGAGAAAGTCTATGAACTGCTCTGACCGTTTGCGATCGAAGATCTGATATGACCACTTGCCTGTACGGATATCTATCGCTCCGAAGATGCTCTTCTTGCTGTTGGTGCTCGGTGTCAAGATGCGGACTTGCTTGGCTCTTTTCATCCACATGGCCCGTAGTGGAGGCAGAAGATGAGCGTCGCATTCATCTTCGTAGAACACATGATTACCGGATGCCCTCGAAGAAAGGACCTAAGGATCGCCCGCAGCTTGTCCTTAGAAAGCGGGTCATAAGCTTTCTAAGAGCCGTGGCGAGGTGGTTGTGACGGAAGTCGAGAATCCTACATATAGCTGCGCCTATCGCCGCACTTATGGTATGATGTGGCATGGCAGGAGGTTAGTTAGCAATCACGCAATGGCGAAGGCTGTTTACGTTTAGATGAAGTTTCTTGCGTTATTTCCGACAATGGGAATATGGAGAGCGAAGGTGAAATCTAGAGTGAATGGGGAAGGAATCAGTAGCTTTACGGGGAAAACGCTTTTGATAACGGGCGGGACTGGGACTTTCGGAAATGCAGTTCTGAACCGATTTCTCGATTCCAGTATTGATGAAATACGCATTTTTAGCAGAGATGAGAAGAAACAACATGACATGCGCCTAGCGTATTCAAATCCCAAATTGCACTTTCATATAGGTGATGTCCGCGACTATGGAAGTCTGCGGGATGCGATGACCGGGGTTGATTATGTTTTCCATGCAGCTGCCCTGAAACAGGTGCCATCATGTGAGTTTTACCCAATGCAGGCTTTGCTTACCAATGCCGTAGGTGCCGAAAATGTAATGAATGCGGCCGTTGAAAACAATGTGAGTCGCGTGGTTGTGCTCAGTACTGATAAGGCTGTATACCCCGTGAATGCTATGGGAATCTCCAAGGCTATGATGGAGAAACTCATGGTCGCGAAGTCTAGAACGGCTGCACATAGCGGAAGCGTGCTGTGTGGCACGCGCTATGGCAACGTAATGGCATCACGTGGATCCGTGATACCTCTTTTCATATCACAGATAAAAGAGAGAGCTGCGATTACGGTTACGGATCCTGAAATGACTCGTTTCATGATGTCAATAGATGATGCAGTGGATTTAGTAGTGTATGCATTTCAACATGGTGAGCCAGGAGATATGTTTGTTCAAAAAGCACCTGCAGCAACGATAGGTACACTTGCAATGGCCCTTAAGAAGATATTTGATGCTTCTAACCCGGTCAGCATTATCGGCACACGACACGGGGAGAAGATTTATGAAACCTTGGTGAATCGTGAGGAGATGGCTCGCGCAGAGGATCTAGGGAGTTATTATCGTATCCCAGCTGACAACAGAGACCTGAATTATGACAAGTACTTTGTGGCAGGTCATGACAGGATTACGATGGCATCTGACTATAATTCACATAATACACATCGCTTATCAGTTGATGAGCTTATTGAGATACTGCTGAAATTGGATTACGTCCAAAAGGAACTTGAGGGGTGGCAACATTGAAAAATATCCTGATAACCGGATCTCAGGGAT
>MTKW01001850.1_pt1 | contig 14647 bp, 14 predicted proteins | sample 1042761 | NCBI WGS metagenome assembly MTKW01 (sample SAMN06205366, study PRJNA360243) | anaerobic digester metagenome | biome: Wastewater treatment plant; feature: Anaerobic digester sludge; material: sludge; isolation source: anaerobic digester fed with sludge from wastewater treatment plant ... | reverse complement strand
CGTCCGGCGCTGTCGCGGAACAGGGTGTCGCCGGCAAAAAGCGCGTTGGCGGCGTCCAGTTTCCAGCAGATGCAACCGGGGGTGTGGCCGGGTGTTTCCAGCACCGTCCAGCTTGCGCCGGCCAGTTCAAACACCATGCCTTCGGTGGCATCCACCAGCGGGCAGTCCGGCTTGCGGGGGGCGGGATACAGGCCCAGGATGGCGTTTTGCTCCGTGAAACACCACGCCGCATCCGCCGGATGAATATGGATGGGCGCGGGGAAGTCCGCGCACAAATCGGCCAGCGCGGAAATGTGGTCCACGTGCCCGTGGGTCAGCAAGTAAGCGACGACTTTGAAATTTTGCCCGCGCAGGCGGGCGGCCAGGTCGGCGGCGTCATCGCCGGGGTCAATCACGACGACCTCCTGCGTGTCGGGGTTGCTGACCAGATAACAATTTTCTTCGATAAAACCGGTGACTCGTGTTTCAATGTGCATGGCATGAAAGCTACCCATTCAAACGAAGACGTCAAGGCCGGAACAGACGTTGTTTTGACCGTGACGAATTTAGGGGTCGGCTTTTTCCCGGATTCGGCGCGGCGCTATGATGTTGTTCGCGGGGTTCATTTGACGTTGCGCGCGGGACAAACCACGGCGCTGGTGGGCGAAAGCGGCTGCGGCAAGAGCATTACGGCGGCGGCGCTGGGGGGGCTGCTTCCGCGCGGGATGGTTCAGGATGAAGGCGAGATTCGGTGGGCGGCGGGTGTGGAATCGNNATTCGCAATCAAATCCACGAGGTCTTGCCGACGGAGGAGCGCGGCAACGCGGAGGAGCGTTTGGTGGAGCTTATGCGTCAGGTTGGCTTCGCGGAGCCGGCGCGGGTGCTTGCCAGTTATCCTCATCAGCTTTCCGGCGGGATGCAGCAGCGCGCCATGCTGGCGATGGCCCTGGCCGGGCGTCCGCGGGTGTTGGTGGCGGATGAACCCACGACCGCGCTGGATGTCACGGTTCAGGCGCAGATTTTGCAGCTTTTGAAAGACTTGCAGAGACAAGAGAATCTCGCCATGTTGCTGATTACGCACAATCTCGGCGTGGTGGCGGCGATGGCCGATTACGTGCATGTCATGTATGCGGGGCAAATTGTGGAAGCGGGTCCGGCGAGTTTATTGCAAGCGCCGCGCCATCCCTATGTGCAGGGGCTGTTGCGGGCGTTGCCCCGATTGCGCGGCCCGCGCCAGAAGTTGCAGGGCATCGAAGGAAGCGTGCCGCCCCTGGGGCAGCGGCCGGAGGGCTGCCGGTTTCATCCGCGGTGTCCGGTGGCGCGTGATATTTGCCGCCAGCGGGAGCCGGAATGGAAAGCTGTTGATGACCAACACGCGGTGGCTTGCCGGGCGATTGGCGCGGATGGGTGGGAATGAGCACGCCATTGTTGCAGGTTGAACATTTGCGGGTGACCTACCGGGTGGCCCGCCGCAAGGTTGTGGCGGTGCAAGACGCCTCGTTTGTGGCCCGTCGCGGGCGTTGTCTGGGGATTGCGGGCGAGAGCGGCAGCGGGAAAAGCTCGCTGGCGCGCGCGATATTGGCGCTGGAAGATCAGGTGAGCGGAAAAGTTCTCTTCGATGGGCAGGATGTGTTGCGGCAAACGCGCGCGGCGCGTCGTGAGTTTCGCCGCCGCGCGCAAATGGTTTTTCAAGACCCGCTGGGTTCTCTTAATCCGCGCCTGAAAGTGGGCGCGGCGCTGGGGGAGGTGCTGCGGGTGCATAAAATCGCTGATTCGCGCGCGGATGTGCAGGCGCAAATCGCGCGTTGGCTGACCACGGTGGGGCTGGATCCGGCCTATGCGGACCGTTTTCCGCATGAGTTGAGCGGCGGGCAACGGCAGCGGGTGAATATCGCCCGCGCCTTGTGCGTTGGGGCGGAGTTTTTGGTGGCCGATGAGCCGGTCAGCGCGCTGGATGTCAGCGTTCAGGCGCAGATTTTGAATTTGTTGCAAACGCTGCAAGCGGATTGCGGCATTACGTGGGTGCTGATTGGGCATGATTTGGCGGTGATGCGTCACATGGCCGATGACCTGCTGATTATGCAGGCCGGTGAGATTGTTGAATCCGGCCCGGCGGCACAAATTCTGGAAGCCCCCCGGCATCCGTACACCCGCGCGCTTCTGGCCTCCGCCAGCCATTTGGAAAGCGCGCAGAATGGGTTGTGAATCATCCCCGGCGCCAGTTAGACTGGGCGTGACTATGATGACAATGTGCGATATTGTATCCTAATGCCAAAGGAAAGCCGACGCTCATGACAAACGAACAGTTTTTATCCGCCCTGCAGTCTGAAGCACAATCATTTGCAAAAGCTGTTGCAAATGACGAAGGGGAGTGGATCATCAAAGGATTCATTGATATTTACAAGAATGTTTACACCATATCCATTGACACCAAAATAGTTTCCAAGGTTCTTGAGCTTCTTTTGTTCCCCATGCTTGCCGAATTTGGCCATAAGCACGACCTGGAGCTGGAGCTGTCGCCCCAACAAAACTTCTATCCCGATATTTCGTTCGTCCATCGCCCTACAGGGCGAAAGTTTGCCATGGACATAAAAAGCACCTATCGGGTTAGCGAGGAAACGGTAAACGGGATGACTCTTGGCGCATTTACCGGCTACTTTCGGAGTCGTGCCAGCACAAAAAATATCCGCTATCCCTATGACGAATATGAGGGGCATTTTGTTCTAGGCGTTATTTACTCACAAAATCAAGCGGCGAAGGATGAGCGCAAGACATATACACTTGCTGACCTGGACAAAATTCCATCTGTCATTCATTCGTTTCAGTTTTTTGTTCAACCCAAGTATCGTATCGCCACAGGTCGCCCGGGAAGCGGCAACACAAAGAACATCGGATCTTGCTTGAATATTTCCGATTTGGTTAATGGCACAGGGCCCTTTCATCGGCTGGGCGAAGATGTCTATGATGATTATTGGATGTATTACCTGACCAAGGATATGGCGCTGGCACTTGAAATCGAGCGCCCCTACACCAGTATTCGCACGTATCTTGAGTATAAAAACAGAGGTGTTGATGTGCTACGGGCCTACGAAGAGGACCTAAAGAGCCTTGAGGCAGATGACGCCTCTGAACCAGAGGATTCATGAAGGTATTCATTCCGCCATTAAAGTGTCAGGGCATCAAGACCAAGCTTGTCCCTTGGATTCTGGATACTGCGGGGCGTGATTTTTCAAGATGGGTGGAACCATTTATGGGGAGTGGCGTCGTTGGTTTTAACGCGGCCCCCCAAAGGGCTCTGTTTGCCGATTCAAATCCACATATCATCGCATTCTATTCCGCCATTCAATCGGGCAGGGTTACCGAGCACACGGTCAGGCGGTATCTTCAACGAGAAGGCGCACTTTTGCGGACAGCAGACGATAACGGATATGCTCATTACAGGCTGGTGCGCGATCGCTTTAACGGCGCGCACGACCCACACGACTTTCTCTTCCTTTCGCGGGCCGGGTTCAACGGCATGATGCGTTTCTCAAAAACGGGGAATTGGAATATTCCCTTTTGCAAGAAGCCGGACCGTTTCGCTCCCGCCTACATCACAAAAATATGCAACCAAGTGGCCAACTGTTCTCTCGCCATACAAGACACCTGGGTTTTCAGGCACCAAGACTTCCGCAAAACCATCTTATCCGCGGGGGCGGATGACATGATTTATTGTGATCCACCATATCTAGGCCGTTATACCGACTATTACAATAACTGGACGGAAGAAGATGAGCGGGAACTTTCCGGCTTGCTCAAAACAACCAAGGCACGCTTTGTATTGTCTTCCTGGCATCATAATGACTATCGCGTCAATGTGAATCTTGAAAAATACTGGTCCGGGTTTAACATTGTGACACGAGACCACTTCTACCATTCCGGCGCACGCGAAGAAAACCGAAACTCGATGGTTGAGGCGCTGATATGCAACTTTGACATTGCCCATATCGCCGAACATAACCATGGCGTTTACGTCAAGCCTCAACAGCAATTTCTTTTTGATGAGAACGGATATAAGGATCAACCAAGCGTTGCATCCTGCGCGCCAAGAATTGCGCAAGGGTGACGCATCTGTTTGTGAATTATCCCCAAACATTAGACACAGGATGAAATGATGCGTGCGGCAGGTTTGACGGTATTTCTTTTGATGTTGAGCAATGTGTTCATGACGTTCGCGTGGTATGCCCACCTGAGGGAGTTGAGCGCGAAGCCGTGGATGGTGGCGGTGCTGGTCAGTTGGGGCATTGCGTTTTTCGAGTACATGTTGCAGGTGCCGGCCAACCGGATTGGGTATCATGTGATGTCACTCGGGCAGCTCAAGATTCTGCAAGAGGTCATCACGCTTTCGGTTTTTGTGCCGTTTGCGGTGCTCTACATGAAAGAGCCGCTGAAGCTGGATTATCTCTGGGCGGGGCTTTGTATTTTGGGCGCGGTTTTCTTCATTTTCCGCAGCAAGTGGGCCGCCTGAAAAAAACAATCCCCGGACGTGCCATGAGATGGCGCATCCGGGGGCGTGGGGCGTGATATGTGTGCCGCTATTGGGTTGCGTCGGAGTTCGATGAGGGGAGGCCGGGCAGGATGGCCAGGCGGAGCAACACGACGACGGGCCAGATTCCGAGGATGACTGCGGTTGTTATCCAGATGCGCGGGGGCAGTTTGGCCATGAGGTTGCCTCCGACCCACAGCCAGACGAACACCGGCAGCATAATCTGGAGCAGGTTGGCGCCGCTTTTGCCGAGGTCGTGGAAGCGATGCGAGAAGACCAGCAGGCTCAGATAGAAGGCGACAATCATGATGGGGGCGGCCATCCACGCGGGGAGAAGCGGCGTGGCGAGGCGCCCGTTCCAGTAGCCGAGAATCAGAATGGCGAGGAGGGGCACGATTCGGGTTACATAGGCGGTGCGCCCGATGCGGCGGCTGAACTGGCTTTCAACGGCCAGGCAGCGTTCTTTTATCCATAATTGGCGGGGGATGGGAGGGGGATGATGGGTCATGGCGGTATTCCTATGGTTCGGTTGATTGGGGTTCTTCCTTTGCGGCGGCTTCCTGGGCTTTTTGCAGGGCCTTGGCCTCCGCGAGGAGGTCGCGGGCGGTGCTTTCGCGGCCTTTGAGATTGATGGCGTTTTGCGCGTGTTCAATTGCGGCTTCTGCGTCGCCGGCGGCCATCGCGTTTTGGGCGGCGGCGACCTGGCGCTCGTGCATGGTGTTGATGATGTGCCCGGCTTCGGCGTGGCCGGGGGCGAGGCGGAGGACTCGTTGGGCGTTTCCGGTGGCCGTCTTGTCCTGGCCTTCTTCAAAGGCGGCTTGTGCGGCGGCGGCGTAGTGTTCGATGGCTATCGGCTTCATGTGGCGATAGGCGCGGGTGCCGACGATGATGCCGCCGATGACGAGCAGCGCCATGAAGCCGATGACCGCGCGGCTGGCGACGGGCTTCTGCTTCTGGCGCAGGAGCAGCGAGAGCATGGCGCATCCGCCGAAGAAGGCGAAGCAGGTCATGATGCCAAACCAGACGGTGTAGTTGCCGGGCAGGGAGACGTCGAGCAGCATGCCGGTGAGGAAAAGGCCGATGGCCGCGCCGTAGTACTGGAAGGAATCAATGACGCCGGAGGCAAAGCCGGCCATTTTTTTGCCGCCGATGTCCACGGGGGCGGCCGCGCCGACAATGGAGTGGGTGCTGTTGGCGGTGATGGCAATCAGCACAAGGAAGAGGCAGCCGAGGAGGATGCCGCTGGTGGTGGGGCCGATGAGCTTGAGGGCCATGACGGTGGTGGCGGTGGCGATGACGGCGGCTTCGCCGTAGTAGAGCACCATAGCGACGGGGTAGCGGTTGCCACGGAAAAAGCGGTCGGATGCCCAACCGGAGAGCACGGAGCCGCAAACGGCGACAATGGGGACGAGCACGAGGGTGAAACTGGCGATGGCGGGCAGGTTGGTCTTCATGTTGAAGCCCAGCACGTCTTCAAAGTAGAGGGGCGAGAGCTGGTCGGCCGCGTGGCGAACCGCGCCGGTGCAGCCGTAGGCGACGGCGTAGAACCAGACGAGCGGGTTGGAGAACACGAATTTGAAGGATTCCAAGACGGGGACCGTTGTGCCGGCGGAGTTGTCCACATCGTCCTGAATGGTCTTGGGGAAGCCGGCGGCGTCGGGGGATTCCGCGGAAACGAAATAGAACCAGATGGCGACGAGGCCGAGGAAGATGGGGGGGATGCAGAAGAGCATGCGCCACTGGCCGGGGCCGACGGCGATTGCCAGGAAGCTGAAGCCCCCGAGAATCCAGGGGGCGAGCATGGAAATCATGGCCTGGCCGGACTGAATCATGAAGCCGAAGATGCCGGAGAAGAGGCCTCGTTCTTCTTTGTTGAACCACGCGGCGTTGATTTTGACCATTCCGGGGGTGCCGGCGGCNNGGGGAAAAGCCGATGAGCAGGTTGACGAGGATGGAGCCAATTGCGCCAATCAGCATGGAGGCGCGGCCGCCGATGCGGTCGCAGAAGAGGCCGTTGACGAGCTGGCCGGTGCCGTAGGCGATGGAAAACCATGCGGCGATGTTGGCGATGTCGCCGGTGGACCATCCGAATTCCGCGCGCATGCCGTTGCCCGCAAAGCGGAAGTTGTAGCGGCACATGTAGAACATGGCGTAGAGCAGGCCGACCGTGAACCAGCTGAGGCCCCGGCGTGTTTTGAATCCGAAGGGATGGGTGCGCGAAGCATCCCAGTCGCGTTTGATGGCTTGGGTATTTTTCACAATGCGGACTCCTTTGGGGATGGGTGGGCGCGGCGCGTGGATGGGCGCCGGCGCGGTGATGTGAATGCGTTCGTTTGAGGGAAAGCGGGCAACGGGGCAGGAACGGGGAAACGGGACAATTTATTCACCAGTGGTTTTGAGCAGAACGTGAACCGTGCGGTTCGTGAACAGAAATGGGCGTATGCTCATGGGCTGACTCCTCGATAGTGAACAGGAACTTTGTCTTCACTGGAATCTACCGATTGGGAGGCGGCTTGCAAAGCAGGATTTTCAAACCAGATGCGCTGTTTCTTGTAATCGAGGGTGACGATGTACTTGCTCAGGACGTCCAGTCCGACGCGCGCGGGGAAGGTCGGGGGCAGTTTTTTCTCCTCCGGCGAGGTGATGGCGCAGGGGATGGAGAGAGCGGATGAGAGGATTAGCGTGCCGGTGGTTGTGGCGGCGCCGGGGAGGACCACGCCGAATTCGCCGGCGGTGTCCACGACGAAAATCATCGGTTCATTGTCGAGTTGGGCTTGGAAGGCGGGGCGTCCGCGCCAGTCGAGCATGGGGAGTGAAACGGCGACGGCGGCGGGCTGGCGGGGGCGATAATCGCGCGTGGAGGCCAGCGCAAGTTTTCGCCGGGGGAAGTCGAAGCTGACAAATGAGAAATTGCGGAGGGCGGCCGCGCCCATCACCACGGGGATGCGCCGGGCGAGTTCTTCGCGCTTTTTCAGGGCGGGGGCGGCGTGGTCGGCCGGGTTGGCCACGCGCGACAGGGGGCCGAGCATTCCGCCGGCCGGCGGCATGAAATATATCGGTGATTCGATGTGCAGCTTGTCGAGAATCAGTTTGTTGCCGACGCCGGCGTAGCCGGGCAGGGGGAGGGAGACGTGGTCGGGATATTCGCCTGTTGCGGGCGCGAACACGCGGTATTCCAAGGCGCGTCCGGATGACATGGCCGCCCAGGTTTGCCGGGCGGAGGTGTCCACCAACATGGGGAAGGGGCTGGTGATGGCGGATTTGGCCATCACGACGGGGAGGCGCGAGTTGCGCGGCGGAGCGAAGTCCAACTGGGCGGAGCGTTCGGGGTGGGGGCGGTTGGCGAATTCNNCGCCCGGAGTTCAGGAATTGGTCCAGCGCGGATTGTCCCAGCGGCACCGGGTCCAGCGGATGGCGGTTGGCGCAACCGGCCAAAGCCAGAATGGCGGCGGCCATTCCGACTTTGGCAAATGATGCGCGCATGGGGGCGATGGGGATTATTTCAGGCCCATTTCAATCATTTTTTCGGCGATTTGGATGGCGTTTTGGGCCGCGCCTTTCCAGATGTTGTCGCCGCAGACAAAGAGGGCCAGGCCATTGGGGACGGTGGGGTCTTTGCGAATGCGGCCGACGAGCGTGTCATACTGGCCGCTGACGGCGATTGGCGTGGGGAATTGGGAGTTGTGCAAGTCGTCCACGACTTTGACGCCGGCGGTTTTCTCCAGAATCTCGCGGGCGCGTTCGGGGGAGATGGGGTTGTGAAACTCGATGTGGAGAGCTTCGCTGTGNNATTTTGCGGGTTTCGCGGCCGAGTTTGACTTCTTCCGAGGTATAGCCGGGCAAGTCCTTGGATTCGGAGCCGATTTGGGCGATGACGTTGAAGGCGATTTGGGCGGGGTAAACCTCGCGGGGGAGGGGTTCGCCTGCGACCCAGGCGCGGACCTGGGCCTCCAGCTCGCGGATGGCGGCCGCGCCGGTTCCTGAAACGGCCTGATAGGTGCAACACACGAGGCGCTTGATTTTGGCTTCCCGATGCAGGGCGTAGAGGGCCATCAGGGCGGTGGTGGTGGAGCAGTTGGGGTTGGCGATGAAGTTCTGGTGTTTTTTCAGAGCCTCGGCGTTGATTTCGGGGATGACCAGCGGCACGCGCGGGTCCATGCGGTAGTCGTCGCCGTTGTCAATGACGGTGCAGCCGCCTTCCGCCGCGCCCCAGCCCAGTGTTTTGGAGGCGCCCTTGGCGCCTTCGGTGCCGGCAAAAAAGGCGAAATCGTAGCCGGCAAAGGCTTCGGGGCCGTTGGCGACTTTGACTTCGACGGGCTGGCCGTCAATCATTTCCGTGCGTTCGCGGGTGGCAAACGCGGTCAATTTGGCCAGGGGGAAATTACGCTTGCGCAGGAGCCGCACAATTTCGGTGCCGACGGCGCCAATGCCGACCATGCAAACATTGTATTTTTTCATGTTGAGGTTCCTTCCAGTTAAAGCTGTTAAATCAGGCTGGCAATCAGGTCGCCGACTTGCGTGGTGCCCAATCCCATTTGGCCGGCGGCCAGCAACTTGATTTTTCCGCTGTTGAGGGCGGCGAAAATCGCCTTGTCCACGGCTTCGGCGGCGGCGGTTTCGCCGATGGTGTCGAGGAGCATGCCGCCGGCGGCGATGGCGGCGATGGGGTTGATGACGTTTTGGCCGGTGTATTTCGGCGCGCTGCCGCCCATGCATTCGAACATGGAGACGCCTTCGGGGTTGATGTTGCCGCCGGCGGAGACGCCCAGGCCGCCTTGAATGATGGCGGCGAGGTCGGTGATGATGTCGCCGAAGAGGTTTTCGGTGACGACCACGTCGTACCATTCGGGCTGTTTGACGAACCACATCGTCGCGGCGTCCACGTGGTTGTAATCCTGTTTGATGTCGGGAAATTCGCGGTCGCCGATTTCCTTGTGTGCGCGCACCCAGAGGTCGCCGCAATGGGTCAGCACGTTGCATTTGTGGACCAGCGTGAGGAGTTTTTTGCGGTTGCGGCGGCGGGCATATTCGTAGGCGTAGCGGATGCAGCGGTCCACGACGGGGCGGCTGTAGGTCATCACCTGCGTGGCGACTTCCAGCCCGGTGCCTTTTTGGGAGACGCCGCCGATGCCGGTATAAATGCCGCCGGAGTTTTCGCGCACCACGACAAAGTCCACGTCCTTGGGTTCTTTGCCCTTCAGGGGGCAATCTTCGGTGCGGTAGAGTTTGACCGGGCGCAAATTGATGTATTGGTCCAGCGCGAAGCGGGTTTTCAGCAGGATGCCGACTTCCAGGATGCCGGGTTTGACATCCGGGTGGCCGATGGCGCCCAGATAGAGGGCGGTGTGCTTGCGGAATTCGTCCAGCGCGGAATCGGGGAGCGTTTCGCCGGTTTTCAGGTAGCGCTCGGCGCCGAAGTCGTAGGGGGTGTAGTTCAGTTTGAAGCCGAATTTTTGCGCGGCCGCGTCCATTACCTTGACGGCTTCGCGGGTGACTTCCGGCCCTGTCCCGTCGCCGGGAATCAATCCGATGGAATAGGTGTTTTTCATAGGCGGGTTACCGTAGCGTTTTCTGCCCCGAAATCAAGGAGGAATGAGCGGGAAATGAAAAAAGAGAATTTTTCTAAGAATGGGCGAAAGAACATGCCGCTGTCGTGCTGCCGGCCGGCATCTAACGTTTCAGGGCCGGGAACGAATGGCCGTGCCCGTCTGTTACTCTTTTCCGAGCATCAAATCCGCGTTGTCGGGATCGAATACCGCCCGTTGCATTTCCGGTGTGAATTGCCGGTCAAACTCCTTCTGAGTCATTTCTCCCGCGCGGACTTTTTTCTCGGCTGCCATATAGGCTTGCTGCAACGGATTCATGTGCAGGCGGAAGGATGACCTCCGTACCCCTATGGTGTCATCGCGGCCGGTCAGCGTCACTCGTTCGCCGATGGTTTTCAGCTCGGCAAAATCATGCCGGTTCAGCACCTCGGCCACCAGCCAATAGCCATCGGCGTGACGAGTTAAAGCCCAGTATGCTTCTGTGCCTACCGTCACCTTGTGGAAGTTTCTCTTTTGCTCGTATCTGTCTGTTCGGGTGGGTCCATATCTGATTGTATAGGCGGGCAATACGGCTTTCAGTGATTGCCCTATGTCCTCGACGCTCACTTGAGATAACACTTGAAATGTTGCCATGTACCCCCAGCGCCGATATTCCTTTCCGCCAATTTCGTAGCGAATCGGCTCGGTCTCGTCCAGCGCCTCCATCTTCGCATGGACATACGCTGGATAGCGCGGATACAGCGCCTTTGATTGTTGCCGGACCTTGGGCGGGGGCGGAAGAGGTTGTGAGTACACAATGCCCGAAACGGCATATAGCAACCCTCCTGCGAACAGGATGCACCAAGCACGATTCGTCATTTTTATTCCTCCTCTTTTACTTCTTCTTCAAGAAATCCCCAGTCAATCATCTGGTATTGGCCGACCCCCGGTGCATAGTCCATGTAATTATATTTCTTCTCATGTTCGTCGTCGAGGACTCAAAGCGCCTTTCGATATTCTTCGAACGCTTCTTCATATTCTTCCGGCGAAATGTCGCCAAGCCTCATCGCCACTCGAGCTTCCCACACTTTATCTGAGAGTATTCGTCTTTCCTTGCGTCGTTGTTCTGACCAATAGCGCCATTCCTGCCATTTGTTCCGAAGGTCCTGCACATATTCCGCCCAATCACGCGCCACCACCGAATGCAATTCCCAAATCTTCTGAACCGGACTGAACGAGCAGATCAAGATATAGGAATTTTCCACCTGCCACTTCCAATCATTTTTCTCGTACTGTGTTTTAACCCACGCCGAGTATGCGTCGTGATCAGAAAATGCAGACAGGTTTCCGCAAGCCGGCCAGAGCAAGACATGCAATCCCTATTCTTGTTTTCGTATAGCTTACAACCCCAGCATCCTTCTTATTTGCTCGCGTTCGTCCACTGCTATCGGCCATGTCTGATTCGGCTCGTCCATGTCCATATTGATGATGAAATATGGCTCGGCCTTATCCTGTACTTGGATGAAAATCTCCGTGCGACGGGTGTTGAGGATATTCCTGCGCGCTGCTTGTTCTTCCTGCTCGATATCATCCCGTTCCATGATTTCATCTATTTTTTCTTCTACTTTAGCGTACTCCAGCTTTTTTTGTTTTACATATGCTTCGAACCTCTTGCGCTCTTTTTCTGCGTTTTTCTTGAATGCCCGCCATTTTTCCCGCGGCACGACCCAATCCACCATTCTAATCCCATGTGATTCATTCGACAGGCAAAGGATGCCGTACGTTTCGGCCAATTCCCATTTCCACTCGCCTCGATCAACGGTCATTTTCATCGGGTTTCGCATGTCGTCGGGTATGGTGAGGGTGTACTCCCCGGGCGCTCCCCTCAGCATGTCCGTGAACAGGAAGGTAGCCACAACGCCCTGTTCGTTTGTTTGCAATGGATGAAAGGACAAAAGCTTGGCCGCGCCGATTACATCGATGCCGGGAAATCTGCACCGTTGCCACTCTGATACATCGCCCTCCATATCCCGCAATCCCAAACCGCCCCATTCGGTTGCATGAACAAACGGGGCGAATGCGACCGCCAAGGCCCATGCCATCAGGAGCGGTTTTCGTGCTGAGAGTTTTTTCTTTGTGTTCATTTTATGTTGCCGGGAGGGTAGGTGTTGNNGGGGGATGAACGCAAAGATCAGGGCAAAGAGAATAGTTTTCATTTCATCTCTCATGGCGAGCCATTACAGCAAGGGGCATTGTTTTTGTAATCATAGGCCGCGGGTGGGGGTTGCGTCGAGGCTGGAATGGGGGGGCATTTGGGGCTTGTTTTGCGGGGAACTTTTCTTTTTGGGGGTGAATGGTGTATGGTGGCGGGCGTGAAATTGCCGGGAGTTATGCAAGAGTTGTCGCCTGAGTCGCTGGAGGGACTGGTGGAGCTGGTTACGTTCCATAGCGAGGAGACGGGGTTTTGCGTGCTGAAGGTGAGGGCGCGCGGGTTTCGCGAGCATGTGGCGGTGATTGGGAAGTTGCCGAGAATCAATGTGGGGGAGTGGGTGAAGGCTTCGGGGCGGTGGGTCATGGACCGCAGGCACGGGCGGCAGTTTCAGGCGGATAGCCTGGAGGCGGTTGTGCCGGATTCGCTGGCGGGGATTGAGAAGTATCTGGGTTCGGGGTTGATTAAGGGGATTGGGCCGGTTTATGCCAAGAAGCTGGTGGATACTTTCGGGATGGCGGTGCTGGATGTGATTGAGAATCGTTCGGCGGAGCTGGAGCGGGTGGAGGGGATTGGTCCCATGCGGCGGCGGCAGATTAAGGAGTCGTGGCAGGCGCAAAAGACGATTCGCGAAATTATGTCGTTTTTGTTCGCGCATGGGGTGAGCACGGGGCGGGCGTTTCGGATTTACAAGAAGTACGGGGAGGCGGCGATTAATACGGTGCGGCTGGATCCTTATTGTCTGGCGCGCGATATTCACGGGATTGGCTTCAAGACGGCGGACCAAATCGCGGAGCGGCTGGGGATTGAGAGGGATTCCATTTTGCGGGCGCGGGCGGGGTTGACGTATGTGCTGGTGGAGCTTTCGCAGCAGGGGCATTGCGCGTATCCGCGGGAGGAGCTGCTGGCGCGGGCGGCGGAGATGCTGGGTATTCCGCTGGCGACGATGGAGGAGGCGTTGCGGGTGGAGGTGGGTAATCAGCAGTTGACGGTTGGGGCGGGGGAGGATGGGGAGCCGTGGGTGTATTTGTCGGCGCTGGATTTGGCTGAGCGTGAGGTGGCGGGGCGGCTGGCGGAGATTTCGCGGGGGGAGCATCCGTGTCCGCGTATTGATTTGCCGGCGGCGGTGGAGTGGGTGCAGCGGCAGTTGAAGATGGAGCTGGCGGTTGGTCAGCAGGAGGCTTTTTTTCGCGCGTTTCAGCACAAGGTGGTGGTGATTACCGGGGGGCCGGGGGTGGGGAAGACGACGCTGGTGCGGTCGCTGGTGAAGGTGTTGAGCGCTAAAAAATTGCGGCTGATGCTTTGTGCGCCGACGGGGCGGGCGGCGAAGCGTATGGCGGAGTTGTCGGGCATGGAGGCGAAGACGATTCACCGGATGCTGGCGTATGAGCCGGGGACGGGGAGGTTTCGCTTCAATGCGCACAAGCCGCTGGAGACGGATGTGCTGATTGTGGATGAGACCAGCATGATTGATATTCAACTGGCGGTGCATTTGTTCCGCGCGATGCCGCGTCACGGTTTGCTGGTGCTGGTGGGGGATGTGGACCAGTTGCCGTCTGTGGGGCCGGGTTGTGTGTTGCGCGATATTATTGAGTCGGGTGTTGTGCCGGTGCAGCGGCTGACGGAGATTTTCCGGCAGGATGCGGGGAGTCGCATTGTGCGCAATGCGCACCGGGTGAATCAGGGGGAGATGCCGGAGTTGCCGGGCAAGGATGAGCGGATGGATGCGCATAGCGATTTCTATTTCGTGCATGCAGCGACGCCGGAGCGCGGGGTGGAGCTGATTCGCAAGCTGGTGGCGGAGGCGATTCCGCGCCGGTTCCGGGTGGACCCGATGGAGGATGTGCAGATTCTGACGCCGATGCAGAAGGGGGAGCTGGGGGCGCGGCATCTGAATGTTGTGATGCAGGCGGCGTTGAATCCGCACGGGCGCGAGGTGGAGCGCTATGGGTGGAAGTTCCGGGTGGGGGACCGGGTGATGCAAACGGAGAATAATTACGACAAGGATGTGTTCAACGGTGATGTGGGGCGGATTGAGCGGGTGGATGCGTCGGCGCAGGAGGTGGTGGTGCGCTATGATGAGCGCAGGGTGGCGTATGATTTCCAGGAGCTGGATGAGCTGACGCCGGCGTATGCGGTGACGGTGCATAAGAGTCAGGGGAGTGAGTATCCGTGTGTGGTGATGCCGATGCATACGCAGCATTATGTGATGTTGCAGCGGAATTTGTTGTATACGGGGATTACGCGCGGGAAGAGGTTGGTGGTGGTGGTGGGGACGCCGAAGGCGTTGAGTTTGGCGGTGCGGAATGTGGAGTCGCGGAGGAGGAATACGACGTTGCGGAGGCGGTTGCGTGAGGCGTTTGGGGAGCGGTTGAGCTGAGGGTGGTGGCGGGGGGGGGAGAGTGGGGC
>MTKW01009196.1_pt1 | contig 14649 bp, 11 predicted proteins | sample 1042761 | NCBI WGS metagenome assembly MTKW01 (sample SAMN06205366, study PRJNA360243) | anaerobic digester metagenome | biome: Wastewater treatment plant; feature: Anaerobic digester sludge; material: sludge; isolation source: anaerobic digester fed with sludge from wastewater treatment plant ... | reverse complement strand
GCGATGAACAATCTGGCCTGGATCCTCAGTCAGGACATGGCAGCGCACGACAAGGCCCTCGAACTGGCCAATAAGGGACTTGCCATTGCACCGGATTATGCGGATTTGCTGGATACCCGCGGCACCATTTTGTATTCCCTGGGCCGATATGAGGACGCGGCTCGGGATTTTCAGCGAGCGAATGAGTTATATCTGGACACACAACCTCAAAAAACAGTATCCATTTTCAATTTGGCCAAATGTTATCAGCAGCTTGGAAAAAATGATCAGGCGATTACAGAATTTTATCGTGCTCGCGATTTGGACGAACGCATTGGAGGACTGGACGCTGAGCAGAAAGCGGCACTGGCCGATTTTTTGGCAGAGCGTTAACTTCTTTTGTGTAAAAAACTTACATTTTAGCTTAGAAATATAGCACATTAAAAATATATACAAGACCATTAAACAATACAATATGTTTTTTTCCAAAATCCTTTTTTTTCTTGAAAAATATTGTGTATTGCTGTATATTAAAAATCAAGAAATATTGTAGAAACGCGATTTACTGTTTAGCGCGGAGAAGACATAAGTTCTCGGAGGGCGAGAGAACTCTTGCAGGGAGTACTCAGACCGCATAAAAAAGACTTCAATTCGCCCTCTAAAAGAGGTATATTTCTGTCTTTGGAATGGTGCGTGCGCGAAGTTCAAAAGATTAAGAGTTTGCAGATCATTACGCATGATAGAGATTTGAAATCACGGGAAAGGGAGATTAAAATGAAAACGCATGCGATGAGTTTACTTCTTGCTTTCGCAGTCTTGGGGGTGATGCCCGCGTTTGCCGGCGAAACCATGTTTACGTTGGGTTCGGAGACAGATGTGTTGGAGTTGGATCATTACCGCGCCTATACGTGGGGGATTGATTTGGGATTCAGTACCGCCGATACCCCGCTGACAGAGTTTACGCTGACTTTTGAGGGGATTTACAATTTCGACACCACACCGAATATTTTGTATGTTCGCTTATTGGATGAGGCGGTGCAGCCGGGTCTGACGGTGTATCGGGATCGGCAGGCGTACGGCGATTTCTTTGAGGGTCAAGGGGCGTTGATCGGCACGTGGACGGACGATCGCGATCAACAGGAGAAGATAGATAATCCGCAGAACTTGGTGTTTGAATTCAGCAAGATCAGTGTTGGCGACCGGACTCTTTTGGATCTCTTAAACGAATACGGAACGAATGGCACTGTTGGAATCGGTTTCGATCCGGATTGTCTCTACAAGACCCAGGTTTTAGGTTCGTTCTCTACGGCGAGTGTTCCGCCGCCCACGATTGTTCCGACGCCGGCGGCGATTGTGCTGGCCGGAGTAGGGACGACGTTGGTGGGTCTGTTGCGTCGCCGACAACAGGTATAAGGAATTGCGTTTTGCGACATCGGGTGTGATGAAAAGTCTGAATGCGGCTGTTAAGTCTGCACGGGGATAGGGAAGGTGATTTTAGGATGAGACCGGGTCGAGTGAGAGGCCCGGCCTTGTTTTGCGCCCAGAAAGGGGACAAGCGGCACGCCCCGCTATTGCTATTCGGACAGCGTGCCGCAGGAATGATGGGAACTTCTTTTATTCTTCAAAGCGAACTTGCAATACACCGGCTGACCAGCCTCGCTGCATCTGGATTTCCAGTCGGACTGCGCTTGTGGTGACCTGCGTAAAGGCAGTGCGATTGTACATATCCAGCTCAGTCGCATAGCCGTTGCTGTCAACAACGGGTCTCCATTCATTGCCGTCTTTATACAACAATCGCCAGGATTGCGGCACCTTGCATTCGCCGTGGCCGGTGTCGTCGAGCCAATAAACCTCCACCGCCGACAGGGTAGTCGGCTCGGCAAACTCAAACTCCATCCATTCGGTGGTTCCTTTTCGGGGCCACCAGTGATAGAATTCGTTGTCTTTGTCGTGTGAGCTTTTCGGCTCAATGCCGCTGACAACCGAATGGGGGCGTCCTGACCCGCGCGAGGCGGTTACACGACTTTCGGATGCGATGGTCGGACGCGGGCGGACAAAGGCGTCTTCTTTTTGTGTCGGCAGCCAGGCGACCATTTCATTTGGGCCGCGATTGCACCAGGTTGAATAGGGAATCGCGGTAACCTTAACCGTTGAGGTCACAACACGACGATCATCCTGATCAAGTGCTACCTCGGAGGCCTGAAATGTCAAGACCTGAACGCCGCCCAGCAAATCTGAACGAAACTGCGTTTGAATTGGCGATTTGGGGTCCACAATTAAGTTTCTAACCTGTCTGGTAGGGCTGTCAGCTGCTTCGATACAATAGACAATCGGGCCGCGTTCGAGAGCGATTCGATTGCGGTCCTCGACCACGTTGTCATGGGCGATGACCCGACGAACGGGCATTGGGAAATCCAGCTCAACCATATCGCCTTTGACCCACGGACGGTGAATCTGCACATACCCCTTCTCAGGTTCAAGCGAAATTGCTTTGCCGTTCAGTTTGATTGTCGGTTTTTGATTCAGCGCGTCCGTGTAGCGGTATAAATCGCTGGGTACAGGCTGATTCATTGCCCAGCCGGGAATGCGAAGAGCCAGAGTAAACGGCTCGTTGGTCTCGGGGGTGACGGTCAATTTTACGCGGCCGTCCCAGGGGTATCGGGTTTGCTGTTCAATCTGGACGGTATTGTCGGCCAGTTGAACTGTACCTTCACCGCCGACATACAAATTGACATAGAGCGCATTATTCCAAACCGCGTAGACATAGCCGGGTACTGAGGCCAGGAACCGTGCGATATTGCCCGGACAGCAGGCACAGCCAAACCATGGCTGACGCTGGTGCTGGCCGCGGGATTCGAGTGGATTGGGATAAAAGAACAGCTTTCCATCCAAAGAGACGCCGGAAATCAGGCCGTTGTACAGCGTGCGTTCCATCACATCGATGTATTTACTGTCGCCGTGCAGCAAAAACATTCGGTGATTCCAATAGACATTGCCGATGGCTGCGCATGTTTCCGCATACGCACTCATATTCGGCAAGACATAATTCGGCCCGAAGGCCTCACCGCTGGATGTTGCGCCGATACCGCCGGTGATGTATAACTTTTTGGAGACCATATTCTCCCAGATGCGATTTAGCGCCCTGACATATGCCTGATCGCCGGTCAGCGCTGCCACATCGGCCATGCCTGAATACATATAGGTCGCACGCACTGCATGACCAACTGCTTCGTCCTGTTCGGTGACTTTTTTATGAGCCTGGCTGTATTCACCGTCGTTGGGGCCGCGTGTATCGAGGAAAAATTTGGCGAGATTCAAGTATTTTTCCTCGCCAGTAACGCGGTACAAGCGAACCAGCGCCATTTCAATGATTTGATGGCCGGGGGCATCTTCATTCTTGCCTGGCCCGAATGTCTCACACAGCAAGTCTGCGTTTTTGATCGCCACGTCCAGCAACGTTCGTTTGCCCGTGGCCTGATAATGCGCGACCGCTGCCTCATATAAATGCCCCATGTTGTACAACTCATGGCTGAGTCGTTTGACATTGACCCAACGCCGCGGCCCGGCCCAGTCATGCGGTTTTTCGGCGTTAATAGTGCGTGTAGTATAAAGGTAGCCGTCAGGCTCCTGGGCCGAGGCGATCAGTTCAATAACCTTATCCAGATAAGCGTCCATTTTTGGATCGTACTTTACAGCCAGACCGTACGCGGCCCCTTCCAGCACTTTATAGGGGTCGGTATCGTCAAACGGCAGGCCGGGCGGAGAACGATCTTCCAGTTTTTCGCCGGCAAGTACCTTGGCGGCACGTTCAAAATGATAGAATCGCTTGGTCTGTTCACATTTCTCAAACGCATGGGGAATGGTTACGGAGCGGTTGATTTCCACCCGCGGCGCCCAAAATTCATCATTAAAATGCACGTGGGTAAAATTAACCGGTGCGTACGGATAATCCTTTTTCAGCGATGCCGATTGTTTTGCTTCCTGTTGTGCATCACGTCGAATGGTTCGCACACCAAACACGCCACCGGCATAGCTGTTCGGATGGGATTGGAATCGAACACGAACTTTTTCTTTGCCTTTGGTCAATTCTTCAGGGATCGGATACGTTACATCAAAGAATTCGTTTGGCTTGTTGCGGTCAAGCACCTGGGTAGCGATTTTTTCGCCGTCCACCAAAATATCAAAGGTTCGCCTGCCGCGTTCGGAACCCCAGTAAGTTACGATCAAATCCACAGGTTTGTCGGGCAGGACTTTCATATCAAATTCAAACCAGCCGTTGTACGCGTCCCGCCACATGCGTCCGCCGAAAGTCCCGACGTTGGTGCGTTCTCCGGTCAGATTGTGGTCGCGTTCAGGCTGCATCTGACCCAGTTGCAGTGTATCGATGCTCATCGCTTCAAGCCGGCGAAGGCGTTCCTGTTCAGCGGCAAATTCGGCCTCTTTTTCCGCCCAGGCATCCGGATCGAACACATCCAGATAGACCGCATAGGGTTGTTCTGCGATCGTGTAAAGCGGAATGAATTTCAGGGAGATCGGCTGCCAACCGTTTGGGCCGAGCTGACGAGCCGCCGAATCTAAAATGAATTCAAGCGGAGCGGTTTGCTTAAAGGACTTTAAGAGGACTTCGGTATTTTCGGCCACCAATACCGGAGGCTCCTGTCTCTCGTTCAGCAACGCGGCCAGCAACGTCGGGCCGTATAGAAAGGCGGTACGATTGGGCATATCCGGCAGTGGGGAGGTATGCAGGTTCATCGGTAATGTTAAAACGATTTGATCGCCCTGTTCGAAAATACGCCGCAGGGTTAAGTAGCCATCGTCTTCTAAAGTTGCAGGCATGGGCTGACCGTTGAGGGTTACTGTGACGCTGGTTGTCCAATACGGCTTTCGAATTTTGAGCTCAAGACGCTGCGGCTTATCGCTTGCAAAAGAGAGCGTGACGCGTCCGGCAGGGGGCAGTTGGCTTTGCTGGGTGAGGGTGATGCCTTTATCTTTCCAATTCAAAACCGACGAGATAAACAAATTGACATAAAGGGTATCGTTGGCATGGGCATAAATGGTATCGGCGTATTTGGCATGGTTTTCCATCCCTGTGCCGACACAACACCAGAAGGAGCGAGTCGGATGACTGAACCCCTTGCGGGCGGGCATATCCAAAAAGCCTTTATAGACCAGCCGGCCGCCTTCTTCTGGATGTTGATGGGCCAGAATGTGATTCAGCAGCGCCCGCTCATAATAATCCATATAGGATGCGTTCGGCTTCCATGCGAATAAATGCCGTGTCAGCTTGAGCATATTATAAGTGTTGCATGTTTCGGTTGTGTCGTGCATCCGCTCAGCCAAACGATCGGGTTGTCCGAAATATTCCTCGGCGCTGTTGCCGCCGTTGGCATACGTGTAATGATTAACGACGGTTGTCCAGAAGAACTCTGCTATTGTCTCGTATCGTTCCTTTGCGGTCAGTTCATACAGCCGTGCGGATCCAATGATTTTGGGGATCTGCGTGTTGGCGTGCAGGCCGGGCAAGATGTTGCGTTGCTCACTAAGCGGATCCAGAACCGCCTTGTGGTAGAACTTTTCGGCCAGCGCCAGGTATCGCTTATCGCCGGTAATCGCGTATAAATCGGCGAACGTTTCGTTAATTCCGCCGTGCTCACAGGCCAGCATCCGCTGCCATTGTTCGTCGTTTAGGTTTGCCAGCAATTGATCAATCCAGTCGGCATGACGAATCCACACGTCAAGTGCCTTTTTGTTGCCGGTGTACACATAAACATCGCGTAAGCCCGCCATCAATTTATGTTGGGTGTACCACGGGACCCAGATGCCGTTCAGGTCAAACCCGCCGGATCGAATCTCTCCGCGGGAGACTTCTTCAAAAGCCCGTTTTCCGTTGGGAAACGCCGACATATAACCGCTGCCGTGAGTGTCCTGAACCGCTGCCAGTTCATCGACGATATAGTCGGTTTTTTGTTTGAATGCCTCCTGTCCGGTATTGGCATACATCATTGCACAGGCCGACATATAATGTCCGAGACTATGGCCGGCAATGGTTTCGCTTTCCCAGCCGCCGTACACCTCGGCTTTGGGCTCCAGTCCGGCCTCCTTACGGAACCATGCCAGAAAGCGGTCCGGCTCCAAAGACAGCAGCCACTCGGCGTTCAGTTCCATTGCCTTTTTGAACGGTCCGTCCAGGAGTTTGACCTCATTCAAATTAAACGGCTGAGCGGATAGTTGTACTTGCGGGCCAACTTTTGCGGGGAAGTCCATTGTCAGCGAGTCTGCGAAAAGGGGAGGAAACAAAAAGCATAAAAAGATAAACATTGTGCAAATACAGTACTTTTCGGCATGCACCATGAAGCACTCTCCTTTCTCGGTTCATATCATCCATTGTTCTCTATTCGGTAAATTCAAAGACATTTTCCGAATTCTAAGTCATCCTCTTAAAGATGTTCACCGAAATCGATGAAAATGGACAGTTTTTTTGAAAAAAAAGCAAAAATTGCACTTGAAATGTTAGGTTAACCTAATTATATTAACCGGATTTTAATTATGAGTTTCTTAAAAAAACAACTCAGTGCGTCTCTTGAAGATTACCTTGAGGCGATCTATGTCCTGCTGCAGTCCGGAAATGTGGCTCGCAGCAAGGATATTGCAGAGCACCTGCAGGTCTCTGCGGCCTCGGTAACCGGTGCGCTGCGGACATTGGCGGAACGGCAATTGATTCACTACAAACCCTATGGGTATATTACCCTGACGGACAAAGGACAGCAAGCGGCAAGCCGTGTTGTCCGACGACACGAAGCATTGGAGTCCTTTTTTTGCGATGTTCTTGGGATCGATCCGGCCGTTGCGCAGCGGTCGGCTTGTTCGGCAGAACATGCTATCTCTTCTGAAATTGCATCTCGTTTGATGCTGTATCTGGAGTTTTTGTCGTCTGAAAAGAAGGCCGGAAAAGATATTTGTCGGGATTTTCAGGGCTATTGCCGACAATCGGAGAAGAAAAATCAAGATAAGCCCTTTTGGGGGCAAGATGACCGAAATCATGAATGTTTCAATACCAAAGGCTAATTCTAATGCAACCGAATAAGGACAAACAAACAATCTCGCTTGCGCAAATGCCAGCCGGCAAACTTGTCGAAGTCGTCTCGATCGATGGCGGGTACGGCCTGAAAAACCGGCTTGCGTCGATGGGGATATTGGCGCATTCTACGTTTCGCGTGTTGCGCAACGAAGGTGCCGGCCGACTTATCGTGGCGATTAAAAACAGCAAGGTAGTTATCGGGCGCGGTGCATCTTCTAATATTTTTGTTCGAGAATGCGAATAATTTTTTTCCTCCTAAAGTTAGTCAAGGCTAACTCTTTAAAGGAACGTTTTTAATGGAACAAAAAAAAGAGATATGTGTTGCCCTTATCGGCAATCCGAACAGCGGCAAAACTACGGTCTTTAATTTACTCACCGGTGCGCGCCGGCATGTGGGCAATTATCCCGGCGTAACGGTTGAAAAGGTCGAAGGCCGTCGCAATTACAAGGGATATTTGCTGCGTTTTGTCGATTTACCCGGGACCTACAGCCTGACGGCCTATTCCCCGGAAGAACTGATCGCCCGTCATTTTATATTGGATGAAAAGCCCGATGTAGTTGTCGATATACTGGATGCGTCCAATCTTGAACGACACTTGTACCTTGCGACACAGTTGATGGAAATGCGAACGCCGCTGGTTTTGGCTTTGAATATGTCCGATGTGGCGAAAAATCAGGGCATTGAATTCGATCTGAATCGGCTGGAGGGTTTACTCGGGGCGCGTATCGTGCCCATGGTCGCCAGTAAAGGCGAGGGAATGAACGCTCTTTTGGATGCGGTGGTAGAAACCGCTGCCGATAAGGTTCCTCTTACACCCCACATAAGCTACGGTAGCGATATTGAGGCGGAACTGTCGCATGTTGAAAAACTCGTGCACCTTCACGCAAAGGAGCTTTCGGATCGCTATGGCAGCCGTTGGGTAGCGCTGAAACTGCTCGAAGGCGACGCAGAAATCCGTGAGCGCGTCAACACCCCTGACCTTCTCGAAAAAGTTCAGGTCTCGCAAGAGCGTCTCAAAACCCTTTTCGGCGACAGTCCGGATATTTTGATTGCTGACCGGCGCTATGGCTTTATTAGCGGGGCCTGCCAGGAAGCGGTCAAACATACCGTCCTGACACGCCATGATATCAGCGACAAGGTGGATAGGGTGCTGACACATCGTTGGCTGGGACTGCCGATATTCGCGGTGTTGATGTATCTGGTATTTTATCTAACCTTTAAGCTCGGCGACTATCCGATGGCATGGCTGGAAATGTGTTTTGATTGGCTTAGTGCGGCTATTGTCGCGGTCTGGCCAGGGGAGAATCTGCTTTGGCTTCAGTCGTTACTGGTGGACGGCGTCATCGGAGGCGTCGGCGGGGTGGTGATCTTTCTGCCGAACATTCTTCTGTTATTTTTGAGCATCGCTTTTTTGGAGGATACGGGATACATGGCCCGGGCGGCCTTTATTATGGATCGCATTATGCACAAGATCGGGTTGCACGGCAAAAGCTTTATCCCAATGTTGATTGGGTTTGGCTGCTCTGTGCCGGCCATTATGGCCACTCGGATTCTGGAGAACCGTCGCAATCGTCTGGCGACGATGCTGGTCGTTCCGCTGATGAGCTGCGGAGCGCGGATACCGATTTATGCGCTGCTGATTCCGGCGTTTTTTCCGCCTCAGTGTCACGGGCCGGTGATGTGGCTGATTTATCTTATCGGCATTGTTGCGGCTGTTGTGTGTATCAATCTGTTGCGGCGGACCCTTCTGAAAGGCGAATCGGTGCCATTCGTGATGGAACTGCCGCCATACAGGCTGCCCACGTGGAAAGGCCTGCTCATTCACATGTGGGATCGCGGCTGGATGTATCTGAAAAAGGCCGGAACTATTATCCTTGGCTTGTCTATTGTCCTGTGGTTTCTGACGAGCTTTCCCAAGCCTCCCAAGGCTCTGATAGAACACTTGACATCGCAAGAGCAATACACCGCAGAGATACGATATTCTATTGCAGGGCGTTTTGGCAGGGCAATAGAGCCGGCCATTCGTCCGCTGGGGTTTGACTGGAAGATCGGTACCGCCCTGATCGGTGCGACCATGGCCAAAGAGGTGTTTGTGTCGCAATTAAGCATTCTCTATTCGCTGGGCGATGAACAAGACAGCGAGGAGACGTTGACATTGCTCCAGCAGCGTCTTCGCGCTGACTATAATCCGCTCCAGGGCTTTTGCATAATGCTGTTTTGTCTGCTTAGTACGCCGTGTGTCGCGACGGTGGCGATTACCCGCAAGGAATCCGGCAAATGGCGATGGGCATTGCTCCAGTTTTTCGGCTTAACAGCGATGGCGTATATCGTGACACTGTGTGTGTTTCAAATTGGGAATTTGCTGCAAACGCTTTTTTAAGGGAACGTTCTTAAAGCACCGGCACAAATGCCTGTGGAAGATGGCGAAAAGATATTGGATTTTGTCGTCATAAAGTCGATTTTGAGTATTCGTTACGCAACCGTCTGAAAATGAAAGGAAACTCAATAATGGGTCGCTTGGTATGGGTATGGACAGGGTTATTGGTGTGTGTCGGTGGAGCGTTGGCTGAACAGCCGCTAGGGGAAAGAGAGTCACTGACGGATGGCTTGTGGGGACTCAATGATGTGCTGGAGCCCAGCGGCGTTGACTTTGGGCTGAGTCTGACGAATATCTACCAACTCAATGCCCGAGGCGGAATGAGCACAAGTCGCCGCCAGGGTCGATGGAGCGGCAGTTATGATTTCGAGATGAGCGCCGATATGGAGCAGCTGCTTGGACTCGAAGGCGCTGAAATTTATATGTTGGCAGAGGGCACTTGGTCACGCAAAGATATTGATGAAACATCCGTCGGCAGTGCGTTCGGCGTCAATGGGGATTTTGCCCCGCGCGAAGCGGTTAACATTATCGAGTTGTGGTATCAGCAGTCCCTTTTTGACGATACCTTACGCATTCGCTTCGGCAAACTCGATATGACCGGCGGCTTTGAATACCAAGGCTGTTCGGCTTCATTCGATTGCAACGCCTACGCCAACGACGAAAACACCCAGTTTCTTAACAGTGCCTTGGTCAATAACCCGACGATTCCCTTTCCGGATTATGGGTTGGGTGTGATTGTTTTTTGGAGTCCGCTGGATGATTGGTACCTCTCGGCCGGAGCCGCCGATGCCCAGGCGGATAAGCGTGAAGCCGGTTTTAACACGGCCTTTCACGATGAGGATTACTTTGTGTATATGGCCGAAACAGGCATCACACCCCGGCTACACTCCGCTGGCGGTCCCTTGCAAGGTGCGTATCGCGTTGGGATGTGGTATAGTCCCGAACCCCGTGCCAATGCCCAGGCGGCTGATGAGGGCAGGGCCTGGCGTGATGATGTAGGGTTTTATCTGAGTTTTGACCAGCTTTTACACAAAGAACGTAACGATAAAGACGATACCCAGGGACTGGGGGCATTCTTTAGATATGGATATGCCGACGATAAAACCAATGACATTGCTGATTTTTACAGCATTGGCTTACAATATCAGGGCCTTTTCGATGGGCGTGATGAGGATGTGTGGGGGATCGGTTATGCACGGGGTAAGTTCAGCGATCGCGCCTCGTCGGTGTATCGCGACTCCTATGAAAGCGTTATCGAAACCTATTACAACGCTCGCATAACACCGTGGCTGCAATTAACCCCGTCGGTGCAGTATATTGCCAACCCTGGCGGAAGCGGCTCGGTCAAAGATGCTGTTGTCGTCGGTTTTCGAACGATGATGATCTTCTAAGAAGGTTGATGGTCTCACCGCAGTTGGTGTTGAAAATGGGGACACAACAATGCACCTGAAAGTGATAATGATTCTGGTCGGCGGCGTTTTGTTTTTGGTCTCGACAGCCGGTTATATCTACGCCAAACTGAGGCTTCGGCCCGATAAACGGTCCGACCTGGATGCGTATTATTATGAATTCGAGGATCAACACCCTGATCTGGCCCGCTATAACAGATGGTGCCGCATTACATGGGGCGGCATCATTGCGGCAATGCTGCTGTTGTTTCTTTCACTGGTACTGTAAACCTCGTTGGTTATTTTTCTCCGGCCAATACTTCAACGATATTGAAGGCATGGTCTTTGATGCGCCGATAGGCATTGAGCATATCGGTATAGATCAGGCTTTTCAGTGGGGTTGCCTTTCCTTCACCCACACGGGCCAGATGTCTGCTCCGACATTCTTTCATCAGTCTGGTAATGGCGGCAGCTCGCGATGTAGCATCTCTCAAAAAGTCACCGTCTTCGGCTTCCACCGCACGGTCTACGTCGTGGATGTAATCGGAGACCTTGTCATGTAACTGCAAAATTTCCTGCAAGGCTTCAGGGCTGAGAACCTGATTCGTATCCCGCATTTTCAGGCGAAGTTTCAGGATGGTGACAATATAATCGCTGATCGATTCGAATTCATCGGATAAACGAAGCTGTTCGCGCGCCGTTTTCATGGTGTCACGTGAAATATTACCGGCCATAATTTGGCCGATAAATTCCACAATCTCTTTTTGAACAACATCCAGGTCATTTTCCGCCTGAAAAATCAGCTCAATTTTGTCCGTATCCAGATTGCCTGTGGCAAATACCTCTCGCAGCATATCAAGCATTTGAGAGACCCGCCGTCCCATCTTGATCACTTCTTTTCCGGATTGCTCCAGCGCAAGGTTGGGCGTATCAAAAAGCCGAACATCCAGATAGGTCAGGCGCGGCGCGGATGGTTTCTTTTGTTCCGGCACAAACCAATTTAGAAAACGAGCCACATAATGGATAAAAGGCAGGAACAGCAGCGTATTGATAATGTTGAATGCAGAGTGCGTAACCGCTATAGCCGTCATGACGTACGGATAAGTTACCCCTGTGTCGGTATAAACTGCTACGTCTGGCGGTTGTGTATTCGGAAAGATATCGAGAAACCACAGCATGGTTTGGGTGTACCAAGGGAAAATGGCGGTAATCCACAAGGCCCCAAAGACGTTAAACATAATATGCGCATACGCCGCACGGCGGGCATTAGGCGAGGTGCCCAGAGACGCCAGAAAAGCCGTGACCGTTGTACCGATGTTCTCCCCCAACACGAGGGCGGCGGCGGTAGGATAACTAATCGCTCCGCTGTACGCCAGCGTCATCGTAATTGCCAAAGTTGCTGATGAGGATTGAATGAGGGCGGTCGACATCGCCCCGATTAGGCAGCAACGCAGCACTCCAAAATACGTAGTAGGCTCAATCTGATGAAACAGGTTAACAAAACCCTGCATATCCCTAAGGGGTAAGAAACCGGTTTTCATCAATTCCAGTCCGTAAAAGACCATTCCCAGCCCCAATACAAACATTGCCGTAAAACGCACACGGTCATATTTGATAAACAAATAGATCAGTGCCGCTATGCCCATCAGCGGCAGGCCATACTTATCTACGCTCATCGACACTATCCAGCCGGTAATTGTCGTACCGATATTGGCTCCTGTAATTACCCCAATCGCCTGTACCAAGGTCATTACGCCGGCGTTGACCATTCCGACCACCATTACCGTCGTTACCGAGCTGGACTGAATCAGACAGGTAACTGCCGTGCCGACGCCACAAGCAAGCAGCCGATTATTGGTGACCGCTCCAATCATCCGTCGAAGCCGTTCGCCGGCGACAGCCTGTATGCCTTCAGACATGTTTTTCATGCCCAAGAGAAAGAGGCCGAAACCGCCGATAATCTGAAATATCATTTGTGCGCTCATCAAAGACTCTGCTCAAATATTTAGGAAAAAGATATAGACAAATACAAGACGACAAAAGGCGATTATCGCTGATGGTTATACCCTCGAAGGGCGATCAAGTCAAGAACGAAGGCATGAAAATACCGATTCAGTGCCATTTTTGTTCGTTTATGGTGACTTGAACAGAGCCGCCTTTGAGGAACGGTTTTTACGGCAAGGCGATAGTTATTCATTGAGATGGGCATCTGGCCTCGCTAAAGATTGGATTGCCGCCAGTTTATGCAAAAAAGTGGAACACATACAAATACAAAAAGAATTTTCGATAAGCAGACACGCCGTGCGTGAAATTTTGTTCTGTCGCTCATGCGGCTTTTTGCATTGATTTCCAGTAAGCCTCCCCTTGATTGCTGTAATAGACGCTGGCCAAGGCCATCCCCGATTCGGCATTGTCTTTGTCCCACCTCATTCCAGACTCTTTCAGTCGTTTTGTCAGACCGCCGCAAACCGATTCGGTCGGCCCCGAGCCGATATCATAGCCCTGCTGGACAAAGGCCGGATAATCCGTCATCGCTACACGTTTGGCAATATAGTCCCGCACAGCATTCAACGCCTGCTGTTTTTGTGCCTCGGTCGTCTTGTCAAGACAGTCCCCCAAGCGATCCAGCAACACCAGCGCCCCTTGTTCCAGGCCAACCGTTACCATTTTATCCTTCCACGCCGTTGCCGCGGCTGTCCCTTCGCCGAATAACTCCTGTCCGGTCTTGATCAATGCTCTTTGAAATGGTAAAAGTCCAGAATGTTTTCTTTCAGCATGGGCAGTTGTATCTGGAGTTGTTTGAGAATCCACGGTGCGCCATCGCTGACCGAGTAGGCTGTTTTGGCCGTGGCGATCTCCATCTGACGGCCAATCTGACGCAACAGCCGTCCGGCCGCCTCATGGTTACCACTGGTTCCCATGACATGTTGATGTGTTTTATCGGCGTCATAAAACGAAACGATCTTGAACGCTTTGTAGGGCCCGTCACTTCCTTTACGCGGCCGATGCGCTGGAGCGGTACTTTTACGCCCTTGTCGTTTCCGTTTGGCCGCCTCGGTGACGCGGCGTTTGCGTTTCTGCGTCTCGGTAACCTGTGGAACCCTCACGCCGTCGGCGCCGGTAATGACCGGCTGATCCGTACCATCCTGCCCCGTAAAGTCCGGCCCGGTCTCTGCCCTTGGTGCTGGGCCCTTCAGACCGCGGCGCCGTGCTGTTCTACAATCTGGCGAATGCTGTGGGAACGGAGGCCCAACTGAGCCAGACGCTTGCCATTTTCACGGGCCGGGACAAAAGCATTCTTCAGACTTTCCCGGCAGCAGATCTCGCGGACACCAAGGCTGTGATTGCGCGATTCGATGCCCCGCAGCAAGTCCCTCGGAACCCCGGTGCCGTGCGGGGATTCCAGAAAACGGTGCGATAAACTTCCAAACGCCCGTTGACCGTCCGATGAGAGGTCTTCTGCTTGCCTTTATTCTTCCATCTCAGCGACGGAGGAGTCTGCCGAGGGGGAAAAAACCTGCTGGTGTTGTTCCAGCAGGTCGAGGGCTTTTTGAGAGGTCTTTTGCCGAAACTCGGCATGGGCATTGCGAACCGGTTGCTCACTTGGGTCAATAATCGCTGCCGGGTGGGCGTCGTTAATCGCGTCGGCAATCTTTTCGGCCAAACGCCCCATGGCCACGTGCATTTCGGCCATCATCTGTTTCGCTGTAACTTGTTTGCCTTCTATGACTTACCTTTCAAAAAAAGAAACAAAACCAACCTTTTATATACCTGTAAGTCATTCTAAAACAAGTAGTTACAATGCGCCAGCAAAAAATCCACACAC
>MTKW01017111.1_pt1 | contig 14654 bp, 15 predicted proteins | sample 1042761 | NCBI WGS metagenome assembly MTKW01 (sample SAMN06205366, study PRJNA360243) | anaerobic digester metagenome | biome: Wastewater treatment plant; feature: Anaerobic digester sludge; material: sludge; isolation source: anaerobic digester fed with sludge from wastewater treatment plant ... | reverse complement strand
GTATAGGAGTTCCCTTAGCTACATCTACGGATTATTCCTTTATAGTACCTACTGCTACAATGACTATACATCCCATTAGAACTACAGGATTAGTAATTGGTGTACCTCAAACCTTTAGATATTTTCAAAAGATGCAACAAAGAATAATTGATTTTGTACTAAGAACTTCTAGCATAGATAAAAAGGATTTTTTGAGTTTAATGTATGATACTGATGAATTAGCAAATGATGTTGGAACTATCTTAGTTGGTGAAGAGGCTGTTAAATATGGGTTAATAAATAAAGTTGGAGGATTATCTCAGTCTCTTAACAAATTAGATGAGATGATTGATAACAAATTAAAATAGATTAAGAATGTTAAATATGCTATAATAACATATGAAAATAGACAAAAGGGGGAGTTGTTTTGAGCTTAATACAAGCAATAATTTTAGGGGTATTTCAGGGTGTTGCTGAATTTTTACCCATCAGTAGTTCTGGACATTTAGCATTGCTGCAACACTTGTTTAATATAAAAGAAGGGAATTTATTTTTTGCTGAAATGCTACATTTTGGTACACTAATATCAATAGTAATAGTGTATTTTAACGATATAGTAAAAATAATTGTAGATATGCTAAAGTTATTAGGGGATTTAATTAGGAGAAGAAAAATAAAGAAATTAACAACTCATCAAAAGCTAGGATTATTAATAATTACTGGTAGCATACCTACTGCAATAATAGGTTTAACATTAGAGGATTATTTTGAAAGTCTTTATACTTCAATTCTACCTATTGGTATAGCTTTAATATTTACTGGCTTTTTACTATGGATTGCAGAAAAAAGAGCTTTTGATAACAGAAATATAAATGATATGACTATTCTAGATTCTATATTTATAGGAACTTTACAAGGAATAGCAATTATACCTGGTATATCAAGATCAGGATCCACTATAGTAGCAGGATTGTTTAGAGGATTGGATAAATCTTTTGCAACGGAATACTCATTTTTATTAGCATTGCCAGCTACCTTTGGTGCTTTTTTATTAGGTATAAGGCAGGTGGTAAAGGAAGGTACAGGTATGATGATTAATTTTCCTTTAGTTGTAGGTGTAATATTATCTGCAGTAGTAGGGGTTATATCTATAAAATTATTAGTAAAGCTTATTAAAAGGAATAAATTATATTATTTTTCTTATTATCTTTGGATAGTTGGAGCTTTAACAATAGTAAGTCAAATTATATAATGAAATTATAATTATATTGGGGAGATCTTATGAGTAAATCTAAGAAGAAAACAAGAAAAACCATTAAGAAAAAAACAAGTAATCAATTTAATAAAGATATCATAGGCNNTAATTATTGGAATAGGAATTATGTCTTTAATTAGCTTGTTTAGTTTTAAAATGGGCATAATTGGTTCCATGATTAGGGGAACTACTTTTTTATTAATGGGATTTGGAGGGTATTTTTTCCCTATATTTATTATTAGCATAGGAATAATATTTATATTAGATAGATTTGATGGTAAAGAAGGAAAAAAATCTTTAATGCTTCTAATAATTCTCTTGACAACACTAGTTATCCTTGATGGTAGAAATAACGATATTAAGGGATTCCTAGATAGAATAAAGATTGCTAATTCTTTATCTTTAGTTAATAAAGGTGGAGGAATTATCGGGTCGTTTTTAGGATTTTTCTTTTATAAATTATTTGGTACTACTGGAGGATATTTAGTTTTATCCTTTATCCTTATTATTGCTATGTTAATGTTTACAGAAATAAAGATAAAGGATATATATGTTAAGATATCCAAAATAGATTTTAATAAAGAAAAAAATAGGAAGTCAAAAGGTTTAAAGACTAAAAAAGATAAATCCATGGAGCCTAAAATGGAAGATATTAGGATCTTAGATTATACCAATAATCAACAATCTGAATCAAAAGATTTTAAAGAATCTATACCTCAGCTTGAAGATATTAATGAAAAGCAAGATGTGAAGTCTATAGATGCTGAAATCAAGGAATCACAATCAAAAACACAAAATTTAGTTTATAATATTCCAGCTATGTCTCTATTAAATTCACCTAAAACTAATCAAGATTCCAGTGACAAAAAGGAGATATTAAACAATGCAAAGATTATCGAAGAAACTATGAAAAATTTTGGAATTGATGCTGCTGTAACCCAAATTAATAAGGGACCTACAATAACTTGCTATGAACTATCTCCTTCACCAGGAATAAAATTAAGTAGGATTGTTTCATTATCTGATAATATTGCTTTAACTTTAGCATCCTCTGATATAAGGATTGAAGCTCCTATTCCAGGAAAGGCTGCTGTGGGCATCGAGGTTCCAAATAAAATTAAAGATAATGTATATTTAAAAGAAATTCTTTTATCAGATGAATATAATGATATAGATTCAGATATTCCATTATCCTTGGGAAAGGATGTTACTGGCAAACCAGTTGTTTCCTCAATAGATAAAATGCCTCACTTACTTATAGCGGGTGCTACAGGTTCAGGTAAAAGTGTATGCATAAATACTATTATTATGAGTATTATATATAAATCTTCACCTGAAGATGTAAAATTGTTACTTATAGACCGTAAGGTTGTAGAACTTAGTGTATATAATGTTATACCTCATCTTTTGATACCAGTGGTAACAGATGCAAAAAAAGCTGCTTTTGCTTTAAATTGGGCAGTTGAGGAAATGGAAAAAAGGTATAAGCTTTTTGCACAAAATAGTGTAAGGGATATTAATTCATATAATGAGAAAAGGGGAACAAAGGATTTAGAAAAACTACCTACGATTGTAATTATCATAGATGAGCTGGCTGATTTGATGATGGTAGCCGCCCAAGAAATTGAAGATTATATTTGTAGACTGGCACAAATGGCAAGGGCAGCTGGAATTTATCTTATAGTAGCTACTCAAAGACCATCAGTAGATGTAATAACGGGTACCATTAAGGCAAATATACCTTCTCGAATTTCCTTTGCTGTATCTTCCCAAGTGGATTCAAGGACTATCCTAGATATGGCTGGAGCTGAAAAGCTTTTAGGGAAGGGAGATATGTTGTTTTATCCATCCTTTTACTCTAAACCCCTTAGGATTCAGGGAGCATTTATTAGTGATAAAGAAGTTGAAGATGTTGTTGAGTTTTTAAAACAAAATAATTCCAGCGATTATAATGAAGAGGTAATAGATATTGTTCAAAACGCTAAGGAAATTGATTTAGTTGATAGTGATGAGCTATTACCAGATGCAATAGAGTTAGTAGTCGAAGATGGACAAGCGTCTATTTCTATGTTGCAAAGAAGATTGAGAATAGGATATGCTAGAGCTGCTAGAATAATCGACGAAATGGAATTAAGGGGAATAATTGGTGGATATGAAGGTAGTAAACCTAGAAAGGTTTTAATTACAAAGGAGGATTTAGAAGATAGTAATTTGAATTAAGATAATGGATAAGATTGTGATTTTCACAAATACTAATTAAAATTACATTTGATAGGAGCAATGAAGATGAATTTAGCCAATAAAATTACTTTATTTAGAGTTTTCTTAGTACCAATATTTATGATAGTTCTATACTCAGATATAAATAATAGCCAATTATATGCAGCTATAATTTTTATCTTTGCATCTCTTACTGATACATTAGATGGCTACATAGCTAGAAGTAAAAATTTAGTTACAAATTTTGGTAAGTTTGTAGATCCTCTTGCTGATAAAGTATTGGTATCTGCTGCATTAATATCTTTAGTAGAGATGGGAAAAATACCAGCTTGGATTGTAGTGATAATAATTGCAAGAGAGTTTACAATTACAGGCTTTAGAATTATTGCTGCATCTGAAGGTATTACAATAGCTGCAAGTCCTTGGGGGAAAGTAAAAACTATAACTCAATTAATAGCTATTACCCTTATTTTACTTAATAATTTTCCATTTACATATTTAAATATACCAATGGCTACTATAATGTTATATATTTCATTATTATTTACTGTGTATTCTGGATATGATTATATTCATAAAAATAAAGATGCTTTAAAATTAAATGATAAATAGTAGGAGATGAAGTAATGATAGCTGAAATAATTACAATTGGTACTGAGATTACAACTGGTAGTACCTTAAATACTAATGTTAGATATTTATCTCAAAGGCTACTGGAGTTAGGAATTGAAACATATTATCAAACCTCTGTAGATGATGACAAATCTAGATTAACTGATGTAATAAATATTGCCTTAAATAGGGCAAATTTAATAATCACAACTGGAGGTCTAGGGCCAACTAATGATGATTTAACAAAGGAAATAGTTTCTGAAGCTTTAGGTCTTGAACTTGAAGAAGATTATAATATGGAAAAAAAGATCAAAACCATGTTCTATAATATGAATAGAAGAATGACAGATAATAATAAAAAGCAGGCTAAAAAACCTAAAGGTTCCAATTTTATAGAAAATACTATAGGTACTGCTCCAGGAATATTTATTACTAAAGGTGATAAAAAAATCATACTATTGCCAGGACCACCTAGAGAAATGAAATTAATGTTTGAAAAAGATGTTGTGCCTTTAATAAAAGAAGACTATTTTATTATTTCCAAATCTGTCAATACTATTGGAATAGGAGAGTCATCTTTAGAAACTCGCCTATTGGAAATGAATCTTGACACTGAGAATACTAGTGTAACCACATTTCCCAGTGAAGGCTCAGTGGAAATAAAGATTATTAGTAGGGGGAAAAATAAAAAGTTATTGGAAAAAGAAATTACGGAAGTCATTAATATAATTGAAGATAATTTAAAAGAGCATATATATGGGTATAACAATACTAAAATAGAAGAAGCTATTGTTCAACTATTAAAGGAAAAAAACTATACATTAGGTTTATGTGAATCTTGTACAGGAGGATTGATTTCAAGTAAGATAACTAAGGTTCCAGGTGCATCACAGGTATTTGATAGATGTATAGTATCTTATAGTAATGATTCAAAAATGCAAGAATTAAATGTTAGTGAAAAAACATTACAAGAATATGGGGCTGTTAGTGGAGAAACTGCTTATGAAATGGCTAAGGGACTAATGGATAAGTCTAATTTAGATATTGTTTTATCTGTTACTGGAATTGCAGGTCCAGATGGTGGGACTCCAAAAAAACCAGTTGGCCTTGTTTATTTTTGTGTAATGACTAAAGATGAGCATAAGATAATAAAAGCTAATTTTAATGGAAATAGAACATTGATACAAACTAGGGCTGCAATGAAGGCCTTAGACGAAATTAGAAAAATATTAATTAAATAAACTATTGACTTATTTATAAATATAATATAATATATATTTAAGAACTAATGTTCGAAATATGAAAGGGGTGAATCCAGTTTTACTGGGATAATATGGTTGATATGAATGAAAAGAAAAAAGCATTAGATTTAGCATTAAACCAAATTGAAAAGCAATTTGGTAAAGGTTCCATTATGCGTTTAGGCGAAAATATTAAAATGGAATTGGACATAATCCCTACTGGGTCATTGGACTTAGATATTGCACTAGGAATTGGTGGAGTACCAAGGGGAAGAATAATTGAAATTTATGGACCTGAATCTTCTGGGAAAACTACAGTGGCACTACATATAATAGCTGAAGCTCAGAAGACAGGGGGAATTGCTGCATTTATTGATGCTGAGCACGCTTTAGATCCAACTTATGCCAAAAGATTAGGGGTAGATATTGAAAACCTAATTATTTCTCAACCTGATACTGGAGAGCAGGCTTTAGAAATAGCGGAAGCTTTAGTAAGAAGTGGTGCTATTGATGCTGTAGTTGTGGATTCAGTTGCAGCCCTGGTGCCTAAGGCAGAAATAGAAGGCGAAATGGGAGATAGTCATGTAGGTTTGCAAGCTAGACTAATGTCTCAAGCTTTGAGAAAGTTGGCAGGAGCTATTAATAAATCTAACACTACTTGTATCTTTATAAATCAATTAAGGGAAAAGGTTGGAGTAATGTTTGGTAACCCTGAAACTACTTCTGGTGGTAGAGCCTTAAAGTTTTACTCCAGTGTAAGATTAGATGTTAGAAGAATAGATTCCATAAAACAAGGAGACGAAATATTAGGTAATAGAACTCGTGTTAGAGTTGTAAAGAACAAGGTTGCCCCTCCTTTTAAAGTAGCAGAATTTGATATTATGTATGGACTTGGTATTTCTAAGGAAGGGAATATTTTAGATGCAGGTGTTACTGCAGATATTGTTAAAAAAGCAGGATCTTGGTATAGTTATGGTGAACATAGATTAGGTCAAGGTAGGGAAAACTCAAAAGAGTTTTTAAAGGAAAATCCTGAAATATGTTTAGAAATTGAAAATAAAATTAGAAAAAAATTTGGTCTAATAAAAGATGAAAATCCTGAGGAAAATGATGAAGCCTCTGAGGAAAATGATAAAGCCTCTGAGGAAAATGATAAATAAGAAAAGCATCTATGGACCAGCTATAGATAACTTTTCTTAGAACTCATCTAGATTATAACAAAACCTCCTTTCATTAGGAGGTTTTATATTAGGGGTGTTATTTTGAGATTGTTATTTTTTACGGATACCCATATTCGAGGTACTTCTCCTAAAAATAGAAAAGATGACTTCGTTTATACATTAGAAAAAAAATTATATGAAATAGCAAGGATTATAAAGGAAAAAAGCATAGATTATGTCTTACATGGTGGAGATTTATTTGATCGACCTGATATATTTGTTTCCATAGTAAGTAGGTTTGCTAAAATTTTTAATGGAATAGATGTACCAATTTATATGGTAAGTGGAAATCATGATGTATATGGCCATAATCCTAAAACTATTAATAGAACTATGATAGGTCTTCTCAATGAACTGAGTATTATGAATATCATTGAAAAAGATGAAAAAGTGATTTTAGATAAAGATGGTATAAAAGTTCAAGTAACAGGACAACCTTATATATATAATATAGATGATCCTATAAATAGAGACTATTATAAGGTGAAAGAAGTTTTAGATAATGTGGATTATTCTATACATATGGTACATGGAATGCTCCTAGATAAGCCATTTATTAAGGGAATTCCTTATACTTTGGTAGATGATATAAAGGATACATTGGCAGATATTACTTTATCTGGCCATTATCATTCTGGCTTTAAAAAAGTAGTTATTGATGGAAAATACTTTATTAATCCTGGAAGTNNTTGTTAGAATATCCAATAGTATTAGGGAAATGGACAGAAAACCTAAGGTAGTTCTTATTGATTTAGAAGATAAAATAGATATATCTTATATATATCTTGAAACTGCTGAAGATGGAGAAAAAGTGCTAGATAGAAAAGAGATTGAAAAAAACATTTATAAAAGAGAAAGAATTTTTGAATTTAAACAAACTATAGATGCTGCTTTAAACTTTGATAAAATGGATATAAATGATGTTTTAATAGAAGTATCTAATGCAGAGGGAGTAGATGAATTTGTAAAGTCTGAAGCTTTAAAGCGAATTGCTATAATCCAGATGAAAGGTTTGGCAGGTGATTAAATGAAATACTTAAAAACCGTTATTTTAGAAAATTTTCAATCTCATAAATATAGTATAGTTGAATTCAATGAGGGACTAAATGTAATTGTAGGCCCTTCTGATACTGGGAAATCTGCAATTATAAGAGGTATAAAATGGGCTTTATATAATGAACCTGCAGGTGATTATTTTATAAGGGAAGGGGAAAGGGATTGTACAGTAACCTTAGAGTTTAGTGATAATACTAAGGTTAAAAGATATAGAAGTAAGTCTAAAAATGTCTATATACTTATTAAAAATGATGGGGAAGAAATAAAATATGAAGGATTTGGTACTTCTGTGCCTCAAGAGATAATAGATGAAATTGGAATAGAAAAAATTTATTTAGATAGTGAAGAATCTAATTCTATCAATTTAGGAGAGCAATTAGAAGGACCTTTTTTATTATCTGAAAAAACTAGTACTAGGGCTAGTGCTATTGGTAGATTAATTGGTGTAAATATTATTGATGATGCTTTAAAGGAAGCCTTAAGGGATTTAAGGAATGCTTCCATTAAAAAGAAAAACTTAGATGTGATGATTTCTTTAGTTGAAGAAGATTTAAAGGAATACGACTATCTTGAGGACTTATCTTCTTGTGTAGAAAAAATAGATAAGATAAAGGATTCTATTAAAGAAAAAAGTTTAAAACTAGATATTTTAAATAAAACTTTGATTAAAAGTAATCAAATTCAAATGGAATTAAAAGAAGTAAAATTTCAATTAGAAAGTTTAAAGAATTTAAATAAATTAGATTCTATGGTTAAAAATATTGAAGCTATATATAGGAATTATCGATATTTTAATAGTATAAAAGAAAATATGGACAGAAACTCCAAAGAAATCATTAGTAATGAAAATTTACTTAGAAGATTAAATGATGTCAATAAAATAGAAGATATTTGTGCTGATATAGATAAAATAAGGAACAAAAGAAATAATTTATTATTATTAGAAAACAAAATGAAAATTAATACAAACAATTTAAATGTGGTTAAATCTATATATAATGGATTGATAAATCTACCTGTTTTACGAGATAATATAAATATATAAGAAGAAAATATCAAGAGATTAGTAATTATAAATAAACTAAAAGAAAATTATACTTTAAATCAAAAAAGTATTGGTATAGGTACTATATATATAAGTCAATTAAGTAAAGTAGAAAATATATTTGATGTTTATAACAAATTAGAAGACAACTTAAAAAGATTATATGTTCTACAAGGATATTTAGATAAAAGAACAAGATTAATTAATGAACTAAAAAGTGAAGCTAAAATCATAGAAAAAATGAAAAATAATATTGATAATGAATTACAAAAATATAAAGTATTACTAAACAAATTAGAAGTTTGTCCATTGTGCCTAAGCAGAATTGATAGTAAAAAGATTCAACACATAATGGAACATTATAATTAGGAGGTTTTATTATGGATTATGAAAGAGAACTAAATATTCTCAAGGATAATTTAGAAAGAGCTAAATCCCTAAAGTATAGAGCAGAAGCTAGATTAGAACAATTAAAAAAACAAGAGGAAGATATAATAGGGGAATTAAAAGAATTAAATGTTAAACCTGAAGAATTAGAGGAAGAAATACAAAAGTTAACTAATGAAATCAATGTTTTGTTTAAAGAAGCCAATGAGTTATTGCCAAAAGATCTATTGGAAAAGAAGTGATTTGATGTANNTGTAAAGTTAATGATTTAAAAAATTATATTTCTAGAGAAAAGGGGAAAAAAGACAAACTCATAGAGCAATTAAATGAGTATAAATTAGAAGTAGATATTGTAGATAATAATATAGAATTATTAGAAAAAGTGGTAATATTATTTCAAAAAACTTCAGAATTTGCTCGAGAGCAAGCTAAAGCTCAAATAGAAACCTTAGTAACTAAGTGTTTACAATTTATTTTTGAATCAGATATTGAATTTTTAATTGAAATTGATGAGTTGCGAAATAAGGCCAATGCAGAATTTTATGTAGTAAGTAAAAATGATGGAATTATAATTAAGACTAAACCTGAACTATCACGAGGTGGCGGCATTGTAGATATAGTTTCATTGGCTTTGAGAATTGCTTTCCTTCAAATTCATAAACCTGGTATACAGGGACCCTTAATTTTAGATGAACCAGCTAAACATGTAAGTGATGACTATATATATAATGTAGGTGACTTTTTAAAACAAACATCAGAAATGTTTAATAGACAAATTATTATGGTTACTCATAATCAGCATTTATCAGCCTTAAGTAATAACAGCTATAGGGTTGAATTATCAGGCTCTGAAAGTGTTGTAAGTAGAGTGGAAGGTTAATTACTTCTTGACATTATCAAGGATAAGTAATAAAATAAAAGTGTGTAACCATACAATGATATAATGTAGACTCAATAAACCGGGGCTACTCGGTTTATACTTTTATGAAAATGAAACGTAGTATGGAACTTGAAAATTTAATACAAACGGAGGTGTTTAGTTATTGAAAATTTATTCGTAATTCTTAGAGCAATTATTGGAGTAATTATTGGAGTAATCGTCGGATATTATATCAGAAAAAATATAGGCGAAGGAAAGATAAGAAATGCTGAAGAGTTAGCAAAACAAATTCTTGATGATGCAAAGAGAGATGGTGAGTCTCATAAAAAGGAACTTATGTTAGAAGCTAAAGAAGAAATTCACAGGCTTAGAACTGAGGAAGAGAGAGAAAATAGAGAAAGAAGAAATGAGATTCAGAAATTAGAGAGAAGGATTTTAAATAAAGAAGAAACCCTTGATAAAAAATCCGAATCCATAGAAAAAAAGGAAGAACAAATCACAAGAAAAAATAGGCAATTAGAAGAAAAAGAAGCATCTATTAATGAATTATATGAAAAACAATTGCTAGAACTTGAAAGATTATCTGGTTTAACTTCAGAAGAAGCTAAGGAATTATTATTAGATGGTGTAAAAAAAGAAATAACTCAAGAAACTGCTGTTATGATTAGAGAAATGGAATATGAAGCTAAACAAGAGGCAGACAAAAAAGCAAGAGAGATTATCTCAACTGCAATCCAAAGATGTGCAGCAGATCACGTCGCAGAAACCACTGTTACTGTAGTTGCTTTGCCTAATGATGAGATGAAGGGTAGAATAATAGGTAGAGAAGGTAGAAATATTCGTGCATTAGAAACCCTTACTGGAATTGATTTAATTATTGATGATACTCCAGAAGCCGTTGTTTTATCAGGTTTTGATCCTATAAGAAGAGAAGTTGCAAGGATCGCCCTTGAAAAACTTATTGTAGATGGTAGAATTCATCCAGCTAGAATTGAAGAAATGGTTGAGAAGGCAAGAAAAGAAGTTGATACTATCATCAAAGAAGAAGGGGAACAAGCAGCTTTTGATACTGGAATACACGGACTTCATCCTGAAATTATAAAACTTTTAGGAAGGCTTAAATATAGAACCAGCTATGGACAAAATGTATTAAAACACTCAATAGAAGTAGCTCATTTGTCTGGAATTATGGCTGCAGAATTAGGTGCAGATGTAAGAATAGCTAAAAGGGCTGGATTGTTACATGATTTAGGAAAAGCTGTAGATCATGAAGTAGAAGGTCCACATGTAGATATTGGTGTTGATTTAGCAAGAAGATATAAAGAGTCAAAAGAAGTATTACATGCTATAGCAGCCCATCATGGAGATACAGAACCTACAACTGTAGAAGCGGTTCTAGTACAAGCTGCTGATGCTATTTCAGCTGCTAGACCAGGAGCCAGAAGAGAAACTTTAGAAGCTTATATTAAGAGACTTGAGAAATTAGAAGAAATAGCTAATTCTATTGAAGGTGTAGATAAATCCTTTGCAATTCAAGCAGGTAGAGAAATAAGAATTATGGTTAAACCTGAAGAAATTGATGAAAATCAAACTGTTCATACAGCAAGGGAAATCGTTAAAAAAATAGAATCAGAACTAGACTATCCGGGTCAAATAAAAGTCAATGTTATTCGTGAAACTAGGGCTATTGAATATGCAAAATAATTAATTTGTATAAATATATAATAAGATATATTAAAATTAGTTTAAGGGGGCTATTAAATAATGGATGTATTAAAAGTGTCAGCAAAATCAATCCCAAATGATGTAGCAGGTGCATTAGCAGGTGTATTAAGGGAAAGAGGAAGCGCAGAAATCCAAGCAATTGGAGCAGGTGCTGTAAACCAATCAATAAAAGCTGTAGCTATAGCCAGAGGATTTGTAGCGCCAAGTGGAATGGATTTAATTTGCATTCCAGCATTTACGGATATTGAAATTGACGGAGAAGAAAGAACAGCAATAAAGTTAATTGTTGAACCAAGATAGTATTAAAACCTGCCTTAGGGCAGGTTTTTTGTTGCAACAAACAATTTAATGTTGTATAGAGCATTTAAGTAGTAGCTATCAGATGAACTTAGGAGGTAATTAATTGAAATTTGATTTACATTTACACACATATTACTCTGATGGTAAATATAGTCCTAAAAAAGTAGTAGACTTGTCTGTGGAAAGAAATTTAGATGGAATAGCAATTACTGATCATGATACAGTATTAGGCTTAGAAGAAGCTATAGAACAAAGTAAAAATTATAAAGGATTTATGGTTATACCAGGAATAGAGTTTGGGTGTATTTATATGGATGAAGAGGTTCATATCCTTGGATACTTTATAGATTATAAAAATAAGGAAATAATAGAAATAACTAAGAAGCTTCAACAATCTAGGGAAAATCGTGGCTCTGCAATAGTGGAGAAATTAAATAATTTGGGTTTTAATTTAACTTATAACAATATTAAAGAACTAAGTAAAGAAAACTTTATTGGAAGGGTTCCTATAGCTAAGGCCTTAGTAGAAAAAGGATATGTATCAAGTATAAAGGAGGCTTTTGATAAATATTTAGATAAGGGCAAACTAGGATATGTTGAAAAGAAAAGTCTTAGTATAAAAGAAACTATAGATTTAATAAAAAGTTCAGGAGGTATTTCTGTTTTAGCTCATCCTGGACTATTAAAAAAATACGAAATAATAGATTACTGCATAAAGGTGGGAATAGATGGTATTGAATGTATCCATTCTAGGCACAGTAAAGAACAGACGGAAGAATTGAAGGAATTAGCTTTAAAAAAGAATTTAATTATAACTGGTGGCTCAGATTGTCATGGAGAAGAAATAAATGGCGATTTGCTGCTTGGCAAATATTATATTGATTTAGAATCAATACCTGAGATGAAGGAGAGGATTTAATGACAATCTATAAAGGAGAAAGGCAAAGACAATTTCCTACTACTATAGGGACTACTTCATTTGTTAAATTATATATACTACATTTACTAAATGATAAACATTATTATGGAAATAAAATTAAAGATGAAATTAGTGAAAGATTAAATAATAAATGGACACCTAGTCCAGGTATGATATATCCATTATTGCGACAACTGGAATCACAAGGCTATATTGAAGGTTGGTGGGAAGAGCCTGATAAGAGATCCATTAGGAGATATAAGATAACAGATGCAGGAATTAAACATTATAATATAATACTAAGACAATATAAATCATCTTTTGATGATTCATTATTTATAATTAAAACTGTTTTAGAAGATATATATAAAGAAAAAGTTTAATATGAAGGAAATAGGTTTACATAATGAATTTATGTAAACCTATTTCCTTTTTTGTGCAAATTTTAATTTTAAAATAGTTATTTGTAGCTATAAACGTCAAAAACAGCGATAAAGGCTCTAAATTCCCTTTAAAACCACTTTGGTGATTTACGCATATGTTTGTATAGATGCGCGTATTAAAATCTATTACATCGGATTTTAAGGCTTTGTTTTTCTCGAAAGTCTTAATAATTTCCAATAAAAAAGTTTTATAGATTATATGAGATGTTAAATGTAAATATTGTTTATAATAATGAATTTGATAATAAGATGGAAATTAAATTCAGAAATTTAATTCATCGAGTAAGAGATTTTATCCTTAAAAGCAAAATATTTTTAAATATAAAAGTATTTATAAATATCGTATAGAAATATTATTTAATATGTGATATTATAAAAATACAACATTAGTCACAAAATAGTTATTTTGTGACTAATGTTGTGCAAAAAGTAGTGGAAAGAGGGATAAAATGTTTGAAACACCTATTATTGTTGAAGATTATTTAAATTATATGGAAACTATTAAGGGTACTTCCCCTAATACGGTTAAAGAGTATTATTTTGATCTTCGTCTGTTTTTTAAGTTTATTAAATTAAGATATAGGCTTGTGGATCCAGAGATTGAATTTGATGATATTGATATTTCTGATATTGATGTTGATTTAATTAAAAAAATTAATATTCAAGATTTACATGCTTATATATCCTTTGTTGATAAAAAGCGTGATAATGGAAATTTTGCTAAATCTCGAAAGGTTGCTTCCCTTCGTTCGTTTTTCCATTATCTATATGCCACAATAACCGTAATTGATAAAAATCCTGCTGAGTTTTTAGAGTTCCCTAAAACTGATTCTAGGTACCCTATTTATCTTACATTAGATGAATCTGAAAGACTACTAAATACTGTTTTAGAAAATAAAAATGAAGAATATAGAAAACGGGACTATGCTATTATAATGCTATTTTTAAACTGTGGCTTAAGATTATCAGAACTATCAAGTATCAATTTAGATAAGATTAAGGATAATGACACTTTAACTGTTATCGGTAAAGGTAATAAAGAACGTACTGTTTTTTTAAATCAAGCTTGTATTGATGCTATTAATGATTATTTAAAGATTAGACCTAAAGAAGTAAATGATGAGAAAGCACTTTTTATTAGTAAAAGAAAAAACAGATTGAGTAATAGGGCTATTCAACATATGGTTGACAGGTATTTAGAAAAAGCAGGTTTTGATACCAATGTTTACTCTACTCATAAATTAAGGCATACTGCTGCTACCTTAATGTATAAGTATGGCAATGTAGATATTAGGGCGTTACAGGAGATATTAGGACATGAGTCTGTATCTACTACTCAAATATATACCCATATAGATGATGATAGACTTAG
>MTKW01011888.1_pt1 | contig 14655 bp, 9 predicted proteins | sample 1042761 | NCBI WGS metagenome assembly MTKW01 (sample SAMN06205366, study PRJNA360243) | anaerobic digester metagenome | biome: Wastewater treatment plant; feature: Anaerobic digester sludge; material: sludge; isolation source: anaerobic digester fed with sludge from wastewater treatment plant ... | reverse complement strand
GTGCATGATAGTTATCAGTAAAATACGAGAGCAGTACAGCACTGGGCACGTTGCTGATGACCTGGCACGACAATATGCCGAACAGCAGAGTGTTTATGGGCTGTACCTGCGAGAAAAACGCGTTTACACCCGGTATCCGGGCCATATTATGGCTAAACACAAAAAACGCAGCAAAGGTGGCAAAGAGCGGATAGTTGACGTGCTTAAGTGCCTTTTTATCTAAGAAGAACAGCGCCAACGTAATAACTACGGTCCCCAAGAGATACGGTATTACCCGAAAGACGATTAGGATGCTGGTGNNGATGCCTTTGAGCAGAGGTATCAGGAGTTAGTTGCCGAAGGCAAGGGTTACGAGGAAGATCGCGATGAATACACTTTTCTGAACATCTTCTTCGTGCCCGAGGAGGCTCGCTGGACTAGGATTGCCGAAGGGAGTCACCATTCCTCCAAGATTGGCAGCGATGTTCTGCATGATAAACGTAAAAGCCATCGCTTGCTTGTTCCCTGTTTTGCTCAATACAAAATAGCCCAAGGGTAGAAAAGTGAGCAGGGCCATATCGTTGGCAAGAAACATGGAACCAATAAAAGTGATGCAGACAAGGCCAATCGTGGCGTTCCGGAGGTTTTTGAGCTGCAGGATAATCCTACGACTGATAATCTCAAAAACATGAATGTGGGAAAGAGCCTCAACTACCGCCAGTGTACAGTACAGAGTGGCTAAGGTGGGCCAGTTGAAGTACCCCAGATACTCGGCATCTACCGGGACAAAGATGCAGGTAATGAGCATGGCGGCTAGGGCGATAGCTAGGACAGGCTCTTTTTCTATTGCTTCAAAGATCCACTGGAATGCGTCTTTCAACGACTTGTGCGGCTGACGTACTTCATTGAGAACGGCAGTTCTTTGCAAAGGTTTCCCTCCATGAGATATGGTCACAAGTATGGATTATACCAGCTCGAGATGTGGAGGACAATTGGGACGAAGCGACCTATTCGGTAAAAGTTGTGCGATCTTTTGAAGTGGCCACTGCGCAGGAAATTATCTATTAATAACGAATGTTTAACGATAAGCTGTTGAATTTGACAACGGGGTGAAGGGGGGTCACCAATGCCGGTTTCAGAAAAACAGCTTTTGATGGAAATCCGATCATTAATACCATCAAAACGGTTCCTACGTGAGCTAGTTGAAGAAGTCTTGACACGGGGACAGGATTCTGAATCTGAAGCTCACAGTTTCTACCAGGCTTGTTTGCATTCTGTGCGTACCGAAGGATTTCGGAGAGGAAGCAAGCGCCCCATTTCGCTTATGCTTCCAAACTGTGTGCGCGTCTTGGAGAAGCACGACAGTCCATTTCTGCATTTCATTGTTTCCCTTCTGGCTCTAGAGAAAGAGAATGCCCAGAAAATCCGCCGGCTGGCTGAAGAGGCGTTTGGCGAATCCGTTTGGGACCCGCCTGAGACGGCTGAAGAGTTTCACAATACGGTGAAAGTCACTATGGCAAGAGCAAGGGAGGAGTTGGGAGTTCCTTGGGACGATGAGCGCCTTCGTTTTTTCACCGCTGCAGCAGTCACAGTGAGGGTCACCGACGTTGAGGAAGAGGAGTCTGCGGCTGATCTGGAGATACCATCAATGATGCAGGTACTTGAGATAATCAGTGCTATCGAACCAGACGATCCTTTCTGGACTCATTTTGATGTTTTCCTCGAGAAGGCAGAAGCTATTAGAGAGGAAAAACAGGATCATAATCACAGGAAGCAGAAAAGCGATGCCGCTCTGCACGAGTTCAAGGGCAAATACGCCGACATCCTAAATGACTTTTTCTGCATGTCCATCGAGGGTTGGAGCTCGGACAGTCTATTGGGTGAAAGGTGCAGCCAAGTTCTCGACGACCTGCCTAAGCTTGGTGCCGCGTTGCAAAAGCATCAAGAGATATCAGTAATTAGGCCAAGTAATGTAAGAGAGGCACAGGATATCAGAAACCAGTTGAGCCAACTCGAAGAAGAAATCACCGCGTTGTGGCGAGCCGTTGATGCTTGTTTTGAGCAATCTGCAGGCGATGCTGAAGAGGAGACGGACAGTGAACCTCATGAACATCGTGAATCTAATGAATCTGATGTATCGGAAACTGTTGAGGAACCGCTCGATGAGAGTGACTCAGCAGTAGAGGATGCACCACAACCAGAGGTAGCTTCAACTGAGACCATTGAATTACAGACGGAAGAGGCTGTAACAGCGGTCACCGAGTCACTCCCTGACAAATCCGTTCCTGAAGAGAAGACACAGCGGATCGAACCTAATCAGGAAGAGAATACTGTTCTACAGATGATCGTTGAAGGAGATCTAGCTGGTGCTTATTGGTTAGCTAAGGCACATGAAGAACGTGGAGAGATCCTTCCTGTCCCTCCTTGGCTGATTGCGGCAATGGAGAGTTCGAGGTATCTGTTGCTTCCGGGTTTTCGGTTGGCTAGAGACTTCACCTTTCCAACAAAATATTACCTGCACGATGCAGATCCTCAAGCAGAGCTCTGTGCGGTTGGCGTGGGCTTAATAGCATCCCTCTTAGAGCCAACCAGCAACGCCATGTTGTGGCTGTTTCCCCAAGACCACTTACCCAATCTTCAGCGAATCATTGAGGTAGTGAGGTCCTTTTCAAAGGATGGAATTTCGCTGAGCAGACGTGACTTACTCAGCATTTCAAATCAGGAACAACGCGAACTCATGATCGCAGAGGCGGCCCGGCGCTGCCGCGAGATTACCGCTGTGAATTCTCGTCGGAAGTTTGGTTTACCGAGGGTTAACCGCATCTGGAAAAAGCTCTTCGCAGAAGGAGAAGAGCTTCGTACCGCACTAGATACCATCGGAGCAGATGAGCGCAGTGCCCGAGCCGTGGTCCGGGAAGTAATTGCCGCGTGGTCCACAACCGACCAGATTGTGGAACGCATCAAGGAAATTGACGCCATGCTCATGCGGAAAAAGGACAAGCCTATTGCTGACTATGAGCGCGATCGGCTCATCCGAATTGTGCTAGAGGTAGTGGGAGCAGCGGAAGAATGGCTCCTCTTGGTAGAGCATAGTGACCTTGATCGTAATGACTGGAAACAGGTCCAGATTACTAAGCTGAGGACAGATTTCGACGCATATCTTGAACCTTGTCTGGCTGAGCTTGATGCAGCTATAAGTAATTCCGGGAGCGAAAGCATTGGTCTACGTTATATCAAAGACAACCTATTGCTGCTGCAAAGCTATATGGAAGGAACCGTTTCTCGGAGAAGGCCCGATATAAGCTGGGCGTTTCAGCAGAGCGACAGCATTGAAGAAGTTATGGCTAAGAGGCTCCTATGGTGTCCCGAGCTTGATCTCCAAGACAACGCTCTGCCGACTAAATCAGATCTCAGTCTTCTGCCTGACTGTCTTGGACCAGAGCCTAACTGGGCCAAGCTTTCAGAAGAACACTATCTTGCCTGGTTGAAGAAGCAGGACCACCGGTTTCTTGATCAGATTCTGGATGCCCTCGATTCTGACGGTGAGTCAAAGGAAGAGCTAAGAGAAAGAGCGGCTAAGGAGCTGCAGGGTTCCCGCGATAGTCTGCAGGAACAGATTCGAGAAAATAGCATCAAAATTGAAGCCGCTTTAGTAAATGGGGTTTTGACAGAGGAACAGCGTAGCGAGTTTGCAGCGCAAGTCGAAAGCATCGATGTTTCCACAACGCTGAACTTCGCACAAGTGTTCCGCAAATTGTCCATTATCAGTGCTCAGCTCCATGAGCAAGTTCAGAATCGGATCGAACACCTGCAGAAGATCTGGTCAGAATTATCTCCTCGTCTCGAGGAAATTGCCAGTGCTGAGGAAGCAGAGCAGGCGAGGAATCTGGTAAAAAAAGCTTTCGACGCCGCAGATACGCGTGTTGTGGACGAGTATATTGCACATGTGCGTGACCATCTCGAAAGGAACGAACCACTGGCGTTGACAGCAGAAAAGGAACAGGTTCGCGACTATCTCAAGGAGTTCAGTGAGTTTCGCCATGTTCTGATGCGGTCCCACAGTCCTCTTAGCGCTGCCCATAGGGCTGCGCGCGATGGCAAGTCATGGCTGGGCCTTCAGTACGGGAACATTTCCACCAAGCAGCTTGAGCAAACCAATAAAGCCTTTGAAGCCTGGCGTAGCTTGGGGAACCGCAGAAAAGGAACGCTTACTCAGTCCATAACAGACCTGTTTACATTCCTCGGCTATACAATTACGGAGCCAGTGCGAGAACAGTCATTCCCACCGGAATCCAGCAGTCATCTGCACTTAACAATTCATATGACTGCCAGCGATCAAGCACGCCCGTTTCAGCAGTTTGGCAGTAGGTTTCCTACTTTCGACGTTCTCATGGTCTGGGAACGGCCTGGTGCTGATAACCTCGGAACGGCAGTAAAAGAAGCTAAACTGGGAAGACAAGGGACGATAGTCCTGTATTTCGGGCGAATTGGCGAGTTAGTTCGGCGAGAAATCACCCGCATGACTCGCAGACAGAATCTCCCTCTCGCCATCCTAGACGAAACTCTCTTCCTGTTCTTGACTGGAGAGCGCGACGCTCACCTACGAGCCTTTCTGCGCTGCTCTGTGCCATATGGGACTGCGATTCCGTATACACCTCAGGTAATGGGTGATGTTCCATCTGAGATGTTCTACGGACGAGAAAAAGTGGCATCCATGCTTCTGCAAAGAGACGGTTCCTGTATCGTATACGGCGGGCGACAGATGGGCAAATCCGCACTACTTCGTTCTGTCAGACGACAGGCTCATAATCCTGAACGCAGACAGTTTGCCTGGGTTGAAGATGTGAAAACATTGGGCGACAGTTACTCCAATGAAGAACCAAGCAAGATCTGGTCGCGACTCTGGGATCATCTATACTCGGAGGGTTTAGTATCGGGCAAGATGCCCAATGACGATGAAATCATCCGCAGAGTAGAACAACTGTTGAAGAAGGATCAGACGCTGCAGATAATCTTGATGCTTGACGAAGCAGATAACTTCCTTAATTATGATGCCTCCGAGGAGTTTCGAGTGGTCAGCCAGTTCCGCCGTTTGATGACGGACAGTGAAAGGCGCTTCAAGGTGATTTTCGCGGGACTGCAGCATGTCCAGCGGTTCCAGAGTATGCCTAATCAGCCTCTCGCACATTTCGGTGCTCCAATCTTAGTTGGGCCCTTGGAGGAGGAAGCAGCTGTAAAACTTGTGCGCGAACCACTTGTAGCACTCGGATTTGAACTGGACGATGCATGTGTATACCGCATTCTATCCTTCACTAATTACCATCCTGGGTTGATCCAGTTCTTCTGTTACTATCTGCTGGAACGATTGTACAGCAAACACGAGGTACTGCCATCTCCTTTCAGGCCCATCAAGATCACCAAGGAAGACGTCGAGTACATTTATCTCCAGGACGATGTGCGAAATCGGATTAGAGAACGCTTTGAGTGGACTCTCGCTCTAGACCCACGTTACCAGGTAATTGTATGGGCTATGATCGTTGCTCAAATGGAGACTAGAGACAGCTTCAGCCGCGAGTTTACAGTAGGGCAGCTGTTCAGTATGGCTAGAGAGTTCTGGCCTGCAGAGTTCAACGATGTCTCAAGCGACGAGTTTCGCGGGCTCTTACGCGAGCTGGTTGGCCTTGGAGTACTCGCTTCTCCTGGTGGTCAATATCGCCTTAAGAGCCCCAACCTTGTCCGAATTATGGGTGATCATGATGACATTGCCGACCGGTTGCTGAGCTTCGTAGATGAGCCAGCTCGCAAGGAAATTGAAACCGACAGTTTCCACGAGCAGATTGATGAAAAAAGCCAGCTTTACAGTGTTTTCACCTATGAGCAAGCGCGCAATATTGACAGAGAACAAGATTTTCGAGTAGTGACTGCATCATCAGCCCTTGGGCTCGACATCGTAGAAGAATCGATCAAGCATCTTTATGCGTCAGATGAACAAGTCTCGTTTAGGCGGATGTCGATCTCTGTAACGTCTGCAGAAGATCTGCTGAATGAAGTTGAAAAAGCGCGAAACAGAACAAAGAAGAATGAAAAGGAACATGTGGTTCTCTATCAGATTGTTGATCAACCTCAGGTTTCACCCATCGAGGTTATTAAGGCAGCTTACCGTTACTATCAGTCATCTCAGAACAAGCGCCGCCGAGTATCGTTCTTTTTCGCACTCAATCCGCAGACATATTGGGACCTCCGGCAGGATGATCCCGATTTTGTGGATCTTCTTGATGAAGAAGGGTATATCATAGGTGTCCAGACCTGGAACCACTGGGGCATTCGTCAACGTCTGGATAATGAGAGCAAACTGAGTACCGATGAAATCAGAACAGCCATCATCGACGCGGGCGGTAGTTGGCCCTACCTGCTTGATGAGATCATGCATCTGACGGGAACTGACAAGGATGTTCAAGTAGGGGCACAGGAGGTAAGACACCGCCTGATGAATGATGAAGACTATCGTCAACTCTTCCTCAATAAGATACAGCTGCCGAGCAACCCTGCTGTTCATGCCGTACTGGAACTCTTGGTATCTGAGGAAGAACCAATTCCACTAGAATTGATCACACCAAGCTATGGAGAACCACTGAATGAATTGACGGACAAACACTGTGAAGATGCCATTCTGTTGCTCAAACAGTTTGAGGTGATCGACCTAGAGGATGGAGACTTAATTGTTCTCGATCCCACAGTTCGAATGGTGTTGAGCCGGTCATGATGGCTGTTCATGGGGCCGCGCTGGTCAAGAGCATCGTAGATGATTTAGCTGGCGGAACGACCAGCATTGTGGTCGTCCCGCAGAATGTGGATCCGTCCGCTGTTGAGCAAGCCGTGGAGTTCTATGTCTATCAACAGAGCAGCTACCATGATTTTCGTAAGCTGTTTCTTCCTGATTGGACCAGTGGGTCCCCAGTAATGTTCTTTAGCGAAGCGTTTTCAGTTGATTGGGGGAGCAGAGTGGCTCCACGTACTGTAGATAATCTTGTTAGGACAGATGGCCTACCGGAGATGATACTAGCGTCAGCGTTTACCGAGCTTCCTGAAGATAAGAAGAAACAGTGGCTGGATTTTGTTATGGAAGTAGACTCGGCTGTAACCAGAGCTAGAGTGCAGTATCCCGCGTTCTGTGTAGTGGCATACGCAGGAGATCAAGGTTTACAAGTACTAGTCCCCACACCCAGTCTCAAGGTGCGGCCTTGGTACAATCTCTTTACGCTGACGAGAGTTGAGGCAGAACTGCAGGGTATCTTGTCTAGGCAGGACTCAGCGGAGCGGACGTGGCAGGCTGCATTAGTCGCCTCTTTAGCAGGGTCTGACAATGAGGTGGCCGACTGTCTGAGCCCTGCTGTTATTAGGAGCAGAGATGAGATCTTTAAGCAGTTGAACCGGATTGCGGATGAAAAAGGTTTCTCTGTTCACGACCTTGAGAGAGCAGGGATTGAACAGTTTGTGTATGGGCATAGCTATCAGCCGCTCGAGCGGATGCGGCCAGAGGATGCAATTTATCGCCTTTGGAACTTGGGGCTGATGGACTATACTGCAGAATACGGCTGGGAAGTAGTTAGCTGGGCGCTAATGCCTCTAGGACTAACTTGGATTGTAGACCATCGTATCTGGCGTGCACAGATCAAGCTGGTGATGCCGCTGGTGGATCAGGTGCGATTATCGGTAGTGAGCTATCTTTGTGGCTATGGTGGCAGGTCATGGCTTGTTGATGAAGTCAATAATCTGGTTGCCAGCAGCACCTTCGGATCGAGGACGATCAAAAGCTGTTGGGCAGCTGAATTCTCAGAGCTGATTGCCATTCTAGATAACCCGGCGTATTGCACAACTCGTGCGGTTGAACTTCTGCAAGCTTTACGGTTGGCACATTCTATCCGCAATGAGTTGGCTCATTATCGGCCGATAGAACCTATAGATTATTTCGAGCTTCTTCAAAGAGTGCGAGCGTTAGGGTTTGGCCCCTGACGCTCGCACCGTTCTAAAAAAGCTTCATCTGGCGATCCAGCAAACTCACCATCTCTCGTTCGGTAATCGTGTCTGTCGGTTGAATGTGGCCGATCAGGAGTGGAGAGTTAGGGTCATGGTTCTTGATATTCTGTTCGACAGTCTTTTTGCTGTAGTTGGCGTAGCAGTAGAGGCACCCGTGGGTACAGGTGTTGTACGCACCGATGTCGATGCTGGAAACACAGCCGCAGGCAGGACGCTGGTTGGGATCTTTGCCGACGACAAGTGGGTGACCGATGATGCGCTCGATAAGCTGATCATCGATGCACTTACCTGGCTGTATGCCTAGGCGGGTAAGGTCCATGTCTTCTGCACATGTCTCCACATTGAGTCCATGGCTGCGGGAGATCTCGGCGATCTGTGCCGCAACTTCTAAGAACGCTTCATCCTCAAGGATAAGCGGCCCGAAACTATGCATGTTCCGTTCTGTTTTTCTATAGAAGTCCAAGAAGCTGATTACGCATCGTTCGGTGTAACCAGCTAGTTCATCTGCTAGACGCGCGAAGTGGCGTTTGTGGAACTCTGCATCCATTGTGTCGGTAAGGATTATCGGATCATAACGCCATATTGTTCGTTCTCGGCCAATGGACTGCGATAGCTTCTTGAACGCGTCAATGATCCTCTCCAGAGGTGGGATGTACGGTTCAAGTGTACGCCCATACCCTGTAATTGTTATCTGGAAGTAGTAGTTGTAGGCCGAGAGATGCTCGAGTTTCTTGAGAATCCGCTCAGGATTCTTTGTCCAAAAGACAATGCAGTCCACAACGGCTGGGTCGAGTGAAATCCGGCTCACTTGTCGGGTATTCATTGGGTTACGCACCAACACATATTCGTCCTCGAGACGCCTTAGAAACCAATCAAGGTAAAGTGCAGGAATATCGGTGCGGCGGCTCACACTAAGTATCACGGCGGTTCCTCCATTAGTAAGCAATCTCAATTCGTGTATCTTTGTCAATCTGCAAACGTCTTCCTTGTCCCTGGTGTGGGACTGTGACCTTTTTCAGGGTAATACACTCGCCGGCGACTAATCGAGACTGAATACCGTGCTTCTTCAGCACTTCATCGGTTGTTTGGACCCAAAAGGCTTCGTCATCGCTCTGGATAGCGCATGAACCATCACAGAGAGCGAGGTGTATGCTGTTTGGACGATAGATAACAGTTCGCAATATAGCCCTCACATTGACTCTCTTTCCTACATAATGCTCGAGGTCGCAGAGGGGAACAAAATGTTGGCGTTGAAAAGGCGCGTACTTTCGAAGTCCATCCTGACGAAGTATCACGTAATTGAAGGGGACATTTGGACGGTTGGCCTTGTTTAGGCCTTGTGCTACAAGGAACTCATATATTTGGGGCAGGTTCCAATGGGAACGTACCATGCCAAAGCAAGCGCAGTTATATACATCTTTTGGTTCCCATACACCCAGACAGGGGGAGTAAACATTGTACAGGCCCTTGTTTACCGCTGCATTTCTCAAGTTCTTCATGCGAATGCATTCAGTTTGAGCGCCTGGTTCGATGATGACAATGGACCCGTCTTGAACGAGATTGCTCTTGAACTTTTCCAAGATCAAATAAGCCCCCCTGATATCCTGCCTCTCGTTGCTTGTAAAGAAGTTGCTGAAGGTAATGATATCATATCTATCAAGCTCGGGGAGTTCCTCGGTACCCAAGACAACCTGATGAACTGATGATATTCTCACAGAAAGGTTGTGAGGAAGCGCTTGGGCTGTTCTTGTTAGCATATCCTGGGCAATATCTAGAAAGGTGCCCTCGGCATCGAGCAGAGTGAACTCCAGGGCAAACTGAATGTCAGGGTAGCTCTCTGCTAGGAGTCCGAAGTATAGACAGATCCCTACTGCAACAGATCCTGGCCCCGTGCCGACATCGAGAACTCTACATTCGGCTTTTAGGTTGTTTCCTACCTGTAGATCCATCAGTGGTCTCCAGATTTTAAAGACATTAGCAGGAAGGTAGTACATAAGGTAAGCATAATGGCGGTCTTGGTAATTGACGACCTGGTTGCTGATGTACATCTGATTTAGAACTTGCACAGTCTTACTCAAGAACTCCGAGGGGAGTAACCTCAAAAGCTCATCTAACGTGCAGTTCTCGGGAAACTCGACACGGAGTCTATCTAGAATGATCTTGACGATGGACTCTTCTACATGTTTAGGAAGCGTGTGATCTTCCTTCCAGTAAGTCAAGATTATGTTGGTATCATCCTGCTCCAATACTAGAGTGCGGTCGAATTCATCAATTCTCATTTAGATCACCTAAGAAGAGAAAGAAGTCTCTTAGTTGTCCGAGGTATATTGCCCCCGAGCTCTGCAATCAAGGAACGATACTCAGTGTCCATACCACTGAGTTTGTAAGTAAGGGCAAGAAGGCCCTGAGAAATGTGCAGTGTATTGTGGTTTCGGGCTTTTATTGCCCGCTGCAGTACCTGGATCGCTTGTTGATTTGCATCCTGTGTGCCTATGAACAGCAGGGCAATGGCACAGGTGTTCAGTATGTACCCATCGCTTGCGCTATGTGTTAACTGAACCGCTTCTTGATACTTACCTGACAGGATGCAGCACCACGCTAGTTTGTCTGCGGTGTACCAATAGGCGCGCCTGTCTCCAGTTTGCTGCGCCACTTGGATAGCCAGCTTTAGGTATTTCTCGGCAGATTCACCATTCGCTTGGAATGCAGACTGGTTATCCTGGGACAGAACCTTTAAGAAATAGAGCTTTAGATTTGTCAATCCCAAACGATATAACTTATCGCTGAGCGAAATATGCCATTTTTTCGAGATTCGGATTAGTTGCCGCAGCTCTGTGTGTGGTTCTACATCGTCATCAAGTTCAGCTTCGAAGCATTCGTGGAAAGTACCAAGTGCTGCAGTTAGGAGATTAAGTGATTGATTGTTGAGCTCATAGTCGTAGTCTATACCGATGAGTCTATGCCAAGCGAGTTCTACCCACTGAACGGCTACCTGGTCGTAGTACAACCGCCCAAGGGTATATAGGGAACCAGCATAGTTGCGGCGGTAGTATGGTTTTGGACTCTCTTTGTAGCGTTCTATGGCTGTTCTTAGGCACGACTCCGCCGTTTTCCGTGCTTCTTTGATAGTTTTTCGTTTTTCTGTGTCCCACGGCTTTCCATCAAATTGCAGGCGTTGGATGACATATTTATGAAGCAGCCGGCCTTTTCGGTAATTGTCTTTAATGCTGCCGGGATACAGCTTCAGTGCCTCATCAAACCAGTAAAGTGCATCAGAGATTTCCTCTTTGATGTTACCATCCCTTCGGCCTCTGGGTTGATCCAGTTCTATCACATTGAGGTAGTGACGGTAAGCTAATGCTGATGGATAATGGAATGACAACGGGTCCAGTTCGTAACAACGACGGAAGATCTTGATGCTGAGCTCTCGATAGCGCCGAATCTCGTTTAGGTGTTCTTGGTCATGCCCTCGTCCATTCTGTAGTTCGCCACGCTTGCTGCATGCTAAGCCGATTGTATACAGCGTATCTGTGTTGTACCACACCTCGCGCTGTTCGATAGAATCCAGCGGTTCAAACTTGTCCGTAATTGCCTTCCAGTCTCTTGCTTGCTGCAGCCTGTCAAGTTCAGCGTTTCGGCTGGCTGCTCTATATGGACGCTGTCGGCCTTTGCGTACAGTGTCAAAGCTGTTCTTATCTAAGAAGCACACGTCCGGATAGAAGGGGTTCTCATCATCGACCCAATCTGCGCGGCGAGCCAAGGCGTAGAGAGATTTATCGATCTCGCCGTTCTTAAGATTCAGTTCTTGCTTGATCTTGAAATCTATTGTCATCGAACCTTCGTTAGTGGATATCTTCAAGATCTCAAGTTCGCAGCAATTCTGGGCACGATAGTCCTTGCCTTTGAGAAAACCGATACAGCCCTCAATTGGCTCTCTTATGTAATCGGAGTACTGCGGGAAGGTTCGTTGGATTTCCATGAGTTTTTTCTCAGGGATCCAGACCGAACCGTTGGAGAGGGGTAGGGGACTAAAGAACTTGATGATCAGGTACAACAAGCATCCTCCTTTTTCACAAGTTATGCTTCTCAACACATTCGCCTTATATCCAATTATTACCTTCCATGTTGGGTAATGTTTCCTTAACTGGTTCTTCCTTGGTGCGGTTATTTACCGTCCTGTTATCTAGAATTCATGGTAAGATTGGATCAAAGGGGTGAACGCGATGAAAGTGCTCCTAACTGGATTTGAGCCATTTGGCGGAGAAACAATCAATCCGTCCTGGGAAGTAGCAAAGCGGGTTTCTTCTGAGGGCGTGGAAGGGGCCGAGATTGTGACGGCGCTGCTGCCTACGGTCTTCGGCAAATCTATCAACGAAGCCGTCCGTGTAATTGAAGAGCTAAAGCCCGACCTTGTCATCTCCCTCGGCCAGGCTGGAGGGAGTGCTGAGATTACTGTCGAACGAGTAGCCATTAACATTAGTGATGCAGGCAGCCCGGACAATGATAATAACCAGCCTGTGGACATCCCCATTATTGAAGGCGGGCCAGCTGCTTATTTTTCCACCCTCCCGATCAAAGCGATGGTGGAGGACATTCGCTGCGCTGGTATTCCTGCGCGGGTATCTAATACGGCAGGTACATTCGTATGCAATCATGTGATGTACGGAGTTCTGCACCATATCGCAGTACGGCAGCTGCCCGTTCGAGCGGGATTCATACACATTCCTTATCTACCTGAGCAGGCGGTGAAGCACAGGGGAGCTCCCTCAATGAGCCTTTCCGACATGACACGGGCTATTAAGGCCGCCATTCGCGCAGCGGTTGAGGATGTTGTGCCTGAATGATCGAGGCTTACAAGAATGCTCAACCACAAGTTGAGTCAACCAACAGTTGAATTTGCGCTAGCGAAAACACCTTGTCGACTTCAAAAAGTATATAGCCCCTCTTTTTTTCACAAAACGGAGCCGCCCTTTTCGATCTTGGAGAAAAACCTACTCCTTTTATGGATACTCTGGTCGGTCTCAAGTGATATAGAAATGGATGTTTCTGACTTTCGGGCGCGACAAAAAGACCAGGCACATTTGGTTAGTATAAACGCTACCCTAATTAACTGGCTTTTTCCAAGGTATGATAGAGCCCATTAAGCACAGGTGTTGCCACGAGCGTAGTATCTGCCATCTTTGTTGGCGGATACGCAGGGTGTGGAATGGGTGTGGCGCCACCGAGTCCTTGATGTGTACGGTGGGGATTGTAGTACTTGGAGACGTACTCTTGGAGCATCTTTTCCAAATGACGCTCATTCATAGGAATGACATAATCTAGCAGTTCCCGGCGAATTGAGCCGATAACTCGTTCAGCATAGGGGTTTTGCCAGGGAGCCTCTTTTCCGGTGGTGATTGCCGTAACACAGGAATCGTCAAGAAGCTTCTTGAAATTTCTAGACTTGAAAACGGGATCATTATCGTGGATGATGTATTTTGGCACGTTGTCATATGGAGTCGCATTGCGGAACTGCTGCACCAGCCAAAATAGATTTGGGGAATCAGTGACCGCAGTGTGAACGATTCTTCCTTGTCCCATGATGAATCATTACCAAGACATACAGGATTCTAAACGATAAAGTAGGTACCGTGAAAAAGTCAACTCACCAGATTTCCTCAGCATGATTCTGGTAGAATGTATACCATGCTCGCCGCTTTCTATGTGATGAAGGCGGTTTTTTAAACCTTAGATACTTCCTGAAGGTGTTGGGGGCAGGTGGGTCTCTTATGTTAAGTAGAATCAACTGCTGGTGTATTCTTTCCGGTGACCATGCCGCGGACGTCTTGCCGTAGACCAATATAGGTAGGATCTCGGCCGATCTTCGTCGAATATACTGTTATAGTGTTGTTTCTGCGTACTGGTTTCATCTGTCATGCTGTTGCTGAATAATTTCGCGGGAAAGCTCCCGTAACAGCTGGGATGCTGTCGTAGGACAAGTAAGGTGTTGAGTACGGAGGGATGAAGATTGTCGAAGATTAATGGGGCAGATGTTGGTTTTGAGCAAGAGATTTGGAAAGCGGCTGATGTGTTGCGCGGCAACATGGATGCGTCGGAATACAAGCACGTGGTCTTAGGCCTGATCTTTCTTAAATACATCTCCGATGCCTTTGAGCAGAGGTATCAGGAGTTAGTTGCCGAAGGCAAGGGTTACGAGGAAGATCGGGATGAATATACTTATCTGAACATCTTCTTCGTGCCCGAGGAGGCTCGCTGGAGTAGGATTGCCGAAAATGCCCATACTCCCGAGATCGGCGTCATAATCGACAAAGCCATGCAGGCCATTGAACGGGAAAACGCGAGACTCAGGGGAATTCTTCCCAAGAACTACGCACGGCCTGAGCTGGACAAGCGTAGGCTGGGAGATATCGTAGACATCTTCACCAACGTTTCCATGAAAGAACACGGTGATACTAAGGACATTCTCGGCCGCACCTATGAGTACATGCTCAGCAAATTTGCCGAGCAGGAAGGCAGAAACGCCGGAGAATTCTACACTCCTGTTTGCGTAGTCAAAACACTGGTGGAAATTCTCGAGCCCTATAAGGGTAGGGTGTACGACCCTTGTTGCGGCAGTGGAGGTATGTTCGTGCAGTCTTC
>MTKW01001159.1_pt1 | contig 14658 bp, 13 predicted proteins | sample 1042761 | NCBI WGS metagenome assembly MTKW01 (sample SAMN06205366, study PRJNA360243) | anaerobic digester metagenome | biome: Wastewater treatment plant; feature: Anaerobic digester sludge; material: sludge; isolation source: anaerobic digester fed with sludge from wastewater treatment plant ... | reverse complement strand
GGCGGGTTTGTGGGGCGACGGGGCTAGCGTGGGCGTGGGCGGGGGGGGTGGGTGAGGATGCTGGTGATGAGGTATATGCCGACGCCGCAGCAGATGGCGGCGTCGGCGACGTTGAAGGCGGGGAAGTGGGCGCCGCGCCAGTGGAAGTCGAGGAAGTCGGTGACGTAGTCGAGGCGGAGGCGGTCGAAGAGGTTGCCGGCGATTCCGCCGCAGAGGAGGCCGAGGGCGATGCGGTGGATGCGGCCGGGGGGGAGGAGTTGGCGGCGGAACAGGACGAGGGCTATCAGCATGGCGAGGGCGAGGGCGGCGAGGGCGAGGTTCTGGCCGCTGAACATGCCCCAGGCGGCGCCGGTGTTGCGGATGTAGGTGAGGTTGAAAAGGCCGGGGATGACGGGGTGGGTTTCGAGCAGGGAGAATGTGCCGCGGACCCACTCTTTGGTGGCTTGGTCGAGCAGGATGATGCCGATGGCTACCAGCAGGGGGGTCATGCGCGGCGGCGAGGGGCGGGGTTAGTCGGATTGGTCGGCGCCGGCGGTGTCGTCGGCGGTCATGCGCAGGGGCGTGGCGCCTTCGAAGGGGCGGTATTTGGTGCGGCCGCGTTCGGCGGCGTTTTGGCAGGCGAGGCATTTGCGGGCGAAGGGGAGGGCTTTGAGGCGGGGGCGTTCGATGGGGTTGTCGCAGGCTTGGCAGATGCCGTAGGTGCCGTCGTCAATGCGCTGGATGGCGAATTCGATGTCGTAGATGGATTCCTGGCGGCCGGAGACGAGGTTGAGGGCGAGTTCGCGGTCGAAGTTGTCGGTGCCGTGGTCGGCCATGTGGGTGGAGTAGAAGCTGATGTCGCCGGTGGTGTCGGAGGGGGAGCGTTTGAGGTTGTCGGCGGCGAGGGAGTTCAGGTTTTTTTGCATGCGCTCGAGCTGGTGCTGGAGCAGTTCGCGGTAGATGGCGAGTTCTTTTTTGGTGAAGGGTTTGTGGCCTTTTTTGGATTTGGGTTTGGCGGGGGCTTGTTTGATGGCTTTTTTAGGGGCGACCTTTTTTGGGGCGGCTTTTTTTGCCACGGCTTTTTTGGCGGGGGCTTTTTTTACGGTTTTCTTGGGGGCCGCTTTTTGGGGGGCGGGTTTCTTTTTCGCGGGAGATTTTTTGGGGGTCGCGCGGGTGGATTTCGGGGCGGTCGTTTTCTTTTTAGCTTTTTGGGCCATGTTGAACCTCGCGTTTTGTGTTATTCGGTTTTGGCTTTTGGAGTTGCTTCCTGCCATCAAGGGTTCGGGTGTTTAGCAGGGTGGGGGGTAAAAGTCAATGGCGGATGATGGGGGTGTTATTTGGGGTCGCTGCTGGAACCGCGCCAGTGGAGCTTTTGGGAGAGGAGCTTGAACCAGGAGTAGTTGGGTAATTGTACGAAATGGGCGCAGAGGGGGGATTTTCGGATTTCGAGGAGGTCGCCGGTTTTGAGCCAGCCGCTGGGGCGGCCGTCCACGGAGAGGAGGAGGTGTTTGTCCTGGGCGGGTAGGCGGATGGTGATTTTGCGGTCGTTGGGGAGCACAAGGGGGCGGTTGCTGAGGGTGTGGGGGCAGATGGGTTCGAGCAGGATGGCGGGGATTTCGCGGTGCAGGATGGGGCCGCCGGCGGATAGGGCGTGGCCGGTGCTGCCGACGGGGGTGGCGACGATGAGGCCGTCGCAGACGTAGGAGGCGACCCATTCGCCGTCCACGGCGACGTCTATCATGGCGGCGCGGGGGGAGGTGCCCCAGCCGATGACGATGTCGTTCAGGGCGCGGGCGGGGGCGTTTTTTTTGCGCTGGGGGGCGCCGCTGCGGAGGGTGGCTTCAAGGAGGGGGTAGGAGACTGTTTGGTAGGCGCGGCTGGCGATGGCTTGGAGGGCGTCCATGGCGGCGGTGTCGGGGACGCTGGTTAAGAAGCCGAGGTTGCCGAGGTTGATGCCCAGGACGGGGACTTTGGCGCCGTTGAGGGCGTGTACGGCTTGCAGGACGGTGCCGTCGCCGCCGAGGGATAGCAGGATGTCCACGGATTTGCCGAGGCGCGCGGGGGCGACGGTGCGGCAATTGGCGGCGAGGCGGGCTGTGGCTTTGCTGCTGGTGATGAGGGTGACGCCCAGGTCGCGGGCGCTTGTGGCGAGCGCTTTGAGCGTGGCGGCGGCGTCCGGTTTGGATAAATTCGCGTATAGGCCGACTTTCATGGATGTTTTCTCCAGTAACTCAAGAACTCTACATTACCAGCCGGGCCTTGGATTGGCGACTGGCAAATGTCGAGCCAGGTCCAGCCGAGGGTTTGGGTGCCGAATTCGCGTATGCGTTCGATGACGCGCTGGCGGATGGCGGGGTCGCGGATGACGCCGCCGCGGCGGACTTCTTCGCGGCCGGCTTCAAACTGGGGTTTGATGAGGGCGACGGTTTCGCCGCCGGGCGCGAGCAGGCGGTTTATGGCGGGCAGGATGAGGCGCAGGGAGATGAAGGAGACGTCGGTGACGGCGAGGGTGGGGGTTTCGGGGAGGTCGCCGGCCTGGAGGTGGCGCGCGTTGCGGCCGTCAAAGACCACGACGCGCGGGTCGGCGGCGAGGCGGGGGTGGAGCTGGGCTTTGCCGACATCCACGGCGTAGACTTTGGATGCGCCGTGTTGCAGGAGGCAGTCGGTGAAGCCGCCGGTGGATGCGCCGATGTCCACGCATATTTTGCCGGTGGCGCTGAGGGCGGGGAAGCGGGTGAAGGCTTCTTCCAGCTTCCAGCCGCCGCGGCTGACGAAGCGCTCAGGCTGGCGGATGTGGATGACGCAGTCGCTCGGGAACTGGTGGCCGGGTTTGGCGGCTGGCGCGCCTTCGACGGTGACTTCACCGGCGAGGATGAGGCGTTGGGCTTTTTCGCGGCTTTCGGCCAGGCCGCGGGCGACGAGCAAGAGGTCCAGACGGGAGCGCTTCACGTGCCTCGATTTTTGCGGGACTGAATCGAACGCTGGATGGAGGAAATGATGACGACCAGGCCGAAGATGATGAAGGTTATCCAGATGACCCAATCGAAGGTGCGCTCTTTGGCAAAGGCATGGGGGCCGACTTGTTCGGGGTAGTCAATACCAACGCCGGAGTGAACGGAGAGCGTGGGCAATTCGTCGAAGGGTTCGGGGATGGCCGGTTTGCCAGCGTTGACCCAGGCGGTGTACCAGAGCGATGCCACGTGGTGGGCGGCGGCGCTGATGCGTTCGATGGCCATGTCGCCCGTGAGTTCCCACAGCTTGAGGTAGTAACTTTCCGTCTCCACCTGGCCTCCGGCGGCGCGCTTGGCAATCAGGTCGGCTTTCAGGACTTCGCGGGCGCAGACGGCGGATTCGGCCGTCCACTCGAAGATGGCTTGGAACGGGTTTTCGAGATATTCCGCCGGTCGCGGTTCGATGTCGTCCGTTCGGAGGAACGCCTTGACCATGTCGGCTTCCCAGCGCGTATGGATGCCGTGCTGCCAGGATTCCTGCCCGTTGTAGTTGCGTGTGGTGTGGAGGGGGACGTGCAAATCGCCGGCGTAGTGGCTCAGGGTTGCGCCGCAACGGGCCGCCCACATCCAGTCGTTGGTCCGCATGGCTTCGGACATTTGATTCATCAGGTCGTAGATGGCCCACGGCGCGTCGCCGATGATGTCCCTGCGAATGGGAATCTGTTCGGAAAAAGCGATGGCCGGGTCGGAGCTGAGCGCGGTGTAGTCGAAGTCCTCGGGCAGGCGGTCGGGTTCGAAGTAGTGGCGGGGGGCTTCGTCGAGGTCGGCGAGTCGCCACAGGTCGGGGTATATGCTGGGCAACGCCATGGGGTGGGCAAATTCACGGAAACCGGCCATTTCGGGTGGCAGGTTGCGGGCGGCGTAGCGCGTGATTTGGATGTGTTGCACCCCGGACCAAGCGCTGGCGATGCCGGGGATTGCGAGGAGCGCGAGGAGAGCGCCGACCCGAAAACGAGGCGCGCGGATCATGAGCTTGCTCCCGGCTGGTGGTCGCGGGGGTAATAGGCCATCGCCACTTCCGGGCAGGTGAAGGGGGAGTCGTAGCGGGTGCAGTTGACGCACCCCTGATACAGCTTGTACATCAGGGTTTCTTTGGAGACGGGGACAAAGCCTAGCTTGGCAAAAAAGGGCGGGGTGAAGGTCAGCACAATGATTTGGTCCGGGCGGTATTCCATCACCCGGGCCATGGCGGCTTCGACCAAGCGCCGGCCCAAGCCCTGACCTTGGAAATCTTGGCGGACGGAAACGGATTGAATTTCAATGGACGGATTGCGCTTGGGGTCGAGTTCGGGCAGCACGGACCAAGCCGCGGTGCCGACGATTTCGCCGTTGTATTCAGCCACCAGAAAGCGGTCTATATTCAGGAGAATATCGCTGAGCGGCCGGGGGACCAGCTCGTTGGGGTGAGACTTGATGCGCTGAAAAATAGCGGAGCCGTCGCCGAAGACAGCTTTACGGATGGTGGGAGTGGGTGTCGTCATATTCTTTGCTGATGTGGCCTTTGAATATATCAGGAAGCGATGGCGCATGTCCATATTTTTGAAAGAAAATTTGCGGGTTTCGCTTGTCAGGCTTGGCAAGTTGTGCACAATAAGCCGCCGATGAAAAAGCAGGGACAACGCAAAGAGCCGGGGATGTCGTCCGTTTCGCCGGATTGGGCGAAGGCTATCGCTACGCCGCTGGCCGGCCAGGTGTTGGCAATCGCGTTTGGGTTGCTGTTTCTTTTCCAGTGCATGATTCTGCCGTTGGCGGGCAAGGCGGCGATGGGCGGTTCGGGTTCGCCCGGCGCCGGACCGGCTCCGACGCTTTGGAAGAATTTGGTGTTTTTTGGCGTGATGTTACTGGTTACGCTGCTGACGGGCGGCGCGGCGTTTTATTCCAAATGGTTGCGCTATCGCACCGAGCGCGCCCCGTTCCCGGTCACCACGGCGATTTTGCTGGGCTTGACTGTGGCGTTGTTGTTGGCCTTTGTTACAGGTTCGTTGCGATTATAATTAAAAGGAAAGGACGAAAGGAACCGCATGCCATATCGAGTGTTTAATTTGAAAGAGGCGGCGGAGTTCCTGCACCTGACGGAAGAGCAGGTGGAGCGACTGGCCCGAAGCGGGGAGTTGCCTTGCGAGCGGCAGGGGGGGCGTCTGGTTTTTCGTCATCAGGCCATTGACGAGTGGGCATCCCAGCAAGTGNNCGGCTTGGCGTTGCTGCACCGTCGCATGCACGAGCCGTATATGTTTGAGGATTCGTTCGTGGTGCTGGGCAAAACCATCAGCCAGGTGCCGTTTGGCTCGCCCGATGGCGAAACCACGGATATTTTCTTTTTGGTCTGCTGTCAGGACGACCGCATTCATCTGCATGTTCTGGCGCGACTGTGCATGATGTGCCACCAGACCAGCCTGCTGCTGGAGTTGCGCGAAGCCAAGGATGCCAAGCAGATGCACGCGCTGCTGGTGGCCAGCGAGCAACGGGTGCTGCAGGAAGCCAAGAAGGCTTAAGCGGCTCGTGCCGCGCTTATTTATTCCCAGACGGCCGGCTGGCCGGTCGCCGCCATCACCGCCTGCCAGAGTTCGCCTTCGGGATTTATTTTTTTGCGGCTGGCGACGGCGGCCGGAATGGGCACGTGGACAAACACGCTGTACCAGTCGCCAATGATGAGGTCCGTTTTTCCGGCCATGGCGGCATGCACGGCGTTGCGCGCGAAGCTGTCGCACAACCGCGCGTCCTGCGAGTTGGCCGGGATGGAGCGGATGATGTAGGACGGGTCTATGTACTTGAGATTCACCTTCAGTCCCGCCTCCTGGAAATAGGCGGGGATTTGCTCGCGCAGATATTGGCCGATGTCGGCTTTTTTGCGGTTGCCGGATAAATCCCGGCCGCTCTCCGGCTCCAGTAAATCCTGTCCCGCGCCTTCGGCCACGACAATCACCGCGTGATGCCGCGTGGCCATGCGTTTGTGCAGCGCCCCAAGAAATCCTTTGGGGCCATGCAGACGCAGAGGAATTTCCGGCACCAGCACAAAATTAACTTCCTGCGAGGCGACGGCTGCCCCGGCGGCGATGAACCCGGAATCGCGCCCCATCAATTTGACCAGCCCAATCCCGTTCGGCGCGCCCTTGGATTCGCAGTGAGCACCGTCAAGGATAACCCGCGCGGACTCAATCGCCGTGTAAAAACCGAACGTTTGTCGCACGAATTGGATGTCGTTATCAATGGTTTTAGGCACCCCGACGACGGCGATTGGAAGTTTGCGGCGCGCGATTTCTTCGGCCAGAGCGTGGGTGCCCTTTTGCGTGCCGTCGCCGCCGACGCAGAGAAGAATATCAATGTTCCGGCGGACGAGATATTCGACCATTTCGGCGGGTTCCTGACGCCCGCGTGAGGAGGACAGAATGGTGCCGCCTTCGCGGTGGATGTCTTCCACCATTTCTGTTGTCAGGGTGAGCGGTGGCGGCGCGCTGAGCGTCAGGCCTTGGTAGCCGTGGCGAATGCCGAGCACCTCTTGGATGCCGTAGTTGTGATGCAGTTCGAGAAATGCGGAACGAATCACGTTGTTCAGCCCCGGACACAGCCCGCCGCAGGTGACAATGGCGGCGCGCGTTTTCGGCGGATTGAAAAATATCTTTTGCCGGGGGCCGGCCTTTTCAAAGAAAACGGTCGAGTTGGGGGCTTCGCCCGGCCCCAAGACAACTTGATGGCGGACGCGGGCTTCGTCGGAAACAAAATTGCCGATGGTATCTCCGGTCGTCGTGTTCAGGCGCAACGGCGAGGGATAGTTGCACGGGCCGAGATTGGGAATGCGGGTGTTCAGGGTCGGCGTCATGGCATCTCCAGTTTTTTCAGGGTTGGGCGCGTTCGCTCATGTGCAGGCGGTAGGTGATGGTTCGCGTGGAATGGGCGGGCAGGGTGATTTCAAACGTGAGCGTTTCCTTGGTTTCCTGCAGGGGTTCCGATGAGCGGATGACACGCCAATACATCGGGGTGTCCGGCTTTTCCACCACCCGCACATGGACGGGAGTGGTGAGGCGGTTGACGAGGATAACGGAGTGCTCTCTCTGCGTGCCGCCCTCGGGCAACGCCACGGGGGAATCCGCCAGACGGCGTGCGCGCACGGCTTCCACCGCGCCCATTTCAAGCATGAGCGTGCCGGGATAAGGCGTGTGCATGACGCGACCGGATAGCGACGGCGCTCCCCGGCGCGCGCCGAAAAACAGGTTGGCCTCGCCGGGCGGGAGCGGAAAACCCAGCCCCACGGCGGAGGTGTTGGGAATCTGCAACACCCGTTCCAGCGGCATGCCGTCGGCTGGCGTGGGCAGCGGCACCTGGTCGGAATCGCAAATGTGAACAATGTTCGCGGGCTTGCGCAGAACGTGGGCAAAACGAATTTCCGTTTGTCCATTTGCCGGCAGGTTGGCTTTCGTTTGCAACGGATAAAAAGTCGGCAGCGGCTCCCCGGCTTTGGGGGGTTGGAGCCAAAGGTCCGTCAGCGGATTATTCGGGTCCAGCGCCAGTTGCCCGAACGGGCGCGCCGGGGGCGGGCCGGGCATGTCCGACCCCGACAGAGAAATTTGCGCGGATGGAAACTCGCGGCCGCTTCGATTGCGAATCCGCAAATATCCCGCCAAGTCCACTTGCACCGCATCCAGCGATTCGGGGCCGACCCCTCGCACGGTGATTTGATAAAACGCATCCCAGTCCAGCCCCGGCAGGCGGTACGTCAGCGAATGCCCCATGCGGTCGGACATCGGCTCCGCCAGCGTCATTTCGATTTGTTCCCGCGCGAGCGGGGCGGGGGCTTGAACCGGACGCCAGACAATGGGGCCGCTTTCGGGGAACACGGGGGCGGGGGATGGGCCGCTCCAGCCATATTCCTGCACCGGCCACGGGCGACGGACATTCCACACCTGCAAGGAATCCAGCTCCAACTGGGGCGGCGGGTTCGTCCAGACCATTCGGGTGATTTCGCCCGCGCCGGAAGGTGGAAAAAATTCGCGCACCCAAGCCCATCCGTTGCCAATCGTCAGGCGGGCGGGACTGGCGGCCAAGAGCGCCACCGGCCACGCGGCGGCCAGCAGGCCCATCCAGAAATGTTTACGCGCAATCATCGAAAACGACAGCATAGGCCGCGCGCGTTTGCCCCGCAAGATGAAATGCCGCGCCGAATACATCCGGCGGATGCCGACACATGGCACGATTTCCGATATTCAATTAAATGAGCGGCATTTTTGGGCTTGCATGGATTTTTCTTTAGGCTACATTTCGCTGTGATTTTCGAGTTACGGGGTCGTAGCTCAATTGGTTAGAGTACCAGACTGTCGATCTGGGTGTTGCGGGTTCGAGCCCCGTCGACCCCGCCACTTGAACACGAAACCTCCGCGCAAACGGAGGTTTTTCTTTAGCGTCACCCGGTCGCGCCAACCCGGACGCCCGGCCTGACGGTTGAATGTTGATGCCGGGGCGTAGCTCAGACTGGCAGAGCGCAAGGTTTGGGACCTTGAAGTCGCGGGTTCAAATCCCGCCGCCCCGACCAACCACTAGTCACGCGAGCCGCCCGTCGCTCCCGTGTGAACAGCCGAACAGCCGGGGAACCGAACAGCCGATTAACGCAAGGGGCGCAACGGGAACGCAAACGACGCAAGCGGGGGAAGAGGGGGGAGCGGCCTTTGAGTAAGTTGTACTTACGAGAGCCGTTCACTGGGCCGAGGCTTGGGCTTCATGCCACCCCGGAACTTCTTCGGGAATGAGCGGGACAAAACAACGGAAGGGGTTGCGCACGAGAAGATCCCAACTCGTCGGCACGCATGCCACCCCGCGAAGGGAGCCGAAGTAATAAAACGAATCATCGCGGACGATTGAGTTTGCCCGAAATCCACACATGGCCGGATGTCCGTGCACGATAATTTCCAAGTGATTATCCGGCCTGAAAAGCATGATGCAGTTCCACCCAGCAATCACAAATTTCTGAAGATCCACGTCTTCCATGGTGCCAGCAAATATCTCTAACAAGTCATCATCCAGAGGGCCGAAGTCATGCAAATAAACAGCATCCGGCGCCGCGGGCAACAGGGTGATGCGCTCGGGCTTGAACTGGGTTGCGCAATTCCGAATCACATAGATTGCTCCACAACTGCCGTAAAGACGATGGGCCCCCGTGAAAATATAGAGGTCCTGTTTCCGCGGGATTAAAGCATAGATGTTTCCACGCAGAATCAGGTTTTCCTCTTTTTGTTCATCGAGGAAAAGACCACCACCTTTTGCCGGTTTTCGGGGAATGCCAATATAACGATGATCGCCAATTGTGAAGACGGACACCGGGTGCGGTTCAATCTTTTTAGCACGGATAACCAATCTGTCGGTCATCTCCACTTGATAATCCACAGGGCGGACTTTTGGAGGGGGCGTTGGCGCATCAAGGTCTGGGACTTCAACAAACCCCATCTTGGCCATTTGCAGGAGAAGCTCGTCTGCGTCATCCGGAAGCGTTGGGGGCTTGGGGGATGCCCGGAATAAGCTTTGAAGCATGCGCAGGGGCGATTTCACAACTTTATTATACTAGCAGGAGTTTCTTGCATGAGCAAGGTGTCCAACAAACATTTCGAGTGCTTGATAGTTGGCCGTAGTTACGCCAGCACTACCCCAGTGCTGATTGCTTGGATAACAAGCATGCAGGGTAATCCGCTTATTGTTGTCTGTGATACCATTTATCAGCCGTATGCCCGTTGTGTCTGGTTGTAGGGGGGGCACCTGAAAATATGCCTATTGTTTCCAGCTCAATTTTTTCATCAGGAATATACTTTAGCTCTCCAGGCAGTTGCTTCCGAGGTTTCTCGGGTGTCCACCAGAGCCCTTTTGTCTGTAAGGGTTCTCTCATGGGAGAGCTTTTTTCGATTTCATTCGCCTTTTAGGCGTTTCGGGGAACAGGGTGGTGAGGGATTGGTAGAGGGTGAAGAGGTGTTCGACGCGGGTGCGTTCGCTGGCAAAGGGGGCGGAGCGGTAGGCGCGGTCTACGGCGCGGTCGAGGGTGGCGTGGGCTTTGGTCAAGCCGGGGGGCATCGTGATGGGGTCGTAAAGGTCGGCGAGTGTCGCGCCTTTTTCCAGATGCTTCGCCCGCACGTCCAAGACGGCTTGGGCGAGGCGTTCAATCTCCGCGCGGCGGGCGGGGGTGACTTTTTCGGGCCAAGGGAAATTGTTGTAAACGAGTTTGTTAGAGTAGCGGTAGTCGGATTTTAGTCTTCCCGCGACCTGTCGCATCCAAGCCATGTGCATGGCGGAGGTGAGGATGCCGAAGTGGTAGAGGGTGGCGGATGGAATCAAAAAACATAAATCGCTTGCAAGCACAGGCGGGGCCATGAAGCCGATTGGAATGTAAGGGCGTCGCTCGGATGATACTTTTGGAACCAGAAGAAAATTTGTATCGGGCATATTCTCAACATGAAAACGGGTTGGCCTATCCGCCAGCTTTTGAGTTGGCGGTGATTTGCTGGCGAGTCGCAATTCTCGGACGGCTTTTACGCATTTCATGGCCTCGGGCATTTTGCGAAGTTTGTGCGGGGGGCAATCGCCCAGCCAAAGGCACCAACGTTGCCAGCCGTTGATGAACTCGTCAGCGCCAATCCAAGGACGGAAGAATTCAGCGGCGGCGGGTTCGAGTTTCAAGAAGGCTTTTTTCTCTTCGTTGGTGAACAGATAATTGCCGCCGTCGATGGGCTTGTTGCCGATGCCGATTTCAGGCACGTCGCAGAGGGGCTTGGAGCGGTTTTGGAGGACGATGTCGGGGCCATCGAAAAGGTAGGGGCTGATGTTGCGGGCGTGGATGGCGACGGTTGTGGCAGCCTCTTCCTCAAAAATGATTTTCGGCTCATGAGCGGTGAGGCCAAAGCCGATGATGACGACATGGACATGGGCTTTGCCGCGGGCTTCGCTTTCCCATTTGAATGTGCGGTGAGCGAAATGGATTTGAATGCCCTGTGCGAGGAGAGGGGGCCATAGGACGCCGACCTGCTCGCCTTGCGTGATGGAGTTGGTGGATACGAAGGCTGTGCGGATGGAGGGGTTGGCGCGCATGTAGTCGGCGGCGATGAAGTACCATGTGGTGACGTAATCCAAGAGGCCGAAACCTTTGATGTGTCCGCATACGGCTTCCTGGTCGGCGCGCTGTTCCGGTGTCTGGTATTTGCCGCCGACGAACGGCGGGTTTCCCATGATGAAGGAGCATTCTTTGGGCGGGAGGAGTTCTTTCCAGTTGGTGCGGAGGGCGTTTGTATTCAGAATGGTTGGGGATTTTTTCAGGGGCAGGCGCACGAAGTATTGGCCGAGTTTTTCGGCGAGGTCGCCGTTCATTTGGTGGTCCATGAGCCACATGGCGACTTCGGCGATGCGGGCGGGCCATTCGTCAATTTCAATGCCGTAGAACTGGTCCACGTCCACGCGGGCGAGGTGGGCGATGTCCACGATGCCTTGTGTGCCGTAGAGGGAGGCGAGCAGGGCGTTTTCGATTTTGCGGAGTTCGCGGTAGGCGATGACGAGGAAGTTGCCGCATCCGCAGGCGGGGTCCAGGAACTTCAGGCTGGCGAGATGGTCGTGGAGGCGTTCGAGGGCGGCGCGGTTGGCACCGGCTTTTTTTAGCCTGGCCTGCAAGTCATCGAGGAAGAGGGGGCGGATGACTTTCAGGATGTTGGCTTCGGATGTGTAGTGGGCGCCGATTTGCCGGCGGGCGCGGGGTTCCATGACGCCTTGGAAGAGCGCGCCGAATACGGCGGGGGAGATGCGCGACCAGTCGAAGCGGCTGGCTTCCAGCAGGGCGTCGCGCATGGCGGTGTTGAAATGGGCGACGGGGAGGGAGTCGGCGAATAGGCCGCCGTTGACGTATGGGAGGCTCGCGAGGGATTCGTCGAGGGTGGATTGGCGGCGGTCGGTTGGGATGTTGAGGGTTTCAAAGAATTCGGCAAGGCGGGGGCCGAGGTCTTTTCCGTCGGGGGCGGAATCGGTTACAAGGAGGTCAAATACGTTGGAGTCAAAAATGCCTGTGTCGTTGGCGAAGAGGCAGAAGAGGAGCCGGACGAGATAAATTTGGCGCTGATGGTCGGGATAGCCCGCGTCTTCGAGGGTGTCGCACAGGTTCGCCATGAGTTCGGCGGCTTTGAGGTTGACGGCGGGTTCTTCGGCAAAGGTGTGCTGTTTGTAGCCGGCGATGAATGCGAAGTGCTTGATGTGGCGATGAAATTCCTTGAGCGGGAAGTCGGCGACGAGGCGTTCGGCGGCTTCGAGGTCGTAGAGTTGGATGTGGGAAAAGTCGGTGACGACGATGTATTGGGGCAGTTCGGAGTGGCGGCCTTCACGGATCAGATCCTGGACATAGTCGAAGGCTTGCCCTTTGGCTTTTGTCAGGTCCCGCCCGGCGGATTTGTGCTCGGCGAGGAGACGGCCTTTCCAGAAGAGATCAATCCGGTGGTAGGTTCCTTTGATGGAGCGGACGGGTTCCTCGAAACTGGCGACGGCCCGGCGGCTGAGGCCGAACACGTTGAAAAAGGCGTCCCAAAAGGATTTGGCTTCGGCCGTTTCTCGTGTTTCGCCGGCCCATTCGCGGGAGAAGGCAAGTGCGCGGGTCTTGATTTCATTCCAACTCAACGGCATGTGGCGCAGAATAGCAAGTTGCCGGGGCTTTGCATAGGCCTTGAAACCATGGCCTGAGACGTGGAAAACGCGGGTGTGCGTGTCTGGGGCCGGTGGGGCGGTGGAAGAGGGCGGCGGAGTGCCGCGAGGGGGAAAGTGGTCGGGGCGCCGGGATTTGAACCCGGGACCTTTTGCACCCCAAGCAAACGCGCTACCAGTCTGCGCTACGCCCCGACCTGTCGGGAATGGCTCATGGGTATATCACGCCCTCCGCGCGGCGTCAACGAAGCTTTTTCGGTGGCGGGGGAATCAGGGGGGGCGCTTTTCAGAATTATTGCTTGTTTGGCGGCAATAGGCTACAAGGGAGGGATTATGGCTACTCCATCAAAACATCGCGGCTTGGGACGAGGATTGGATGCGCTGATTAAAGGCGGCGCAGCACCGGCGAAAACGACGGCGAAACGTCCGGCGGTTGCGTCGGCTAAAAAGGCGGCGGTGGCGGCGGCTCCGGCTGCGGCGGCTCCCGCCAAGGGTCACGTGCACCGGGTGCAACTGAAGAAGATTAGCCGGGGCAAATGGCAGCCGCGGCGGGATTTTGCGCCGGAGGCGTTGCAGGAGCTGGCGGATTCCATTCGTAGCAAGGGGGTCTTGGACCCGGTTTGGTTGCGTCCGGCGGGGGATGCGTTTGAACTGATTGCCGGCGAACGGCGGTTCCGGGCGGCGCAATTGGCGGGGCTGGAGGAGATTCCCGCGCTGCTGCACGAGGTGAGCGAGCTGGAAGCGCGCGAAATGGCGCTGATTGAAAATCTCCAGCGGGCGGATTTGAATTTGATTGAGGAGGCCGAGGGATACCGCGACCTGATGAAGGAGGCTGGTCTGACGCAGGAGGCGGTGGCCAAGCGTATCGGCAAGGCGCGCGCGACGATTGCCAATGCCTTGCGCCTGCTGGAGCTGTCCGACAACATCAAGAAGGCTTTGAGCGCGGGTGAGTTGTCGGCGGGGCATGCGAAGGTGTTGCTGGGCGTGGCTCCGGAGAATCGCGATTTGCTGGCGGCGCGGGTGATGGCGCAGGGGCTGTCCGTGCGCGCGCTGGAGAAGTTGGTGGCCGATTTGGGGCGGGGGCCGAAGCCGCGCACAGCGGCGGAGACGGGCGCGCCGCAGGCGCGCGCGACGGATGAGAAAACGGCCCGCCAGCTCAAGCATTTGGCTGACCGTATGCAGCAGGAGTTGGGCACGAAGGTGTTGCTGACGCCTGCCCGGCAGTTGCCGGACGGCAAGCGCGAGATGGGGCGAATTGTGATTGAGTACTTCGACAACGAGGATTTGTCGCGGCTGTTGGAGACGTTGAATCTGGGCGATTTGACGTAGCCGGGAGCAGGCGGCCATGGCAACGTGGTACGACGAGGCCCGGGAGGCACAGGCGCGGGCCTATGAGCGGGATCAGGGGGGGCTGTATTTACTGCGCTTTGGTTTATTGTTTGCGCTGGCGGCTCTTTTCTGGGTGAGCGGGTGGTCTCAGGCTCTGGCGAATGGTTTGCGTAATTGGTTTTCGTTTCCGGTGGGGCGCTGGGTTGTGCATCCTATTTTTATTGCGCTGACGGTTTTTGCCTATGAGGCCGTTTTGTTCCCGCTGTCGGTGCTGGCAAACTTTTCTCTGGAGCGCGCCTATCAGCGGCTGGAGGGCGAGTTTGGCGAATGGTTCCGGGGTTATTTGCTGACGCTGCTGTTTGAAATGGGGATTTTTACCGTCGGCTTCATGGCGCTGTATGTACTGCGATGGTTTGCGCCTTCCGTTTGGTGGCTGGGGGCAACCGCCTTGTATGTGGTGCTGGTCGGCGGGCTGGGGGAGTGGGCCAGCGCACGGATATTGCCGCGCGTGCGTCCGCCGGTGGTTGTCGAGGCGCCTGAATTATTGGCGGAGTTGCAGCGGATTGGACGCGCGGCGCATTTGAAAATCGAGGGCGTGGCTTGGTGGGATTTTGCCGATCAGGAGGATTTGCCGGATGTGCGGGTGGCCGGCAGCGGGCGGCATCGTCAGATTATTTTCTCGGCGGCGGCGTGG
>MTKW01011472.1_pt1 | contig 14660 bp, 15 predicted proteins | sample 1042761 | NCBI WGS metagenome assembly MTKW01 (sample SAMN06205366, study PRJNA360243) | anaerobic digester metagenome | biome: Wastewater treatment plant; feature: Anaerobic digester sludge; material: sludge; isolation source: anaerobic digester fed with sludge from wastewater treatment plant ... | reverse complement strand
CAAGGGGATTTCCGGGGGGCCACTGCAATGGCCTTTATCTTCTGCAAGAACAGGGAATTTTGCTTTGCAACTTCAGCCAAGGCCCGATTGCAATTCCCGACGTTCTAAGTTTGCAATAAACAACCATAGTCGAGACCATTTCGCCAGGACACAATTTTTTGGCCAACATACTGAATTTCTAGATCCCTTTCATTTTGCTAGTGTCGGAGACCGAAAGGAGGTAGTTTTTAGGTGAAGAGATCAGCCCCATTTATCATCATGTTGGTTATGGTGATAGCCAGGTGGGCTTTTGAGTGGGTGGGTCCTCTTGAAGCCATGCTAGTACCGGGTTCAGCCTTGTCCACCGTGAAATTGCGGTCTCTAATCAGTTATTTCCTAACATACATAGGCGTTGGAGCTTTGCTTATGGGTGTTTTGAATTTTAGTCGAGCACATTTGAATAACGTTATGAAACGCAAGGAGAATTGGGTGTTTAGCGCTTGGGCGCTCTTGTGCGCGTTGATTTACGGCGCCTACGGAATGCTCAAAACACAAGGCGATCCACTGTACGACTCCATATATCAGATCGTGTTTACCCCAGCCGGTGCAACCATGTATTCGCTGGCGGCATTCTATCTTGCGTCTTCTGCCTACAGGGCCTTTAGGGTAAGAAACATTGAAGTAGTGCTGATGATGGTTGTTGCCCTCATTGTCATATTCGCGAACATCCCGCTTGGTAACTTAATTTGGAGCAGTGAAGGCCCCTTGGGGGGATTTAGCGGGGTGCGCGACTGGGTGTTGCTAACACCAACGGCGGCAGTTACTCGAGCCATTGCCTTTGGGGTGATAATCGGCGGCATCTCAAGCATATGGAGAGTTGTCCTTGGTGTGGAAAAGCGTCATTTACCTCAGTAATATGCTTTCGATGCGCCTTTATCGCGCTTTGGCTTGAAAGGAGGGACCGTAAAATGAGGGCGATTTTTGAGAAATTCGATGAAATCAGACCTCGCACGATTTATTTAGTAATGGCGCTTGCTCTGGTAATCCCGATTGTGAGGCCCATAGGTATGCCAATACCTATCGAGAGGGCCGCACGGTCCATGTTCGAATGGATTGAGAGTTGCGAGCCCGGTGAGATCGTGTTTTTCGATTCGGCGATGAGTACGGGGAGTATAGCGGAACTGCGCCCTATACTTGAGGCTTGGTTCTACCAGTGCCTGAAAAACGATCTGAAGGTTATCAATGTTTCACAGACGGATTTCGGGGCCCAGTCCGGTGCTGATATTTGTAAAGGTGTGGCCGCACAGGCCGCGGCGGATGGTTACAATGCAGAGTATGGCGTCGATTGGGTGTTTGTTGGTTTCAAGAGCATGGTTTGGCGTGAATTGCGTGAGGATTTCTGGTTAACGTGTGGCAACACTGACTATTTTGGTAATGACTTCGCTACGTTGCCCCTGATGAACAGGGTTAAAAAGTGGGATCTCCAAACCTCCAAGGGGCTCTTGTGCTTTGTGGGGGGTACCCCAGGAGTCGGGACCTACATGATTGAGTGGGCAGATCATGACATTTATGTGGCTTGTACCGCAGGGATGGAAACATCCCACCAGGCGATTCTACAATCCGGTCAGCTTAAAGGGCTTGTTGCAGGTTTGAAAGATGGTTCTCAATACGAGCAACTGGTTGGCAGGCTGGGTGTAGCAACGGCTTTAATGGACGCGCAAAGTATGGGTCACGTGTTGATCGTGGTTCTTATGGTGTTGGGTAATGTGTCGTTCTTCTTAAAAATGAAAGCAAGGCGGTGACGTTTGTGGAGCTTACTAGGCCGCAGGTATGGGTGATGGCATTCGTGGTGCTGGGCACCTACTCATACCTAGTTAAAGAAAACCCTTGGTACCGCTTGATTGAGCACACCTACGTGGGTCTGGCCGTGGGTCACGCGCTGACGGTTGGGCTGCATAACACCGCAATTCCGTACACACAAACCTTTGTCATTGACGAAGGGCTGTGGTGGTTCCTTCTTGCGTTGCCCATAGGGCTGCTGTACTACACCAGGTTTTTCGGGGGTGGAAAGTACGCGTGGCTCTCTGGTTACCCGATCAGTATTTCGATAGGCTGGGCTTTGGGATACAGCATTGCGAGGGGATATAGGGCATTCACGGTCCAGATGGTTGCCACCATGAGCAATCTCAGGGATCCGAAAGCCGCCATGTTTTTCATCATCTTCATGTGCACCATTATGTACTTCTTCTTTACGGTGGGCAGCGAATCGAAGGTGGTCAAAGCTGGCAGCGCCCTCGGGCGATACTTCATGATGATCACTTTCGGAGCAGGGTTTGCGAATATCATCCAAGGTAGACTTACATTGTTTTTGGACAAGCTCAACTTTCTGCTTGTCGAGTGGTTGAGAATAAAACCATACTGATTCAAGGATGCTGCGTCGGGTCCGCGAGGATGTTTCGCGGACCCGATGTCTGCTACCCGCATGGGATTGGAGACTACCCTTATGACAACTCAAATAGACTGGGAACCTTTCGAACAATATATGGAACGAATGTTTTCAAAGCATCACTTGGTAGGGTGCGGGGTAGCTGTGGCGGACGGGCACAGGCTTTTGTACGCTAAGGGTTTCGGAGTAAGAGATCTCGAATCTAACGAACCAGTGAGTGCGCAGACAACGTTTGGCTGCGCTTCAGTTACGAAATCGTTCACTGCAATGGCGATTGCCCAACTTGAGGGTCGAGGGCTGCTTTCATGTGATGACTCTGTGATTAAGCACATTCCAGAATTCCGCCTGAAAGGCGCCCGCGATTTATCTAAGGTAAAGATAAGGCATATTTTGTCCCACACAGCGGGTGTTCCCCCGATCAAGCGCCGCGTTGAACTTGATGACTTGGATAGCCACGTGGGTTATTTGGCGTCCTCTGATTATCAGTTGCTGGGAGAACCTGGACAGTACCTAAGTTACTGCAACGATACGTTTATCCTCAACGGATTGATAATCCAGCGTACTAGCGGGCAGCGCTACCGTGATTATGTGTCGGAACATATCCTGGGCGCTGTTGGGATGACACGTTCGTCTTACGACATTCAGACATTACTTGGCCTGGGTAACGCGTCGACTCCCTATTCCTACAGCGGTAAAACAAAGAGCCACACTAAGCACGATTGGCCGGTATTGGGTAATTACGAGGTCGGCGGTGGAGTCAGGACCTGTGCCCTTGATCTGGTGAAATACGGACAGGTCTATCTCAGGGATGGCAATCTTGGAAATGGTGCGCAAATAGTACTGCCGGAGCAGCTCAGGCAGATGTGGGATCCGCCTGAATACCAGGTCAGCGAGGGAGTTTGCTACGGGCACGGGTTGATAATCACGAATACAACTAGAGGGTTTACGCTTGTGGGGCACAGCGGCGGACAGGCTGGGACATCAGCCTATTTTGGCTTTGTGCCGGAGAGAAACATCGTGGCTGCCGTCCTGATGAACTTAACCGGCGCCCCATCGGGGGCCATATGGTTGGCGGCGATAAATACAGCCCTAGGCCTACCGGTGGACGCAAAGCAAACAGACGAGTCCAGTTGCTGTGCAGCTGTGGAAGAACCAGAGAGATTTGTTGGGTCCTACCGGAGCGGGGAAGGTGCACAGTTACGGATTATCATGAAAGATAATTCCTTGATGTTGAAGCTAACGGAAGACAGGATGCTGCCCCTAAGCGCAAGCGATAACCGCACTCTCTTTTTTGAAGCCGGTGGGCAAAAGCAAGCATTGCGATTCTATTTCGAGGATCATCCGAAAACACAGGACAACAAGCCATGGGCGGTATTCCTCGGGTTACGGATGCTTCGTAGGGAAGAAACGAAGTAGCCGTAATGTCGCACGGTATTGCCTGCGGAACGACGCTTTCACCACCGGTCATGTACTCGATTGAATTGCGAATGAGAGGACGTGTATTAAGTGGGATTCGGTACGAAGCAGTTGATGGAGCTTCAAGACTACATAACAGTCCTTATGAAAAAGCACAAGATCCCTGGACTTGGGGTAGGTATTGCGCGGGGGGAAGAGGTTCTTTTTGAAAAGGGGTTCGGTTACAGGGATTTGGATTCTAAATCCCCGGTTACACCTCAGACGCTTTTCGGAGTGGCATCAGTGACCAAGTCCTTTACTGCGACTGCTTTGATGAAACTGCAAGAACAGAGGAAAATAGATGTCCACGCCCCAATTAGGAACATTCTACGCGAGTTTGGTGTTCCGGGGGATTCCGGGGATCGCATTACCACGCACCATTGTCTTAGCCACACTGCGGGGTTTCCTCCGTTGCCCGCACTCGGCTGGTCGCTGGCAGCGAATACTAAAGGGGATCGTGTAACAGGGGATGATGCGAACGGAGAGGATTCAAAAGCAACCCCGCCGCCAGTAACAACCTACAAAGAACTGCTTAAGTATTTGCGAACAGGGGACTACAGGATCCTGGGCGAACCGGGGGTTCACTACAGCTATTCCAATGATGCCTACGGTGTGCTAGGAGCGGTGATTGAGGCGGTCAGCGGGAGCATGTATGCCCAATATATGGAGCAGAATATCCTGGCGCCTTTGGGTATGAGGCGCAGTACTTTCAATCTGGCTGAGGTTCTTAAGGATGATGATAAGACCTCGCTGTACTACAAGAGGGAATACGAGGATAGGGACGCGGAGGACGGCGACGAGATTCTTACGTCTAGCAACTGGCAAGTAGCTCCTGCACACATGGCGTGCGGATGGTTGAAATCATGCGTTTGTGATCTGTTGAACTATGTCAGATGGCACGCCACAAAAGGGCGGTTTCTTAACTTGGGGCTTTTGGGTCAAACAAGCCTCGATATGATGACTTCTCCCTACGGTACCTGTACAAGGGATTCTGCTTACGGTTACGGGCTAAGGCTAAGGGATGATTTCCACGGTGTTTCTACAGTGGAACATAGCGGTGGGCTGAGGGGCGTATCGTCTCAGATCGGGTGGATCCCCGAACAGGAAGTGTCGGTGGTTGTATTGTGTAATTTATCGGCCGCTCCCACGCGCAAAGTGTTGGAGGCGGTGTTCAATATAGCGGTTGAATTGCCTTTGGACACGCCGCGGTCGGTGTACAAGAGCGACCCTTGGGACCCCGACGAGGTCGAAGCCTTGTTAGGTACCTTTAAGTCAGGCGAAGGGGTCGAAATACGGCTAAGGGACGATGGTGGAAAATTGTTCGCTCAGTACGGTAGCAGGGATAAGGTGTATGAGGTGCTCCGTGACAGTAAAAACATGGGTGTGATAACAGTTGAGGGTGAAGATAACGAGATAGGCTTTTTACGAAGATCCTCCGGGGCGGTGTGGGCGTTACGCTCGGGGGGCCGCATTATCAGTAGGGTGTGACGATCCCTTGTGATGTTACGTTTACCGGTGCTGCAGGTGTGTACCAACGGATTAAGGAGATGGGACTGTGAAGGTATATATTTCCGCGGATATCGAAGGAGTTTCGGGCGTCGTTACAATGGATTCACAAATAATGCCTACGGGCAGCGACTACTCTAGGGCAAGAACGCTGATGACGGCTGAAGTGAATGCGGCAATTCGGGGCGCCCTTAAGGCCGGGGCCAAAGAAGTGGTCGTCAACGATTCTCACGGGACTATGGACAACATACTCATAGAAAAACTCAACCCAGCGGCGCAGCTTATTAGCGGTCGGCCAAAGCCGTTGCTCATGATGGAAGGGATTGATGAGACGTTCCAGGCGGCTTTCTTTGTGGGCTATCACTCCCGCATGGGGTCGCCCGGGGTTCTGAGCCACACCATTTCAAGTCGGAGTGTCGCAAACGTGTGGATAAATGGTGCGGTTGTTGGGGAGACGGCCATCAATGCTGGCATAGCAGGAGTCTTCGGTGTCCCCGTCGTCTTGGTGTGTGGTGATGACGTTTTGGAACAAGAAGCTAAGCAGGTTCTACCTCATGCAAGAACTGCTGTGGTCAAAATGGCCATCACCAGGCAGTCGGCCCTATGTCTACCACCGGAGAGGGCATGCAGCCTTATAGAGAACGCCGCCGAAGAGGCGCTCAGTTCTTTGGCAGAAGCGAAGCCGTGGTTGCCCGATGCACCTGTCACCATTGACGTGGAGTTTAAAGACTCTGGAATGGCGGAAAACGCATCCGGGCTACCTTATTCACAACTAACAGGTCCGAGGGTCGTCAGTTTTAAGGCAGACGATTACCTGATGGCGTTTAAGGGTCTGGTGGCCATGATAGCTCTGGCGTGACTAGTATTTTCAGAGGGCGGGTGCGCCCTTAAGGCGCACCTGCCCAGGTTTATAAGCAGCGAACCACGCCCAATCCGGGCTGTAGGGGTGGTGACAGGAGGTGAGGATGGGCCATGATTCAGGTGTCATCGCGCCGCGCTTAATCGTGGGGTGGGTGAATTAACTGACGTTTGACATAAGGGACAATGCAGCTCGGAAGTTCTCGGTGGAACTTGCCCCCGACACTTTAGGCGCCTCAACAGGTTCAGGGTTTTTTGGCCCACTCTTTCTCACGGCTCACGGACCGCTTGTCGGTGGTAGGGCTCCAACAGACCTTAACATAGCAGACAGGGGATATCCTCCATTTCAACCATCACAAAACCTTGCCTTTTTTCGTCTCCCACGCAGCCATGTTGTGACATAAAGTTGTCTTTGGGCGTTGGAATCATCCAACGGCAATACGATACTCAGTCTTTTTGTATAGGCTCCGGAACACCCTGTTCCTCATCATACAGCGGCATTTCAGTATTCCTTCATACCCTGTACTAGCTAGGCCAATACAAACCCCACCTTCCCCGATTTGCAGCAACAGGGGAATCAGGCTTGTGGAAGGCAGCATAATGATGTAAAATTGGATCGGGCACCTTATTATTCGGATACAGGTGGAAATTGGAAGGGGGTAGTCTATCTCCAACAGGCTTGCAGCGATACGTTACGGGGACTAGGAGAGGGGCTTCAATGTTCATTGGATTCTTTCCTCTTTCGCTGTCGCGCCAAAGTGGCTTGTAATCTGTATGAATTACCGAGCACGGGAACTTGGTGAAGTGCACGTACATTGAATCAAGTCGGCTACAAGATGCGTGTGACGCTGGCTTTCGTTGAAATGGAATCTTGTTCAGTCCCGCCACACGGGCTGATATCAAGTATCAAGAAAACCATATTACACGTGACGAGCAAGATAAGAACCATACATAACTTCTACACAAGACTGAGTGCCACAACCTACAGCGGATGTCCGTCCACAAAGCAATCGTCGACCGCCCCATAGTTGGCCGTAGGCAATGGGGCAGTTGCCCAAAGACACTGGATAAGAGAATCATGCTCCGACCTCCCCTAGGGCACTTCGCTGTCGAGTTTCTGTAATACATTTGAGGGGGATTGACGATGAACAGAAAGAAAGTGATGGCAGCGGTCGCAGGATTGCTTGTTGTTGTCTTTGGGCTTAGCGCGTTCTCAGTGTCCTCGGCGGCCGCCAGCGCGTACCGACCCCAATCCGCAACTCACGTTGACCCTAGGGACCAGGTGGCGCTACCGAGAGGCTCGGTGGCATGGGCGTATGAGGATTTCGACCGATGGCTGTTGTCCTCGGAACTGAGCAGCGATGATAGTCTGAAACTGGAATCGTTGCAGAAGGCGGATGACCCAATGCCACTGGTTTTCACGTCGATCTCGGACTACAAAGATTGGGTTATTTCCCTTGAACCTGAAGTTGCTGCTATGGTAAATAAGATCTCTGTCCGGATAAAAGGCTCCAATCTTCCTGATACGATTGTTGTAGAAGGGTCGAAGGATGGAGTTTCGTCTATGAGAACGTCCGGCGAGAAAGAGTACATCATCGTCCCGATGGCGCTGACGTTCTGTACTGTATGTGGATTTCTTGTAGGGACGATCGTTGGTTGGGCACTGGGAAAATGGGTGTACGATCCGATCTATGAATGGTTGGTACTGAAATGGAAGGAATGGAAGAGCTGTCTGAACAACCATCTCATTGAGGAAACGGAATGTGTTGAGTATGGGCAGTGTCCATATCGCCCATGGTGTCTTGGCTCTTGGCAAAGAGTGATTCGCGACTATGGGACATCGGCAGACTGCGAGTGTGAGTGTGGCGCAGTCTGGACCGAGTACAACCCTCGGTACTAACAACAGCAGATTGGGCGCCGCAGGGATATGTAGAGATCCCTGCGGTGTCTGAGGAAAGGGGTTGCTCGCAGTGCATTCGGCAATCAAGGTGATAGGGGAAGCCGCAGCAGTATACGTAGGTGGAAACGTGGCTGGGTACATTTTGTTGATTGCATTGGGGGATTCAGGGAAATATCTCGCTGCCCATTGGTCGGAGTTTGCGCGCACCCTCGTCTGGAGTGCGTATATTGGTTGGGCCAGCAAAAAGGGCCGACACAGCAGCGTGTGGACATGGGGAGAGGCCTCTCCTGTAACGAAGGCAATAGCTGCTGGTGCGGTGATTGGGGTTTTCTTGGGACGTGGTAGCAGGCTACAATGGATTGCCCCTCACATTAAGATGGTATTTCGCCCATCGGAGTCAATCATGTTGTCCATGTGTGTATTGGCTCCGTTCAAGGAGGAACTGTTCTGGCGCGGTTTTCTGCTCAGGCGACTTGAGCCGATCGTCGGCACATGGCCGGCGATCATCATCTCTGCGGGCGCATTCGGTCTGGTTCACTCGAACCCTTTGTCAGCAACTGCCATGGGTGTATTTTTAGGTTGGCTGTACTCTCCACTGGGCACAGGGAAACTCTATATAGCCATGTTGGTTCACGCGCTGGCCAATTTGACCTCAAAGGCGCCATTTTGATGCCTGGGCCGGCTCACTATAATGGAGCTGGCTGTGTATCCTCACTGTCTTTTCCGTCTTTACCATGGTGGTGGCCTACTCTCACGGTACCCACATGTATGCCTTTGATCACCGGCAAGCACTGCCTGCAGGAGCGTACCCGCAGGCAGTGCCGGCACGTTCCAGAGTGCCCAGCATGTTTGCTGAGCCGATGGGTTGAAAGAAACCCCCTAGTTTTGCAGCAGCCTCATGAAATAAGCCCCTCAAAAACATCCCCTGTGCCGGTTCGGAAATGCTCCTTTTTTGTCAAGTTTTAAGAAGCATTCTGTTGCCAAGCATTGCCAAGACAGCTAGAATAGTGGCAGGGGGGTGACAGTACGAATCTGCAAATCGGAAAAAGTCGCGGGCGAGATTACTTGGTCATCGTTCATGGCTACAGGGATCCTGTCACGAAGAAAGTAAGACACAAAACCATTAAGTCCTTGGGTTACCTGGATGACCTCAAAAAGCAATTTGAAGATCCCATAGCCCACTTTCGGGCTGTGGTGGAAAAAATGAATCGGGCGGCTGCACTTGAAAAGCAAGAAGCCACTGTCAATCTCNNACTGTCAATCTCGACACCAAGGCTACCCTCGCCCCTACGGGGGCCACCAGGAAGAACGTTGGCTACGCCGCAATCAGCAGGCTGTATCACGAACTTGGCCTGCGCGTTTTCTTCAACAATCATGTCATTTTGCTAATTAAGTCCCCCGATGTTTTGCTGAATCCTTTGGCCTGGGATTCCGCCTCAATGTGCAAGTTCTCAGATTATCCGGGTTGCCTAGGGCTTGCCTTTTCAATTTGAGTGGGTCACCGCCATTTTCAGGTTGCAGGGGAGGGATTGTGGTGGCGCCTTTGGGCGCCACCGTAGGAGGAATGTGCTAGAGGTTGATCTCTGCTGATGCCAACCTGACCGTTTCAGCGTCCACGGGGTTTTGTTTGTGTTGGGCCCCCAAAAGCAACGAGGTTTTTGCTAGGCTGTTCACAAGGCGAGGCCAACCCCTTGAGTGAGAGGCGATAGCCTCCAAAGCGGATTCCGTAAAGATTCCCCTTGGGGCCCCTGCCAGGCTCAGGTGGTGGTTGATGTAACCCAACACCTCCTCTTTGTCCATGGGTTCCATCTTGTAATGCATGATGAGTCGTTGTGAAAGGGGCTGGGTTTGATTAAGACGCAAGCGGTTGGTCAGAAAAGGAAGCCCCGCAATGACCAAAACAAAAGGGCTTTTTGAATCCATGGAGAAGTTGAATATCATCGCCAGATCCATGAGAAAGTCTGCCCTTGTAAGGTGCATTTCGTCGAGAATGAAGACGGGCGTAAGTCTTTTCTCGTTGTAGAAATGTTCGACTGTTCTCTGGATCTGGTGAAACAGATCGCTTTTGCGAAACCTTGGCTGTTCCCCAAGGGCCCTTGCAAGATTTCTGTACATGTCCATGGATGTGCCCGATGAATGAGGGAGGTACATGGTTTTGTAAAGGGCCGGATTAAGATCGTGGGCCAAAGTTCTGAGGGCGTACGTTTTACCCGAGCCGGGTTCACCCACCAGCGCCCCAAACCCTCTGGTGTTTACGAGGTACTTGAGTCTAGCCAAAGCCTCTTTGAACGGCTTTGAGGGAAAATGCTGCTTGGGCTTTATGTCCTTGGCGAAGGGCTCCCTTGAAAATGAGTAAAATGCTTTGTACATGTCAATCCTCCGCCCCAACGGTGATGTCAGAAAGCCTCAGACTTGATTTGTTGCGCTTGGCTTTGGCGTTGTCAGCAAGATTAACGGGGCTGACACTGGCGACTTTCTGGCCGTTGTCAAAAACAAGCACCTCACCCAGGTCATTGGGTTTAAACCTTACCTCGATACGCTGACCTATGTACCTGGGGGGAACTTCAAACAGTGTCTTGTTGATGGTGATTGTGGCATCATGACGGACCTTGCGGGTTTCTCGCCTCAAGAACAAGGGTTCAAGCATGTCGGGATCAGTAACCATCTTAACCTTGCTCACCTGGGCCATGTATGCGTCAAGGGGCGTCATGCCCAGTGCACTGTGTATGCGACCGTTGTAATCCTGCTCGAGCCAGGCCATGAAGGCATCGTTAAGGGTGTCTAGGGATTGAAGGGACTCTTGGGGCAGCAGGGGGTAGAACCTTTGCTTGACAGTCAAAAAGAAGCGCTCGATCTTGCCTTTTGCTGCAGCATCGTAGGGTCTTGCGTGGATGAGGGCGATTCCCAAGGAAGCGCACACGAACTGTAGTTGGTGCGATCTGTAGATCTTACCGTTGTCGGTGTAGAGTTTCTCCGGAAGCCCCCTTCTGAACACGGCCTCCTTGAACGCTGTTTTAAGCGAATCGAACGATTGGTTGTCAAAAAACCCCGCGTACGGCACAAGCCTTGACGCATCATCTATGAACGCCAAAAGGTAGGTCTGTACTTTCTTCCTGCCCACCTTAAGGTAGGGGCCGTAGGACAGGTCCGTTTGCCACAGGGCATTCACAGTATCAAAGGCGAACCGTTTCCTCTCGGGTTCCCTACGGGACCTTTTACCAATCAGATCCTGGCCCTTAAGAAATCTGTACACGCTTGAGTAAGACACCTCCTGGGGTTTGAGCACGCCATCAGTAATGAGCTTTTCGTAAAACACCGTTACCGGCACCTGGGTCTTTCCCTCCCGGAGCTCGAGAATCTTGTGGCGGGCTTGTGTGCTGATGACTCTTGATTTGCCCTTGTCTGAGCGCCTGCGGGGTTTAAGGCCCTCAAGGCCATGCTTAAGGTAGACTTGAAACCATTTGCGGATGGTTTTTGGGCTGTACTCTGTGATGCCGTAGTGAGGTACTTGATATGCCCTGTTTGACACCTCTGCCAGGTACTGTGTTCGATCTTCGACGCTGCCATGTAAAAGGGGCGCGATCAACCCATACCGAAACAGTGCCACATCCTCTCTGTCCTTCTCATCCACGGATTTACCCTCCATTTTGATAAGTTTTGGGCAGGTTCGCCGGCGGTGCCCGGCCCTTTGCCCGTTTCCTACACCTTAATTCAGCTTTGGAAGGTAAACCACGGAAAAGCTGTGTGGCCCCCGGTTGTCTTTACTAAGCGTTTGTTGTCAGGTAAAATTAAACTGCCATGAAACAGCGACGAAAGTGCTTTTCGTAAAGCATTGAGAATGTCTCTGGGACGAATTTCTCAATACTTTGGAGCAGTTTCATGGCCCTTTCTTTTTCTCCCTTAGGTAGGCGGCTTCTGAGTCCCCGATCCCTTAAGAAAGCCATCACCCCGTTACAGTTTTTGAGAAAGCGCCGCCAGTGAAACCTTCGGAGTTCCCGGTAACTCTTTAGCCTCCCGAGAAGAGAGCCCACAACAAAACCCACAGTATGCTGGAAACAAGGCAGAAGAAACGAAGGCAGGAAGGACACCGTTTTGTTGCATACGGAGCAAAGCACTCGCTTAATTTTGATTACTATGTCGACATCCTGGGTGGGCAGGGCATTCCTTTTGTAGGAACCATGACCCTTGAGCCTCTGGTGGGCACGGCAGATGGGGCATACCTCAAGGACCGGCCACTTGATTTCATCATACTTCTTGCAGTACTCTGTTGGCGTCATCTGGAAGTCAGTTACAATCTGCAAACCAATCCCCTCCCTCATAATCTGACCAAATCTTATCACTATGGAGGGGAACCACTTTTTCACGATACTCGGGGAAAGTGACAAACTCAACCCCTATTGGGCTCTATTAATCAGGGGATTGACAGCATACCTCGACGGGGCAAAGCGGGTCTTTGCCGGCACACCCTACCAAGTAGGCGTATACGGGTCCTACCGCACGATAGAGAGCCTGGATGCCGACTGGTACTGGCAGACCTACGCTTGGAGTGGTGGGCGTGTGTCGCAGCGAGCCAACATGATCCAGTGCCGCAACGGCGTTAACATGGCAGGAGGTAGCAACGATCTCAACGTCGCCTGGGGTGACCCGGGATGTTGGGCAGCACCAAAGGACGTCAGCAGACCGGATATGCCTTTGCTCAGGAGAGATGACCGCTGCTGGCAGGTGTCCGTGTTGCAGGTGTTGCTTGGGCAGCATGGTTACAGCACAGGCGGGATCGATGGGATATACGGCCCTGCCACGGAGCGAGCGGTCAAGGAGTACCAAACTAGGAGCGGGCTTGGGGCTGACGGTATAGCGGGACCCGCCACGTGGATGAGTCTGTGGCCGGAGGAAGACAAGACAGATCCCAGGGATGCCGAGATAGGTTTATTAAGGACGCAGGTGCTCACCTTGCGAGCCGAGAGGGATGCGCTTATGGAGCGGGTGCGGGCTGCTGTTGAGATACTTAAGGAGGTGTGACGCATGATGACACCCGAGATACAGATGGTGGCCAAAGACTTGGTCCTGGGGCTCCTGCAGTTGGCGTTGCTGATTGCCACCGGGTACGCAGTCCGGTGGGTGAAAGCCAATATCAGCACGAAGCAAATGGAACTAGCGGCCAGTATCGGCGATGTGGTCGTCGGTGCGGCAGAGCAGTTAGCGGCCGCCGGCTACATCGACTATGAGAGCAAGTACCAGGAGGCCCTCGACAGGGCTAAGGCGCAAGCAAAACGCTGGGGCTTTGAACTCAGTGAGGGTGAGTGGGAAGATTTTATACAAGACGCCGTAAAGGCCATGAAAAACGCTGGACAGGAGATCAAAAGGGCCCCTGAGAAATAGTGTTTTGGCGACCTCTTTCCTCCCTCGGAGAAATCCGGGGGAGATTTTTTATTTGGGGCAAAAACGCAAAAATCGCATAAAATCGTGTCCAAAATGATAATTTGGGGTTGACATGCCACCACCATGGTGTTAAGATGGTACCAAGGAAACGAGAGGGAGGCATAACAAATGACGATAGACATTAAAATCCCGTACAGCGACCCCAACCAATACGTAATCAATGGTGTTGCACGCATCTACCGGGACGATTTGTCCAGAGATATCATGCAGATTTACGGCGCCGGGAACAGCCTGCACTGGGCCCGCTATGACACCAAGGGCAACCGCATCAACCATGGCACCGGCCACTTTACCACCCCCACCAGCGAGGAGCTTGCCACGTTTGACTGCATCGCCAAGGCCCTGGTGCCTCTCAGGGTCAGGGTAGACTTCGGCCCACGCTACATCCGTTTCGGTCGGCTTCCTCGGGGCAGCCGCTCCAAGAATCACGCTACAGGGCAGCTCGAAAAGGGCGTATCTTGTTACGAGGCTAATTACAACCACGCCACCAAAGCATGGGAATTAGCAGGCTACGGGCTAGGTGCAGCAGCTATCAAGGGTGCCCTTGGTGGGTACGACAGCGTGTGGCTCCTGGAAGGCGAGGAAGTGGGCCGGGGTTCAGATGATGAGCCCGTCATCGCCCAAATCAAGACGGTGGCAAGGTTGCAGTACGACAGGACAGCCGGGGGATACAAGGAGGCAGCAAAATGAAGAAATTTACAGTGAGAATGCCTGCTGATATGCACGCGAGACTGGTGAAGTCTGCCACGGGGGATCGACGCAGCATGAACGACCAGATCCTGAAAATCGTAGAGGAATACCTGGGCAAGGAGGGCATCGAGGTGGAAAGAAAGGGGCCCTATAAAAGGTGAAATCGTGAGGTGCGCACTCGGTCAAAGCCCCTTCGGGGGCTCTTTGTTTTTTGGCAATCCTTTTGGCACTCCGACAGGCCGGAACCATCCAGACTCCTTCGGTCCAAAGAGAACCCGCTCCCCTTGACACACCAGATGGGAGCGGGTTTAATGGACAGGACGGAACTGGGCGGCACAGTTTAGTCTGAATGGGGTTCAAGAGGTCGCAGGTTCAACTCCTGTCAGC
>MTKW01000468.1_pt1 | contig 14678 bp, 17 predicted proteins | sample 1042761 | NCBI WGS metagenome assembly MTKW01 (sample SAMN06205366, study PRJNA360243) | anaerobic digester metagenome | biome: Wastewater treatment plant; feature: Anaerobic digester sludge; material: sludge; isolation source: anaerobic digester fed with sludge from wastewater treatment plant ... | reverse complement strand
TTAATGATATTGATCTGCTCGATACAGATCCTTCGAAGGTACATGCTAATGCTTATGATTTGGTTATTAATGGAGTGGAGATTGGCGGCGGATCTATTAGGATTTTTGATAAACTGTTACAGCAAAAAATGTTTCAAGTTCTTGGTTTTACACAGGAGGAGGCTCAGAATCAATTTGGATTTCTAATGAATGCTTTCGAATATGGAGCGCCACCACATGGAGGGATAGCTTTAGGATTTGATCGTTTAGTATCGCTCTTTGGCGGTTCTGATTCAATCCGCGATTTTATTGCTTTCCCAAAAAATAATGCAGGACGCGATGTAATGATTGATGCACCTTCACAAATTGCAAAAAAACAACTTGATGAGTTAGGGTTGATTGTCGTACAAAAAGGCAAATAAAAAAAGGTGGTCAAGTTGTTGGCCACCTTTTAATAACATTTTATTTAAAAATATTAAAGTAGTTTTCCGAAATTCATTTTTTCAACTTTTCTTACTGAATAGTTGATTCTAAATGCTCCAGATTTTCTAAGCTCCTGTTTTACATCGGTTACGGTGCCCATGCTTATATCCTGATCAACTTTTAGTGAAGTTGTTAAAAACCTCCTATCAAACTCATCGCGTTTTTGACGTTCGGAGGTGATAAAAGCGGGTATATCCTCAACTCGGCCAAACTGATCGTTTAGCTGAATTCGTGGTTTAGTACCGAAAAGGTTTGATTTTATTGGTTCGCCGATGTATATATAGCTTACCAATGATTTTTTTTCAAGTCGTTGTACTTCGGAAGCTTCCGGTGGTTTCACTTTGACGATAAGGGTTACCTCACGCATTACGGTAGTTACCATGAAGAAGAACAACAGCATAAAAATGACATCAGGTAATGATGCTGTGCTGAGAGCTGGTACTCCGTATTTTTTTCTTTTTTTAAATCTTGCCATGGCTATAGTCCTCCAACTTCAACGGGTTCAGCTTCAGAAATAGGAATAGGTATAGCCGTTTGTATGGCTTCAATCTGTGCTTCGTTAGTTAATTCGGTAAATTTTCTTCCAAATTTTGTCATCGAAAGCTCATTTCGAAGTTCAGCAACAGCGGCTGTTAGTTCGTTTTGTACTGCTATGTACATTTTATATGTGGTTCCTCTGTCGTTTTTTAAGGAGATCACCGCGCTTTTTGGCACTCTAACCAACCCAAGTTCCGGAATATTTTTCATTACCATTTCAGGCTGATGTTCACTGTTGTGGGGGTTCGACAGGAATTCCTTAGCTTGTTGTTTAAGCAATCGGATATCGCTTGGTTTGCCTTCAACAGACAGCCTGTCTTGATTATTGATCAACACGGTAAAAATATTGCGCTCTTTGATGTCGGGTGGTTTTTCATCACCAGTCAATGGCGGTGGTAGCCTTCTCCCAATCCCAGTATCCACATCCATTGTTGTGGTAACAAGGAAGAAAATCAGCAAGAGGAAGGCAATGTCTGCCATTGAGCCGGCATTGATCTCTTGAACTGCCTTTTTCATAATTTTTAAAATTTATTTAAAAACACTTGATATACTTGAATAAACAATCGCTAAAACAGCTAAGGCTGCTAAAATGTAGGTTGAATTAAGCATTCCTCCAATAAACTTAGATTTTGCTTCAGAAATATTAAATGTTTCATAAACTGTTCCTTCGTTATATCCTGAAGCCATGCTGTATGCTATTATAAACAAAACAGCGAATCCAATTAATCCAATAAGCACGGTCTTACCACTTTTAGGATTTAAGATAATATTGATTACCGGAAAAATGATAGTTACCAGAGCTGTTAGTGCAAACAGGATATAAGCCCAAATAAGTACTACATTTGTAAACTCCTCACCCTTTGTATAAAATACAATAAAGAGTATGAGAGATACGCCAAGCAGTAAACCTAGGATAACCCTGAGAATTGTTGCTATTTTATCTTTCATAATCGGATCCTTTCTTTATTCTTTGGATTTATGTTTTGTCATAATATCAATAAAAGAAATTGTACTATCTTCCATGCTATTGACTAAGCTTTCAATTTTCGATACGATATAGTTATAGAACAATTGAAGAATGATGGCTACTATAAGTCCGAAAACGGTAGTAAGAAGAGCGATTTTAATACCGCTAGCCACAATTGTAGGTGAAATATCGCCGGCAGCAGCAATATTGTCGAAAGCGATGATCATCCCGACAACAGTACCAAGGAAGCCAAGCATAGGGGCAAGCGCGATAAAGAGTGATATCCATGAAAGACCGGACTCAAGCCTTCCCATAAGTACGCTTCCATAACTTACTATTGACTTTTCAACTATCTCAATTCCTTCATCGTATCTTTCAAGACCTTGATAGAAAATGCTAGCAACAGGCCCGCGAGTGTCTTTGCATATCTCTTTTGCCTTCTCTACACCACCAGTCTCCAGCGCCGATTCAACTTTTTTAAGCAACTTGGTTGTGTTGGTAGTAGAAAGATTAAGATAGATAATTCTTTCAATGGCAAGGGCAAGCCCGAAGATGAGTGTAAGCAAAATAACACCCATAAATTCCCAACCTCCTTCAATAAATTGTTCCTTGATTACCTGATGGAACTCTTTTTGTTCTTCTGGTTCCGCCTCTAATGTTGGTACTGCAACCTCCTCCTCGATGGCTTCATCTTGAAGTTCGGTTTCGGTAATTTCGGTTGAGGTGGTATCATCCTGTGCTAAGACAGAAACTGCAATTCCGAAAGAAAATATTGCAGCAATGGTTAAAAAAGCAAATAGTTTTTTCATGATTTACTTTTGTTGATTAGATAATAAATTATTTCTTGTTTGTTAAGGTTTAATAATTCAAAAAAAATTAATTTGCGGAGAGAAAGGGATTCGAACCCTTGGTACGCTTTCGGCGTACACACGCTTTCCAGGCGTGCGCCTTCATCCACTCGGCCACCTCTCCAAATTACCTAAGGTTTCAAACCGACTCTCTGAAATTCGAGCGGCTAAAGTAAATATTTTTTTTAATACAAAAACAAATAATATTTTTTCAATTTTATACAACTGATTATCAAACCTTTAGAAAATCAATAAAAATCAACGTTATCTACTACCCCTTTATTATTCATCTCTCCAGCTAAAGGTGTTGTTAGCGCCATAACTACATCATCATATTTTTGATAGTTGCCTAATACGTACATGAGTTTAGTAACAGCAGCCTCAGTAGTGATATCACTTCCGCTAAGTATCCCAATTTTTTTGAGAGCAAAGCCGGTTTGATATTTCTCCATCTCTACTCTTCCACCATGACATTGTGTAACATTTAAAATAACAATCCCTCTTTTTATTGCATCTGCAAATGTGTTTAGTATCCATGGTTCAGTAGGAGCATTGCCAGTGCCGTAAGTTTCCAAAACAACGCCACGCAGCCCCTCAGTATTTAAAATTGCTTCGATGGTTTTTTTAGTTATTCCCGGAAAAAGTTTTAAAATGGCAATATCCGTACATAAATTAGTGTTGAGGACTAATTTTTTAAAATTTGACTTTCTGATTTGACTATGGTTATATTTAATATGTATCCCTACCGTTGCTAATGGATCATAATTAGGTGAGCGGAAAGCTTCAAAGTCTTCGGCATTAAATTTTATTGTACGGTTGCCCCGCATAAGCTGATTTTCAAAATAAACTGCTACTTCAGGTACTATTGCCGTTCCATCAATGGTAGCTGCGGCAATTTCTAATGCGGTAACAAAATTTTCCCGGCCATCGGTACGTAACATTCCCAGTGGGAGCTGCGACCCAGTTAAAACAACCGGTTTATTTAGGTTTTCAAGCATAAAACTGAGTGCAGATGCTGTATATGCCATTGTATCGGTGCCGTGCAAAACCACAAATCCATTATGATTTTCATACTGGTCATAAATTAACTGGGCGATATTAATCCAATGGCGCGGGTGCATGTCGGAAGAGTCTATCACCGGATCAAAACTGAAACTTTCAATGTTAAAGCCAAACAATTTTTGTGAAGGTAGATATTCGTGGACTTTATCAAAATTAAAAGGAATCAACAGGCCAGTTTCCGCATCTTTAATCATACCAATAGTGCCTCCTGTATAGATGACCAAAACCGAACTTTTAGAAAATAATTTCATAATTATTTTGAATTAAAAACTAATAAATCAACTTAATGGCAATTTAAAAAGCCTAATAGCATTTTCTGTTGTTATGTTAGCAACTTCTGCTACTGTTAATCCTTTTATTTCTGCCAATCTTGCTGCTATAAAGCGTACATAAGCACTTTCGTTACGTTTGCCTCTGTAAGGATTTGGAGCAAGATAGGGCGAGTCGGTTTCGAGAAGGAGATGGCTCATGTCAATGGTGGCTACTACTTTGTCAAGGCCAGAATTTTTATATGTTAAAACTCCACCAATCCCTAACATAAATCCCAGCTCAATAGCTCTTTCGGCCTGCTCTAAATTACCTGTAAAACAGTGGAAAACACCCGTTAGCTGCTGATCAGCATTTTTGTTCAGAACCTCAAAAACTTCATCGAAAGAATCTCTAATATGTAATACAATAGGCAGTTGACTTGTCTTGGCCAGATCTATCTGAAATTGTAAAGAGGCTTTTTGTTTTTCAATAAAAGTTTTGTCCCAATAAAGATCAATTCCCGTTTCGCCAATGGCATAAAATTTATTTGCTTCAAAATGTTCCATTAAATACCCTATTTCCTCTTCCCAGTCGGCTTTAACATTAGTAGGATGAAGCCCTATCATAGGGAAGATGTTTTTAGGATATTTTGAATGAAGATTTAGCAGCCCTGGTAAGCTATCGCTGTTAATGTTTGGCAACAACATGTATCGTACACCAACACTAAATGCACGTTTGATCATTTCATCACGGTCGTTGTCGAAATGATCGAGATATAAATGTGTGTGTGTATCGGTAAGGATCATTTTGCAAAAATAAACGAAACATTACAAGTGGAAAGAACCTTGTTTCTTCTTTAAAAGTTGGCATGGAACCATGATAGCATTTGGAGAGTAAGGGCGAAAAATTATAAACTTATTAGCAAGATGATTGTTTCTTAGTACTGTTTTAATCCAGATTACGCATTAGTCAATTGTAAACACTTAATCGGGATTGGCTTCATAAAATCAATGTTCAGCTCAAAAGTTTTTTTATTTATTAATTCGTTTTTAATTAAGTATTTACCTGTAATTTATGGTTTTATTTCATGTTGAATCACACTTCATCAATTTGACGAAAACTGTATTTTTACCGCAAATTATATTTTATGAATAATATAATACCAAATCAGAAGAGTAAAAAGGATATGCTTTTAGAAATGACTGATGAAAATAAAATGGATGGTTACGAAAAAATTGTTTTTTACAATCAGGAAATCATAGACCGTCTTAGCTTTCATTATCATGAAATATTAAAGTTAATTGGCGAAAATCCTGAAAGGGATGGTCTTTTAAAGACTCCGGAGCGGGTTGCAAAGGCAATGCAGTTTCTAACGCATGGATACGATTTGGACCCTGCTGAAATTCTTAGGAGCGCCATGTTTAAAGAGGATTACAAGCAAATGGTTCTGGTAAAAGACATCGAAATATATTCGATGTGTGAACATCATATGATCCCATTTTTTGGTAAAGCTCATGTAGCCTATATTCCTAATGAGTATATCGTGGGATTAAGTAAAATACCACGTATTGTAGATGCTTTTGCCCGAAGACTTCAGGTGCAGGAAAGGTTAACTACCGAGATAAAAGACTGTATTCATAAAACTCTTAAGCCTCTTGGTGTAGCAGTGGTAATTGAAGCACAGCATATGTGTATGTCAATGCGTGGAATACAGAAGCAAAATTCTGTTACAACAACCTCCGATTTCACAGGGGCGTTTGCGAACGAGAAAACCAGAGCTGAGTTTATTCATCTTATTGGCTCCAAACTGCATTAATAACATAGCTGTAAAAGCTACTACAAATCAACGTTCACTAGGATATTGCTTGGTTTTAATCAAGTGAAAGCACCATGAACTTTGAATTTTTCCAAAACTCTTCAACTCGAGTGATCTCGAAACTGATAACTTTCTTACCGTCATCGCTCTTTCTCATAATATAGCTGTCAGATGGATGTAATGAGATAAGTTTAGCTTTTTTTGCTTCAATCGGGAAGATGTTTTGTTCACGGATATCTATAATATTGAAATCAAAGGGGTCAAGCTGATCAGCAAGTTTATTTGATTTTCCTATACCTAAGAAACCACCGCTGCTTACTATTATTCCGCTCTTTTTTAGCTCTTTGGAATTGCCGATAATCCAATAGGCTCTGTGCAATTCTTTATCTTGTTGGTCAATAACTTCTTCTATTTCAGCCTTTTCAGTTTCTAATTGTGTTATTGATGAATACAATTCGTGAATTTGCAAATTCTTGTCATAAAGATCTGCTACTAACTTCTGAATTTCTTTATCCTTTCTGTCCACCTGGCTGTTCAGGTTGTTTATCATCTTTTCGAGTTGTTGTTTCTCACCAGTCGTTGCCTTAAGGCGTTGGCTAAGTAGCTCAAGGTTTTCTCTGTTTTTTTTCATCAGATCATCAATGGCCATAACATCACTTTTAATGTTTTCGATTTGATTGTTATTTGTTTCTATTCCGGAAGAGGCTTTCATAATTCTCTCTTCTCGTATTCTGATGCCGGTCAGGTTTTCTTCAATTTCGTTGAGAAGTAAAATTATGGAATTGATTTCATTCTCTTTTTGGTTTATTAAATTTTGTAGGCTTTGATTTTCCTGCTTTAGTCTATCTACCTCTTTTCTGTTACAGGAGGTGAAAAAGGTAAGGATAAGTGCTAAAATAAAAATTGACTTTTTCATATTCATAAAATTGAGTGATGATATTTAATAACGATTTTTTTTAGCTAAAAGCTTAAATGTTGTCTAATAATAAGATGAAATCATATGGGGTTGCAGCTCTTNNTTGTAAACTTGATAACAAGGTTTGATTTGTTACAGTGATTTCGGAATGTTTGTTCGGTATTATTTTCATTGGGTAGGTTATATAAATACTTAGTCGTTAAAGCAATGTCAAGTGCTTAATTTGGTATTAAGTTTAGTTCTCTTTTAAATGAAAATCCTTAGAATAATTTAATTTTTATTTTTGCCCGCAAATAAGATGATTAACCAAAATTATTATGAAAGCTTACGTTTTTCCTGGTCAAGGTGCACAGTTTGCAGGTATGGGAAAGGACCTTTACGAAAAGTCATCAATGGCCAAGGAGTTGTTTGAAAAGGCGAATAAAATACTTGGTTTCAAAATTACCGAAATAATGTTCGATGGCACTGACGATGATCTGAAGCAAACTAAGGTTACTCAGCCTGCCATTTTTTTACATTCCGTAATTTTAGCTAGGGTACTAAAAGATGATTTCAAACCGGATATGGTTGCCGGTCATTCGTTAGGTGAGTTTTCGGCTTTGGTAGCCAATAAATCGCTTACTTTTGAAGATGGTTTAAAGCTTGTAAGCAAACGTGCGCTGGCTATGCAAAAGGCGTGTGAGAGTGAGCCTTCTACTATGGCTGCAATCATAGGACTTGATGATGCCATTGTTGAGAATGTGTTGAACGAGACAGAGGAGCTGGTGGTTCCGGCCAATTATAATAGTCCTGGNNAAACGTGCCTTGATACTTAAAGTTGGTGGCGCTTTTCATTCACCACTAATGGAACCTGCCCGTTTAGAACTTTCAAAAGCCATAGAAAATGTAAAATTCGTAAAAGGTATATGTCCGATATATCAAAATGTTACGGCACAGCCCGTTACCGATCCCGAAATTATTAAAGCCAACTTGATATCTCAATTGACATCACCGGTACGCTGGACCCAAATAATGAAAAACATGTTAGCTGACGGCGCAAAGGAAGTGGTTGAAGTAGGTCCTGGCACTGTATTGATAGGACTGTTCAAAAAAGTAGATCGCAACCTGAACGTTTCAAGCGCTGTAATACCTTAGCAGTTAAAAGAAGATTTATTTTCGCTCCACAGTTCTTTTAATTGAACAAAAAGAGATTCAGTAAAAGAAGGTAGGTCTATTTTGTAAAAAATCTACGTGATGATTTTGTGTTCTAAAAAGGCTTTTAGTGGATATGTTTTATTTTTCTTATCCAAAAATAAAAACAATCATTACTTTTGTATGTTATTAAAAGGTTAAAAATGAGTATTATGAATAAATTACTAAGCCCCTCTTTCATTATTCTGTTTTTTTCTTTATTCATTACTCGCTGTATTTTTGCTAAAGGGGATAAAAGTTTTTTTCATGATCCTGAAAAGACCTATAAGGTGTACACATTTGATATTAAGGAGAATATTGCACCACCTGTTTGGCATCTTGTAAAAACAGCTCTAAAAACAGCAAATGAACAGGAGGTAGATCTTATTCTCATCCATATGAACACTTATGGTGGGATGCTTGAGACCGCTGATTCAATACGTACTGCAATTCTTCATTCACCGATTTCAGTTTGGGTGTTCATTGATAATAATGCAGCATCTGCCGGCGCTTTGATTTCGATTGCCTGCGACAGTATTTATATGCGTTCTGGCGCTAATATTGGCGCTGCAACGGTAGTTGATCAGATGGGTGATGCTGTGCCCGATAAATACCAATCCTATATGCGTTCGATGATGCGATCTACTGCAGAGGCAAAAGGCCGTGATCAGAGAATAGCTGAAGGGATGGTTGATCCAAGAATAAAAATTCCTGGAGTCTCCGATTCTGGTCATGTAATAACATTTACAACTTCGGAGGCAATACGTCATAAATTTGCTGAAGGTCAGGCCGAAAGTCTTGAAGATGTACTAAAAGTGGCTGGTATCAATAATTATAAAATTATAAAACACCATCTGTCATTTATTGACCGTATTATTCGATTTCTCATCAATCCTATTGTTTCCGGAATCCTGATTATGATAATTGTTGGAGGGATTTATTTCGAATTACAAACACCTGGCGTAGGCTTTCCGCTTGCTGCTGCAATTACAGCAGCATTGCTCTATTTTGCCCCACTCTATATCGAAGGTATTGCAACTCACTGGGAGATTATCATATTTATAGTTGGGGTCATTTTAATAGCTGTAGAAATATTTGTTTTGCCAGGATTCGGAGTAACGGGAGTATTGGGTATTATAATGGTTTTACTTGGACTAGCGTTAGGAATGGTAGGTAGCAACGGGCCTGAAATGTGGAATTTACCTTTCAAAGAACTGATTGTCGCATTATTTACTGTTATAATAGCATCTTTCGTCTCTTTGGCTATATCTTTTTGGATCAGTAGAAAACTTTTCACTACATCCCGTTTTGGCGAATTAGCCTTGACTACAACACAGGATAAAGAAATAGGTTATACATCTGCAATGGCTTCATACGAAATTATGATAGGAGCAGAAGGAATCGCAAAAACCATATTGCGCCCATCTGGTAAAATTGAAATCGAAAATGAAACGTACGATGCTACAGCAGAAACCGGCTTCATTGAAAAAGGAGATAAGGTAATTGTAACAAATTATATTAATGCCCAGCTTTTTGTAAGAAAATTGCCATAGGTGATTTTTTTAAGGAAAATCTACAATTATCTAAAAACAACCAATCGGTTCGAAAAAGCTAATTTTGCAAAATATTTTTAAAACCTATGCTTGAAAAACTTGAAGCTATTAAAAAAAAGTGGAAAGAGATTGAACAGAAGATGAATGAGCCATCTGCCATGGCTAATATGAAGTTGTTTATCAAACTGAATAAAGATTATAAGGATTTGCAACCTATTGTTGAAGGTTATGACAAATTGAGCCTTATTGTAAATAATATTGAATCGGCTAAGGATGTTTTGAATAATGAAAAAGATGAAGAATTTCGTTCTCTGGCTAAAGAAGAGTTATCTGTTCTCATTCCTCAGCGTGAAGAGTTGGAGGAGAAGTTGCGATTAATGTTGATCCCCAAAGACCCAACGGATAGCAAGAACTCTATCGTTGAGATCAGAGCGGGTACTGGTGGCGATGAGGCTTCAATTTTTGCAGGCGATCTTTACAGGATGTATGTAAAATTTGCAGAATCTAAAGGCTGGAAGGTGGAATATTTGGATTCAACGGATGGTACCGTAGGCGGATTTAAAGAGGTGATTTTCAATATTATTGGTGAAGATGTTTATGGCCAGATGAAATACGAATCAGGTGTGCATCGTGTTCAGCGTGTGCCGGTTACTGAAGCACAAGGAAGGGTACACACTTCAGCGGCATCGGTAGTGGTTTTGCCCGAAGCGGATGAATTTGATGTGATACTAAACCCTGCTGATATCCGCAGAGACACATTTTGCTCCTCAGGCCCTGGTGGACAGTCAGTGAATACTACCTATTCAGCTATAAGGTTAACCCATATTCCAACCGGAATAGTTGCTACTTGCCAGGACGAAAAATCGCAAATTAAAAANNGGACTTACGCTTTACAATCTGCAATCAATCGTGGATGGAAACATACAGGAACTCATTGACCAGCTTCAATTAGCAGAAAATACCGAAAGACTTAAAGCTGAAATTGAAGCGGCATAATCCCTATAACTTTTATTAACTAAATTAAAACGAACTTATAACAATGACAGATCTGGAATATAATACACAACGCAAATCTATTCCTTTGCCAGAATACGGAAGAAATCTTCAGAAAATGGTAACTAAGGTGGTAAATATGAAAGACCGCGAAAAGAGAACTCGGTATGCCCATCAAATTATAGAAATTATGATTCAGATTAACCCAACGGCAAAAGATTCTCCGGAATTAAGGCATAAATTATGGGATCATCTGCACATAATGTCCGACTTCAAACTCGACATTGATTCGCCGTTTCCATTACCGGATAAAGAGGTGCTAAAAACGCAGCCAGAGCAATTATCATATCCTGACGACAACCTTAAATATAATTACTACGGAAGAATAATTCAGAACATTATTGATGTTGTAGCAGAGATGGAAAATGGGCAGGAAAAAGATTTTCATGCAAAAAATATTGCTAACCAAATGAAAAAGTCCTATTTGATGTGGAATCGTGATACAGTAGAAGATAGTTTGATTATTCAGCATTTATCCGAATTATCTAATAATAAGATTAAATTGCCGGAAAACTTTCAGCTGAAACGATCCAGTGAATTGGTAGGCCACCAACAGATGAATAAAAGAAAGGGCGGTTCGCAGGGCCAACAAGGTAAAAAGAGAAAAAGGATAAAATATAACCCTCAGGGGAAATAATAGACAAAACATCGAGGATGTAAATAGTGCGCTTTACTGAATCAGAGGTAATGGCTTATTAATACTGATGTTAAGATCATTATAGATCTTATTTGATAATCATTATTTTACTCACAATGTGATAGTTAAACGATTTTCTGATCATTAAATATTTTTAAATATGAGTTCTTTTGTTATTCAAGGCGGGAAAAAGCTCAATGGGAGCATTACACCTCAGGGTGCAAAAAATGAAGCTCTACAAATTATTTGTGCTACTTTGTTAACGCCCGAAAAAGTAACCATTTCGAATATTCCCCTTATAAAAGATGTAAAAAATCTGATTGATCTGATACGTGATATGGGTGTTAAAGTAGGAAAGGTTGATCGTAATACATTTACATTTGAAGCGATTGACATCAATCTTGATTATCTAAAGTCTGATACTTTTAGGAAAAAAGGGGCAAGTCTCAGGGGATCAATAATGATTTTAGGTCCTTTACTTGCACGATTTGGTGTGGGATATATACCTCAGCCAGGGGGTGATAAAATTGGCCGTCGTCGGCTTGATACACATTTCATCGGTTTGCAAAAATTAGGCGCCCGATTTGAACATGACAGTGCAAAAAGTTTATTCAAAGCTGAAGCGCCAAAACTCACAGGAACCTATATGTTGCTTGATGAAGCCTCTGTAACTGGAACCGCCAATGTTTTAATGGCTGCTACATTGGCTTCTGGTACTACCACCATTTTTAATGCCGCCTGCGAACCTTATTTAGTACAGCTTAGTAAAATGTTGAACAGGATGGGAGCCAAAATTACAGGAATTGGCTCTAACCTCTTGACTATTGAAGGAGTGGAAAGGCTTAACGGGTGTGAACATAAATTGTTACCCGACATGATTGAGATTGGGAGTTTTATTGGATTAGCAGCAATGACGCAATCGGCAATCACAATTAATGATGTGGACTGTAGTCAGTTAGGAGTCATTCCGGCGGTGTTTCGTAGATTGGGAATTAAGATTGAAGAAAATAATAACAAACTTATTATCCCTGAACAGGACCTGTATGAGATTGATACTTTTATGGATGGTAGCATAATGACTATNNGATCCACATCGCGCTACGGTGATTGGTCTGGCACGAAAATATCAATTACGCGGGTTGAGAATGAGTTCGCCCGATATAAGGGCAGGCGTTGCATTGCTTATCGCGGCTTTATCAGCATCGGGAGAGAGTATAATTGATAATATTGATCAAATAGATAGGGGATATCAGGATATTGATATTAGGTTAAAGGCATTGGGAGCTGAAATTGTCAGAGTGTAAATGATTTTATATAATCAGCAAAACTAATTTTTACATGCCATCGCGTATTTTGACATTTCTTTTTTTGATATTCTTATCTGCTTCAACCGAAAATTTATTTGCACAGAGTGCGGTAATAGGACTTGAAGTCGGCGACATTGCACCAAATATCAGTATGCCTGACACAAAAGGTGAAATTCTTAGTCTTTACGATCTTCGGGGGAATATAGTATTGATTCACTTTTGGGCAGCATGGTGCCGCCCATGCAGGCATGAAAATGTTGAGCTTGCAGAACTTTACAAATTATTTAAAGATAAAAGATTGAAATCTGAAAATGGGTTCAGGATATATAGTGTTTCGTTGGATAAAACCCGTGAAAACTGGCTTTCGGCAATCGAAAAAGATGAGTTAACATGGAAGGAACACGTCAGCGTTTTAAAAGGTTGGGATTCGCCAGCTGCAATAGCATTTGATATCAGAGCAATACCCGCCGGCATATTAATAGATGGAAATGGAAAGATAGTGGCTAAAAATCCAAAAATCGAACAGTTGCAGCAAATACTTTCTGAGAGGAGCCAATAAACTTTTTAAATCAGATAAAGATATTATTCTGACATTCTGACGTTAAAACAGTTGATGGCAATACTTTTGATAGGCACAGGAATTAATTCAAAAATTATCGTTGCAAAATATTGATTATTAAGTCATAAGATTATGATAGATGAAAAGAGGGTTGATCCGGAACATACGGAAGGAGAAATTCCCATAGAGAAAGGTAATAAAAGTTCAGAAAACAAAAAGCAGGATAAATCTGTTGGCGATTCTGAAAACGCTGAAAAACATACATTAAAAAAAGGCGCTAAAGCAGTTAAAAAATATGAAGATAAAATACAAGAGTTAGAAGAGAAATTAAAGGAAATCAATGATAAATATCTGAGATTATTTTCTGATTTTGATAACTTTCGTAAAAGGACGGCTAAAGAGCGGCTCGATCTTTTAAACATAGCATCAGAAGAGGTTATTTTAAGTTTACTTCCAGTTATTGATGATTTTGAACGGGCGCTGGCAGTGGTTGAAAAAAATAATAACAACACCGATTACGAGGGTATTAAGTTAATATATAATAANNTATTTGATACTGATTTTCATGAAGCCTTCACCATTATTCCGGCGCCATCCGAAGATATGAAGAACAAAGTTATTGACGAAATTCAAAAGGGTTACATTTTAAATGGCAAAGTGATTAGGTTTGCAAGGGTTGTAGTAGGACAGTAATTGGATACCTGTGTGTCATAAACAATTGAAAATATGACAAAAAGAGATTATTACGAAATACTTGAAGTTCAGCGTAATGCCAGCGAGGCTGAGATCAAGAAGGCTTATCGCAAGATGGCTCTTAAATATCATCCTGATAAAAATCAGGGTGATAAGGGGGCTGAGGAAAAGTTTAAAGAAGCTGCAGAAGCCTACGAAGTGCTGAGTGATCCTGACAAACGTGAACGCTATAACCGTTACGGACACGAAGGTGTTCGGGGGCAGGGCGGCGGTATGTCAATGGATGATATTTTTTCGCATTTTGGTGATATTTTNNCTGCGGGTAAAAGTTAAACTTACTCTTGAAGAGATAGCTGTTGGCGTTGAGAAAAAGATAAAGGTAAACAAATACGTAAAATGTGAAGCTTGTACAGGCTCAGGCGCACAAAACGGATCAGCATACAGCACTTGTGGAACATGTCATGGAACTGGTCAAGTAACTCGTGTTACTAATACATTCCTCGGGCAAATGCAAACTACATCCACTTGTCCAACCTGCGGAGGCGAAGGACGATTAATAACACAAAAATGTACCTCCTGTGGCGGCGACGGGATTGTGAAAGACGAAGAAATAATTAGTATTAACATTCCTGCCGGAGTAGCAGATAGAATGCAACTTTCGGTGAGTGGCAAAGGAAATGCTGGAGCAAGAGGAGGAATAAATGGCGACCTGATCATTATTATTGAAGAAAAAGAACATGAAGAATTAGTACGTGATGGTAATAATCTGATTTTTGAAAAATATATTTCTTTCCCTGAAGCAGCATTGGGATGCCAGATAGAAGTGCCAACACTTGAAGGAAAAGCACG
>MTKW01087498.1_pt1 | contig 14679 bp, 10 predicted proteins | sample 1042761 | NCBI WGS metagenome assembly MTKW01 (sample SAMN06205366, study PRJNA360243) | anaerobic digester metagenome | biome: Wastewater treatment plant; feature: Anaerobic digester sludge; material: sludge; isolation source: anaerobic digester fed with sludge from wastewater treatment plant ... | reverse complement strand
AAACCCTGCCAGCAGGGTTTGGCTACCCTTCACCCCGCTTGCAGCGGGGTTCAGGGAGGAATTCGGCTTCCGACAGCCAGCCACATACTACCTCAAGCAAGTGTCCTCGGGGTCTAATGACCCCGGACGACCTTGAAAAAAGCGCCCAGAAGGGCGCAGGACGGGCTTTCAGGCCCCAAGCTATGCTCTGGCCCATCTTGGGCACGAAAACGCGCCAGAGAGCCTCTGAGGGGCTTCTATGGGCGTGTTTTCAGGGCAACTCGACTATGAGCACCAAGCGACACAAGAAATTCGTCAGGAGCAAAGAGCCGCCTGGTAAGCTGGTAATCGGTGAGCGCGACCTCCGCATCCTGCGGGCCTTAGCCGAGCACCGCTTTCTCACCAGCGAGCAGCTCTTCGCTCTTGACGGCGGAGGGCGGCGCAATCTGCAGAGACGCTTGCAGTATCTATTTCACCTTGGCTTTGTAGACCGACCGTCCCAGCAGCTTTCCTTTGACCGACCACAGAGCCATATCGTCTACGCTTTGGGTGACAAGGGAGCCGACCTGCTCTGCGAGCGCTTGGCCTGGCCCAGGGGCAAGGTGGACTGGACTACCAAGAACCGCCAAGCGAGCGCTTCCTATATTTGGCACGGGCTGATGATCTCGCAGTTCTGGACCGTGCTCAGCTTAGCCCTGCGGGGCAATCCCGCGAGCCTCGTCAACTGGCAGCAGGGCGCAGAGCTTCGCGATCATGTCCAGGTAGAGGGCAGGAGATTGGCCATTGTGCCCGACGCCTTCTTCACCATCGAAGAGGGCGACGATCTGCTCCACTTCTTCCTGGAGGCGGATCGTTCCACCATGAGCCTCAAGCGCTTCTGGGGCAAGATGAGAGCCTACTGGGAGTGGTGGAAGCAGGACCGCCACAGAGACAAGTTCGACATCAGCCGTTTCCGGGTTCTCACGATCACGCTCAGCGACGCGCGCAAGGACAACCTGCGGGATGTCGCGCGACGCGCAGACGACCTGAGACGGGGCAGCGCCATGTTTCTCTTTGCCTGCGAGAAGAGCTACAACTTGCAGGAGCCTGAAAGCATCCTGTGCCCGATCTGGCACTCACCGCGGGACGGCAAGTCGCATCACCTTCTGGAGTGAGCACACAATGCAGGAGGAGGTATCTTGGCCTCTGATTATAGCAATCATGGTTCCCACGACCGTTGTCCTTTGGACTATCACGATCCTTTGGGGAAGGCGCCTGGGTAAGGCTCGGGCCCCCTTCCCTCGGGCCTGGTGGGCCCTGTTTGTCCTTGCGATCATCGGCGCGATAGACTGTCTTATCGCCATTCCCGTCTTAGCACTCGCACGGTAGCAAACAGCACAAAGGAGCGCACCAACCGATGGAGACCATTCTCAGCAGTATGCTCACCGGAGTGATGATCGAAGCCAAGACCGTGCTCGTCTTCGCGGGCCTGGCGATCCTGGCCGTGGTACTGGCCCGGTTCTGGCGCAAGCCCAGGCGGGCCCTGCGCTACGTCTTTGCGGCTTCACTGGGCTGCGCCGCCCTCGGCAGCGCCCTGCTTATATTGGACTGCATCAAATTCGGCCACTTTGCGCTATACGCAGGCGGCCCATAAGGAGGCACAGACATGGCCACCAGAGTGCTTCGCAGAGAGAAGGTCCTTGACAGTTGGGGCATGCTCCTCGGCGACGCACAGGGCAAGACTCAGCAGTTCTTTGACGGCACGCTCAGGCGCATACAGGCAACCCAGACCCCGAATGTCCGCTCAGACATGATCGAGGCAACACCCGCGATCATCAAGGGCATGTTCGGCAAGAAGCAGCCCTTTCTGCTGGTCAGCAACACCCTGCTCAAAGGCTTTCGCATGTACGTCGGAGCCAGAGACTACGGCAACCAGTTGAGCGTGAGCTGGTATCTGACCTGGGACCCCAGCCTCGGTTTCTGGGGATGGGTAGCCCTGCTTCTCCTTTGGCCAGTCATCATCCCCTGGTGGCTTATTCAGCGCATGACCGGCAGAGGCCGAGGCCCCCTCGATCCCAATCTTGACCTTTTCGACGAACAGGAACTCAGGGACTATGCCACTACCGTGCACCACGCCGTCCTTGAGGCGTTGGCCGAACTCATGGAGACGCTGGGCAAGAAGGTCGAGCTCGAGCGCCGGTCCCGAGGCTTTCTGGGCATCAGCTAAACCACGATGAGCGAGCGCCAGGAGTCAGTTCAGCCTTATATTGCCGAAGAGCAGCCGCCTGTTGTTGCCTGGCCCGAGGCCTTTGCCCCAGATGAGCTTGCCCTCGGATGGCATTACAGCGAGGAGCGCCACGAGCTGCAAATGGCCCGGATCGCCTGGGAACCGCAGGCCGGAAGACCTCACGTCTATGTGGTCGGCGGTTCAGGGACGGGCAAGAGCAAGTTACTGGAGTTTCTGATCCTCCAGGACATCTGCCTCAGCCGTGGCTTCGGTGTTATTGATCCAACCGGAGACCTGGTGGAGAACGTCAAGGGCTACCTCTGTATGTCTGGACGCGACGTCGCGAACGAGGTTGTCCTGCTCGATCCTCTGCGCCCAGATAGCACAGCCGTCTTCAACCCACTGGATCGCATTCCCGGCGTCTCTATCGAGGAGCAGGCCCTGCACCTGGTCAACGCCTTCAAGAAGATATGGGAAGACGCCTGGGGCGCCCGCATGGAGGACCTGCTTCGCAATACGCTCATTGTCCTGCAGGAGAATGACCTCACCCTCGCCGAGCTGCCCCTCTTTCTCATTGACGGGGCTTTTCGTTCCAAGGCGCTACGCAACAGCAAGCACCCCATTGCCCAGGACTACTTCAGACGCTTCCTCGACCTCACGGACAAGACCCGCAACGAGTGGATGGAGAGCACACTCAACAAGGTAGACGCCTTTCTCGCGGACAGTCGAGTCAGGCAGGCTCTCTCGGGCAACCGCAGTTCCTTTGACCTGCGCCAGATCATGGACAACAGCCGCGTGCTGCTGGTCAGACTGGATCGGGGCAGACTGCCCGAAAGTGGCGATCTTCTCGGTTCCCTTCTCATGGCCAAGATCGAAATGGCCGCCTTCTCACGCTCAGACACGCTCAGAAGCCATAGGGTCCCATTTGCCCTGTACGTGGACGAGTTCCAGAACTTTGCCAGCGAAAACTTCGTGGAGACCCTGGCGGAAGCCCGCAAGTACGGCCTTTGCCTCACCATGGCTCACCAGAACCTCGCCCAGATGCCCAGGTCTCTCCTGGCCTCTGCTCTTGGCAACTGTGATCTACAGCTCTTCTTCCGGGTCTCACGCAGCGACGCCGAGGTACTGGCCAAGGAAGCCTTGCGTGTGACCGGCGACCGCATCAAGGCTGTGGAGCCAAGTGGCGGCGGCCTCACCTACCGCTACTATTCGCTCTCCGAGGAGTTCGAGCGCTGCTTCCAGCAACTGCAGGACATGCCCAACCGCCACTTCCTGGCTTACTGGCGACGCCAGCTTGATACGGAGTTCTTCCACACCGACCAGCTACCTGACCCCGCAGACGACTTGGGCATGGATCAGGACGAGTATGAGGACTACACCAGCGCGGTTGGTCAGAGCTACCTTGTCAGTCGGGACGAGCTTGAGCAGCAAGCGCAGCAGCGCCGGCAACGCCTCGGTGTCAAGCCTTCGCGCGATCCTGACAGCTTCCGAGAGCCAAAGAGAAAGCGCACCTGACCTACCCTTGTTTTCCCTCCACTTCTTTGCTATAAAGTGCTTGTAGCCGGAGGTCAGCCACTCTTCCTTTTCCTCTCCAGCTCAGACGGCCAGCCCGAAGTTCTGGACACTTGCTTCGGGCTGACTTTGATGAGGAAAAACCTGCTGAGTCCCCAGATCAGGTTTGAGCCTCTCGTCTCAGGGACATTGGGCCGAGGGGTCTCTAAGGAAGGACCAGGCTGACCTTCGCGCGCTTATGACGTATGGCAACACAAACCAAGTGGTGGGAATACAAGAGCCGCCGAACTGCCCGGTGCGATAGATGCACCAAGCCGCTCAAAGACAGACGACCCTCAAAACGCAAGAGGCAGTATTGCTACTGGTGCGGACGACGGCAGGGGCTGTGGTAAAGCAAAAGGGCTTCGAAAAGAAGCCCTTTTTGTGTGCTACCTGCCAAAGGACAGCAGTTCCTGCGCTTGCTTGACCGACAGATCCTCCGGCTCACTGGCCTCGCCCAGGTCAACGACCCGAACGAAGACCTTGCCGATCAACTGCTCGACGATCCTCGCAGTTGCTTCTTGGCCCGGCTCGTCATTGTCAAGGAGCAAGACCACCTTGCCCCTCTCACCGACGACACCGAGAAGAAGCTGCTCCTGTTCCGGCGTCAGAGCCGTTCCCATCAGAGCTACAACATTATAGAACTTTATTCTCCATAGATGAAAGACGCCGAAGAAGCCTTCTACTACGATCAGGCCCTTGTCCTGCGCTTCAGAGGCGTCTACACGGTGCAGGTTGAACAGCACCGCGCTCTTGTGAAACTTGGGCGGGAACTTGTACTTCGGTTCGCCCTCTGGCGGCTCACCAGGCCATCTGCCTGCATAGCCCACCAGCTCACCCCGTTCGTTGTGCAGCGGGATCACGATCCGGCCCTGCATCAGGCCCCGGTTGCAGTAGCCCAGGCCAAAGGTGGCGACTGTCTTCTGGTCAAGTCCTCTGTCATTCAGGTAAGCATGATTAGAGTCAAGGTTCTTTAGTTCAAAGGTCAGCGGCGGATTGACCACCTCCTGCCGACCCTCAGACACGTGCTCTGCCGACGCTTCAGCCGTCTTGGTCGCTTCTCTCTCTTTAGCCCGTTGTCTGGCCTGTGTTTCCTTCGGAATGTCCGGCTGATCGCTCAGGAAACGCTGCTGCAGCGCCAGGGCCGCCTCTCGCGGCTCCAGGTTCTCGCACTGACAGACGAAGTCCAGGACGTTGCCGCTTGCCCCGCAGGCGAAGCAGTGAAAGATGTTGCGGCTCGTGTTGACCGAGAAGGCGTCCTTGTTGTACCGGCGCTCGTCATGCAGCGGGCAGTAGCCCACGAGCTCCTCGCCCTTACGTCGGAGACCATCTAGCAGCTCGTAGTACTCCAGGACCTGTTCGAACCGAACTTGCTCTTTGACCTGGCGGAAATCCACCCAGCGGCCGCCGCGCTTCTTTGCGGGCATGACTCTTCACCTCCGTATATGTTATAATACTTCAGGGCACAAGCAGCGCGCAGGGGAACACTTGACACGCCTTTGCCAGGGGAAGGGAACTGCTTCTTTCTAGCACAAAGGGCGGGAAAGTCAAGAGGAGGACATTCCGGTGCAGCGGGTCTCAGTCGTGTCAAGCAACATTGCCTTCATCGGCTACGACGAAGAGGCCCGCATCTTAGAAGTGGAGTTCCGCAACGGGGCAGTCTACCAGTACTACGACGTCCCACCTGCGGAATACGCAGGTTTGATACACGCGTCGTCATACGGTTCCTACCTACACACGCATATCCGTACCAAATATCGTTACCAGCGCATACGGTGATCCTCCGCCCGGCAAGGAGGTTTCCCCATGAGGTTGGCGTCCGTTCGCATTCAGAACTTTCGCTCCTTCAAGGACGAGACCATTGACTTCGACGGATACACCTGTCTCGTCGGTCCAAACGGCTCCGGAAAGTCCAACGTCCTGCGCGCCCTGAATCTGTTCTTCCGCGACACACAGTCACCGGCTCTAAACCCAACGGCCCTTACCGCGGAGGACTTCCACGCCAGAAATACAGACGAGCCTATCGAGATCACAATCACATTCACCGATCTGAGCGAGGACGCTAGGCAGGACTTCACGCACTACTACCGACAGGGCAGGCTGATTGTATCAGCCATCGCCAAGTTCAACCCCGACACCGCTACAGCCCAGGTGGAACAACACGCTCAGAGACTAGGCATGAAGGAATTCCGCGCCTTCTTTCAGGCAGAGGCCGATGGACAGAAAGTAACGGACCTCAAGCAGATCTACAACCAGATCCGAAAGGACTTCCCCGACCTACCTGGACCAGGCACAAAGGATCAGATGATCGCCGCCCTCCACGAGTACGAGGAAGCGCACCCGGGAGCCTGCGTCCCCATCCTAAGCCGGCACGATTTCTACGGGGTTTCCCGAGGCACGAACCTACTTGAGAAGTACATTCAGTGGGTCTATGTGCCTGCCGTCAAGGAAGTCTCCGCTGAAGACCGCGAAGCCCGCGACACTGCTCTGGGCAAACTCCTACAGCGCACAGTCCGCGCCGAGGTAAGCTTCGACGACGATCTCTGCAAAATCCGCTCACAAGCCCAAGACAGCTACCACGCACTTCTAAAGGAGCGTGAAGAGGCCCTCGCCGAGGTATCGAGCGCGCTCAGTGCACGTCTCGCTGAGTGGGCTCACCCTGGTGCGAAAGTGCGCCTTGAGTGGGATCAGGATAGAGAAAGCGCAGTCAAAATCGCCGATCCATTCGCCCGGGCTATTGCTGGAGAAGGAGACTTTGAGGGCACACTTGTCCGCTTCGGACACGGTTTCCAGCGCGCCTACCTCCTCGCCTTACTGCAGGAGCTCTCTGAGAGTGGTACGGACAGCGGCCCCACACTTCTGCTTGCTTGCGAGGAGCCTGAGCTCTATCAGCACCCGCCGCAAGCCAGGCACCTGCACAGCGTACTGTTGAAGCTGGCAACCCAGAACGCTCAGATCCTCGTTTCGACGCACAGCCCCTATTTTGTTTCTGGCCATCAGTTTGAGAGCATCAGACTCGTGCGCAAGACCCACGGCGCGTCTACCGTCCACAGCACTACAGCCTGTCAGGTCAGGGACAAAATCGCACAGAGCGGTCGGAAAGCAGCCCCTAACCCTGCCGGTGCTCTCGCCAAGATACATCAAGCTCTCCAGCCCGTCCTGAGCGAGATGTTTTTCGCCCCAACCGTTGTCTTCGTGGAGGGGCCAGAGGACCTCGCCTACATCACCACGTACATGGGCCTCTTGGACCTCTGGGACGAATACCGCCGGCTAGGCTGTCATGTCGTCCCCGTTGACGGTAAGGGCTTCATGATACAACCTCTTGCTATAGCCAGGTGCCTAGCAATACCTGCATTTGCCGTTTTCGACGCAGATGGCCACGAAGAAAGGTGTGATAGAAGAAAGCAGCACGAGGGGGACAACTTGGCGATCCTGGCCCTTTGCGGTGTGCCTAACGCCGATGCATTCCCCAGCGCCACATTCTGGCACGAGTGCTGTGTCATGTGGCCCACGGAGATCGAAAAGGTCGTGGAGAACGAGATCGGACGAGCGCAGTGGCGAGACTTTCGCGCTCAAGCTGACAAGGAGTTTGGCCACACATCTGGCCTTCGCAAGACCCCGCTTCACGTAGCCAGAACCCTGCAGCTAGCCTGGGACGCCGGCAGCAAGTCACCGTCCCTGGAACAGCTCTGCCAGGCCATCATCGAGTTTGCTCACAATCACACCTAACCTCCTGTCGCCTTCTGTGTAAAAGCGCGACAGGGCGCTTTGCTGCCTCGCCATAAGCCTCGCTTTCTCCAGCATCCCCTTTCCTAGTTTCGCGTCACGCTGTCGCCTTCTTGCCCAAAACTGGACAAGGCGACCTTCCCGTGTTATACTGGCCAAAGAGAGAATATGGCCCCTTACCAGTACAAACGCGAACCCCTGAGCGACGACGAGACCAACGCTCTGGCCAACGCCTGCGAGAGCTTCGAGGAGAAGCTGGTGGTCTGGACGCTGCTGGACACCGGCCTGCGGGTGTCGGAGTTCGCCGCCTTGACCAAGGACAACATCCAATGGCAGGAGCGCAGGCTTGTCATCCACGGCAAGGGCGGCCCCTACGGCAAGCAGAGCAAGCGCCGCGTCATTCCCATGACCGAGCGGGTCCGGCGGCTGATCGAGTATCACTTCGCCGAGCACAACGAGATCGGCATGAGCAGACGCACGATCCAGCGCATCGTCAAGCGGGTGGCCAACCGCGCCGGGATCGCCAAGCCGGTCAGTCCCCACGTGCTCAGGCACACCTTTGCGGTCAACTGCATCAAAAAGGGCGTCTCCACGCGGGCCTTGCAGACCCTGCTGGGCCACGACCGGCTGACCACGACCGAGCTTTACCTGAACCTGTCGCCCGAAGACGCCATCCGCGAGTTCCTGGAGAAGTGGTGAGTGGAGGCAATCCACATCAAAGGTCGAACCGTCTCCTTCGGGAGACAAGGCTGAAGAGCCTACGCTTATGAACCATCTATACCAAATCTTAGTTGCTGAGACCCAGGCCTGGCGCGAGGCCGGGTATCCCTGCGAGGACTACCCGGTTGTCGGCGAGGTCCTGGACTGGCAGACCGACCCCGAGACCGGGGGACTGCGCTACCTGCGCACGCCGCAACTGCGGGCCTTGGAGATCTACTGGTATCTGCGGGCCGTCAAGGGCACGCCGCATGTCTTTGACCTGTACCGCGAGCTGTATCTCAAGCCCGCGGAGCTGCTTGAGGTCTTGGGGTTAGACCGCGACGAGATACGCGACTATGTCCTCAATGAGGGCTTAGATGGCCTGTGGCGGCGCCTGCAGTCAGACGACGAGTTTGTCCGCGACTTCCGCCTTGAGGCCCTGCGCGAGAGCTTGAACCTGGACTACCCCAGCTACATCTTCGCCCTGGCCATGGGCGCGGGCAAGACCGTGCTCATCGGCGCGATCATTGCCACGGAGTTCGCTATGGCCCTGGAGTATCCGGAGGCCGACTTCGCGCACAACGCCCTGGTCTTTGCGCCCGGCAAGACCATTGTGGAGGCCCTGCGCGAACTGGCCGAAGTGCCCTATGACCGCATTCTGCCGCCGCGCCTCTACAAGCAATTCGCGGCTTCGGTGAAGCTCACGTTCACCCGTGACGGCGAGACCGACATTCCGGTCATCCGCGGCTCCAGCTTCAACCTGATCGTCACCAACACCGAGAAGATACGCATCACCGCCGAGACCATCCGCAAGGGAGACCTCGGGGGTCTGTTCGCCGGTTCCCGCACCGAGGAAGAGGCCAAGCGCGAGGTGGCCAATCGGCGCCTGCAGACCCTGGCCAGCCTGCCCCGGCTGGCGATCTTCTCGGACGAAGCGCACCACCTCTACGGGCAGTCCCTGGACACGCGGCTCAAGCGCGTCCGGCAGACCGTGGACTACCTGGCCGAGAACACCCACGTGATCTGCGTCGTGAACACCACGGGGACGCCCTACTACAAGCGCCAGCCGCTCAAGGACGTGGTGATCTGGTACGGCCTGCGCGAGGGCATTGCCGACGGCTACCTCAAGGAGCTGGCGGGCAACATTCGCGCCTACGACTTTGCGGGCAACGTCGAGCAGTACGTCGCTCACGTCATCAGAGACTTCTTTGAGACCTATGGCGACGTTCGCCTGCCCAACGGAGCGCCCGCCCGATTGGCCATGTACTTCCCGCAGACGGACGATCTGGCAGAGCTGCGGCCCGTGATAGATCAGGCCCTGGTGGAGGTCGGGCAAAGCCCAGCCCTGTGCTTGGTGAACACCTCGGACGACACGCTCACCAAGCCGGCGGATATTGACGCCTTCAATCGGCTGAATGATCCCGCAGCGCCGCACCGGGTCATGCTGCTGGTCAACAAGGGCACCGAGGGTTGGAACTGCCCCAGCCTGTTTGCCTGCGCCCTGGTGCGCAAGCTCACCAGCTCGAACAATTTCGTGCTGCAGGCCGCCAGCCGCTGCCTGCGCCAGGTACCCGGCAATACGCACAAGGCGCGGGTCTACCTCTCGCAGGACAACTTCGGCATCCTGGATCGCCAGCTTCAGGAGACCTATGGCGAGACCATTGCCGAGCTCAACCGCGAGGTCACGGAGACCCGGCGGGCGCGGATTGTCCTGCGCAAGCTGGACGTCCCGCCCCTGGTGGTGACCCATATCCTGCGCACCGTGAAGCCCAAGGACGCCCAGAGAGCGCCTCTGGCGCTACAACGGCCCACGGGCAAGCACGAGGCCGCCCTGCGCCGCCAGGACTATGACCTCACCATCCAGCAAGCCACGCGCCAGGTCCTGCGGCAGATCGGCGAGACTGTGGCCATTGAGACGGTGCCGGAGGCCGTAGACGCCTACAGTGCCGCCGTTGACCTCGCCGCGCAGTACCGCCTGGACTTCTGGGAAGTCTACGGCCAGCTTCGAGACCTCTACGACAAAGAGGAAATCCCGCTCTTTCACCTGCGGGACCTGTGTCGGCAGATCGAGGAGCAGACCTGCAACTACGAGGTGCACGAGGAGCGTGTGGAGCGCGCCCTGGCCCTGGTCCGGCCCGACGGCTTTGAGCGCGAGACTAACGCCGACGGCGTCGAGGTCTACACCGCCGAGATCATCTACCCCAAAGACCGCGAGCACTTGCTGCTGCACTGCGAGGCCCTGCAGGATAACCAGGGCAACTTCGGCTTCCACTACACGCCCTACAACTTCGACTCCAACCCCGAGAAAGACTTCTTTGACCAGATGCTTCGCGAGCTGAACCAGAGGCCCGAAGACGTGGAGGACATCTACTTCACCGGCGCGCTGACCGACCCGGCCAAGACCGACTTCTACGTCGAATACAAGGACGACAAGGGCAAGTGGCGCCGCTACACGCCCGACTTTGTGATCCGGCGCAAGGACGGCAAGACCCTCATCGTGGAGATCAAGCGCGAGCACGACCGGGAGCACCCGGTTGACGGCGAGCGAGGGCGCAAGGCCCTGGCCCTGCGCAAGTGGGAAGACCTCGACCCCAACCGCCTGCGCTACGAGATGATCTTCACGCCCGGGGACACCGTGTCCTACGACCGGCTAACTAACGCCCGCGCCTTTGTGCGGGGGAACAACCATGACTGAGAAAAAGCCCATCAAAGTCACGCCTGCCAAGGGCAGGCCCATGCTGACCTGGGTGGGCAAGCGCCCGCTGTCGCAGGTGACCGCCTTTCCGGCCCAGCACATCGAGACCTTCGACCCCAGCGGCGACGCGGCCCGCCGGGACGCCGAGCGCGACCGGTGGAGCGACTGGCCGGACCGCTACCCGCGCGGCGGGCTGCTCTTCCACGGCGACAACAAGGAAGTCCTGGCGCACCTGCTGGCCAACGGCTTTCGGGGCAAGGTCAAACTCATCTACATTGACCCACCCTTCGACAGCGGGGCCGACTACGTGCGCCGCGTGCGCCTGCGCGGCGCCACCGGCACCACCCAAATCGAGGGCGAGGGCTACACCCTCGGCGAGCAGATCCAGTACGAGGACATCTGGGCCAACGACAACTACCTGCAGTTCATGTACGAGAGGCTGCTCCTGCTCAAGGAGCTGCTGACCGAGGACGGGAGCCTCTACGTCCATATGGACTGGCGCCGCGCCCATCCGGTCAAGCTGGTCCTTGACGAAGTTTTCGGTCCGGCTTCCTATATTCGCGAGATAATCTGGCGTATGGGTTGGGTCTCCGGGTACAAGTCTACTGCCGACAACTGGATTAGAAACCACGAGACAATCCTGTTCTACGCCAAGGACCCCAGCCAGATCACATTCAACAAGATCTACGTGCCCTATCCGCCGGATTACGAACGCTGGGGAGGGCGGCCTGCTGGGAAAGGCTTGCCCGTCGAGGACGTCTGGGGGGTGTTCCCGCAGGAAGGAGTCACCTCGCTTCAGGTCGTCAGCTTCTCGTCCGAGCTAACCGACTATCCAACGCAGAAACCAGAAGGCGTTCTGGATCGGATTATCACAGTCTCCTCTAATCCCGGCGACCTCGTGCTGGACTGCTTCATCGGCTCCGGGACTACCGCCGCCGTCGCACAGCGGCTTGGCCGGCGCTGGATCGGGTGTGACATCAACAAAGGCGCCATTCAGACCACCGCCAAGCGCCTGCAGACCATCATTCAGGAGCAGATCGCGGCCCGCAACAACAACGGCCAGAGCAAGCTGGTAGACAGCGAGGACGCGCCGCCGGAGCCTGCGCAACTCTCCTTCACGGTCTGGCGGGTCAACGACTACGACTTGCAAATCCAGCACAACGAGGCCGTGAACCTGGCCTGCGAGCACATCGGCATCCAGCGCACCCGCACCGACCGCTTCTTTGACGGGGTTCTGGGGCGCAACCTGGTGAAGATCATCCCCTTCAACCACCCGCTTTCGCTGCTGGACCTGGACGAGATACGGCGGGAACTGGAGGCCCGGCCCGAGGAAGACCGCAATATCACCGTGGTCTGCCTGGGGAAGGAACTGGCCGCCGACGTCTGGATCGAGGACTGGAACCGCCTGCGCAAGGGGGAGCGGGCAGTCAACCGCATTGAGGTCATCGAACTGCGCACCGACCCGCGCTACGGCAAGTTCTTCGCGCACAAGCCGGCCTCGGCGAGGGTGCATATTACCCGCGGGGACGGACAGATACACGTGCAGATCCAGGACTTCGTCTCGCCGACGATCATCGAGCGCCTGGCCCAGCAGTCGGGCGTGCTGAAGCCGCAGATCGAGGACTGGCGAGCGATGGTGGACTGCGTGATGATTGACCCGGCTTATAATGGCGAGGTCTTCAATGTGGCTCTGTCGGACGTTCCGGCGAAGAAGGACGACCTGGTGAGGGGCGCCTACACCCTGCCCGCGCCGAACGGCGAGACCACAGTCGCGGTCAAGATCATAGACATGCTGGGCGAGGAAGTGCTGGTGACGGAGCGGGCGTAGAACATATTCTCGCTGTCCGGGGAGGGCCTGCCGTGAAGCTCAAGACCATCATCCTGCGCAACTTCCGCTGCTACCGCGACGAAGTCCGTATTCCGGTTGGCGACCTCACAGCCTTCATCGGGAAGAACGACGCCGGCAAATCGGCTATCCTTGAAGCCCTCGAAATCTTCTTCAACAGCGAAACCATCAAGATGGAGCCAGCGGACGCCTGTGTCTGGACGGACTGCACCGATGTTGTGATCGGGTGTGTGTTCACCGACCTGCCTGCCCAACTTGTCCTCGACGCAACGGCGACAACGACCCTCGCTGAGGAACACCTACTTAACCCAGATGGAGACCTTGAGCTTCACAAGGTCTGGAACTGTGCCCTCAAGACCCCCAAGGAACGCGTTGTGGCTATCTGCCGCCACCCTACTGCCGAAGGTGCAGCCGACCTACTACAACTCACCAACGCTCAACTCAAGACCCGCCTCCGCGACCGACAGATTGACGCCTCTGACGTAGACCAGAGAGCCAATCCTCCAATCCGCCGCGCTATCTGGGCCTCCTTTGATGACCTTCAAGTATCAACTGTTGAGATCCCCTTGGACAAGGAAGACGCGAAGAAGGTCTGGGATCAACTCCAGAAAGCGCTGCCTACCTTCGCTTTGTTTCGAGCTGACCGTCCTAGCCGCGATGAGGACGACGAGGTCCAAGACCCTATGAAACTCGCGGTCGCCGAGGCGATCCGCCTAGTCGAACCACAACTGGAGGACATCAAGAGGCGGGTCCAACAGGAAGCGACCAAGGTTGCCCAAGCGACGCTCGACAAGCTTCGCGAAATGGACGAGACCCTCGCCACCGTACTCTCTCCAGAGTTCCGCGAGGAGCCGAAGTGGGCCAATCTCTTCAAACTCACGCTTGCCGCTGATGATGGCATACCCCTGAACAAACGTGGCAGCGGCGTGCGCAGGCTCGTTCTGCTCAACTTCTTTCGTGCCCAGGCCGAGCGTAAGTCACGCGATGCAGGGACCCCAGGCATCATCTACGCCATTGAGGAACCCGAAACGTCTCAGCATCCCAGCAACCAGCGGCTGCTCTTGGATGCGCTGACTGCACTTTCCGAGAGGGAAGACTGCCAGGTTATTCTCTCAACTCACGTCCCCGGGCTGGCCGGGTTCCTTCCCATCCAATCTCTTCGCTATGTCGCCGCTGACACCCAAGGGGTGCGCTATATCCACGAAGGCGACGACCAGGTCTACAAGACCATCGCCCACGAACTGGGCGTCGTCCCAGATAACCGAGTGCGCGTTATTGTCTGTGTCGAGGGACCAAATGACGTCGCGTTCTTGAGCCACGCAAGCAAAATACTTCGAGAAGCCGACCCTTCGCTTCCCGACCTACAGGATGACCCTAGTGTCCTGCTGCTGCCCGTAGGCGGCGAGAACCTGAAGCAGTGGGTCCACCAGCAATACCTATCCGAGCTCGGAAGGCCAGAGGTGCACATCTACGACCGTGGCCATGAGTCTGTCTGCAAGTACCAATGCCAGCACGACCAGGTCAACGCCCGCAACGACGGCTCTTGTGCGTTCATCACCAGCAAAGCGGAGATCGAGAACTACCTTCACCCTGACGCTATAACAGAAGCCCTCGGCATCTCGATCACTGTCTCCGACACTTCCGACGTGCCCCTTGATGTAGCACGGGCCATCCACGAAGCGGCGCCCGACGCGAGCGAGCCGTGGGATGCGCTTGACCCTGAGAAGCAGCGTAAGAAGATCAGCAGGGCCAAACAGCGCCTCAATGAGGAAGCGATCTTGTGCATGACCCCAGAACGCTTCTCGCAGAGCGACCCCCAAGGCGAGATACAGATCTGGCTCCGCCAGATTGCCACTCTGCGCGACGGATAGCTGCCCCCAGCCTGCGGTTTCTCACCTCTTCCCATTATAGCCGCCACCCTCCGGCGTCAAGGTCGCCGCAGGGCTATCAGGCGTTCCATACCGCCTCGTTCCACCT
>MTKW01008453.1_pt3 | contig 14688 bp, 13 predicted proteins | sample 1042761 | NCBI WGS metagenome assembly MTKW01 (sample SAMN06205366, study PRJNA360243) | anaerobic digester metagenome | biome: Wastewater treatment plant; feature: Anaerobic digester sludge; material: sludge; isolation source: anaerobic digester fed with sludge from wastewater treatment plant ... | reverse complement strand
TCTCTGAACATCATCAAATACTTTCTCATGCTCGCCTTTTCTACCCCTTACCAAAGGAGCCAGGATAGAAAACCTCTTTCCTTCAGGAAGAGACAAAACCTGATCTGCTATCTGATCTACTGTCTGCTTGGAAATCGGTTTGCCGCAATTGGGACAGTGAGGCCTGCCAATACGGGCATACAGAAGCCTCAGGTAGTCATAAATTTCTGTTACAGTCGCCACAGTTGACCTGGGATTCCTGGCCCCTGCTTTTTGGTCAATTGAAATTGCAGGTGACAATCCTCCGATGTAGTCAACATCAGGCTTCTCCATAAGGCCAAGGAACTGCCTGGCATATGCAGAAAGAGACTCTACATACCGCCTTTGCCCCTCAGCGTAAATTGTGTCGAAAGCCAGAGAACTCTTCCCGGAACCTGAAAGGCCGGTTATCACCGTCAAGGTGTTTCTGGGAATCTCCAGGCTTATGTTCTTTAGGTTATGCTGCCGCGCTCCTTTAATAACCAGCTTATCGTGGGACATTTTTCTTACCTCTCAACCCTGTGGTTTTTCCGCTCTTTTGTTCCAGCTCAAATATCATATCCCTCAGTATTGCCGCTCTTTCGAACTCCAGGTTGGCCGATGCCTCTTTCATTTCGCCCATAAGCTTATCTATAAACCCGGGAATGGCTTTCTTGGGAATATCCTTATAGTCTTGTTCTTTAAATACAGGCTCCTTTTCCGTTAAAGGTTTCTGGTGCTGAATAACATCATGAATTTTTTTCTCTATTGTTTGGGGGGTAATTCCGTGCTTCTTATTGTAAAGTATTTGTTTTGCCCTGCGCCTGTCTGTCTCCCGAATGGCTCTTTCCATGGAACCTGTTACTGTGTCTGCATACATTATNNAAAAATCCTTCTTTGTCGGCATCCAATATGCATACCACAGAGACTTCCGGCAAATCAAGGCCTTCCCGGAGCAGGTTTATTCCTACCAATACATCAAAACCCCCTAACCGCAGATCCCTTATTATCTCCATTCGCTCAAGGGTTTCAACATCCGAGTGCATGTACCGGACCTTAATTCCGGCTTCCCGCAGGTAATCAGTAAGATTTTCTGCCATTCTTTTTGTAAGGGTTGTAACCAGAACTCTTTCCCTTCTACCGGTGACTTTTCGGATTTCAGAAATCAAGTCGTCTACTTGATTTCTGGTAGGCCTGACCTCGATCTGAGGGTCCAAGAGGCCTGTAGGCCTTACAACCTGCTCTACTACCTGTGACGCTCTTTCCAATTCGAAAGGCCCTGGCGTGGCAGAAACATAAATCACCTGGCCTACCCTGTCCATGAACTCGTCAAATGTCAGGGGCCTATTGTCAAAAGCCGAAGGCAGCCTGAACCCGAAATTTACCAAAGACTCTTTCCGGGACCGGTCACCGGCATGCATGGCACGTATTTGCGGAATAGTTGCATGGGATTCATCTATTACAACAATGTAATCCTCAGGGAAAAAATCCAAAAGAGTATATGGGGGCTGGCCAGGTGCTCTTTGGGTAAGGTGCCTTGAGTAGTTTTCGATACCCGGGCTATAACCGACCTCCTGAAGCATTTCAAGATCAAACCTGGTTCTTTGCTCTAACCGGTAGGCTTCAAGAATCTTGTCCTGGCTCCTGAGCTTTCTTAGCCACACCTTAAGTTCTTCTTCAATAGACTCAATGGCTCTCTTCATTTTATCGTCTTTTACCACATAGTGCTTGGCAGGATAAATCATGGCATGGTTCATTTCGGAAATGGCCTGTCCCGTCAAGACGTGGAATTCAAGGATCCTATCTACCTGATCTCCGAATAGCTCAACCCGTATACCCTTATCTGTGGACCCAACAGGGTATATCTCCACAGTATCCCCTCTAACACGAAAAGTACCCCGCTGAAAGTCAATATCGTTTCGGGTATACTGAATATCCACAAGCCTGAGCAGAATGTCATCCCGGTCCTTAATCATTCCCTTTCGTATAGATAAGACCAGATCCTTATAGTCTTCAGGCGAACCAAGGCCGTATATACAAGATACACTGGCGACAGTAAGCACATCACGCCTTTCGAAGAGAGCACAAGTTGCCGAGTGCCTCAGTTTATCAATTTCATCATTTACAAGTGCATCTTTTTCTATATAAGTATCGGTCTGAGGTACATACGCCTCAGGCTGATAATAATCATAATAACTTACAAAGTATTCCACCGAGTTTTCAGGGAAGAAACTCCGAAACTCGGAAGCAAGCTGGGCAGCCAAAATCTTATTATGGGAGATGACCAAAGTGGGCCTGTTTAACCTTGCCACTGCATTTGCAATGGTAAAGGTTTTGCCCGAACCTGTCACTCCAAGTAAAACCTGATGTTTATACCCCTTCTTAATCCCTGATACCAGGGCATCAATGGCTTCAGGCTGATCCCCTGTGGGCGTGAAATCTGATACTAGTTTAAAGTCCGGCATTTCCATTCCCCCGCCCGCTTATTATAACTGCACTGAGCCAATGCAATCAAATGTTCTATATAAGATTTCGCGCTAAAGTATCAAACATGAGTTAAGCAGGCTATTTGGGGTCTGTTGCCTTCTTTTGCCAGAGGTTTTTCAAAAACCTCAGCAAGATTCCCTGTGAGTATGGCCTGACCACAGCTTGATCAGCCGGTTGAGGAACAGGTATAATGCCCAGAGGTTCTGTTAATTTCCGTTTTACAATTACTTCTTGCAAATTGCGGCTTTCTCGGGGGTTCACGGCCAAAAGGGTTACTGGCCCGGCATCCACTGAATCCATAGCTATTTCAAGTTCTTTCCTTGAGTTGATTTCGTTGCCGTTGATAAAATATATTATATCGCCGGTCTTGAGCCCTGCGTTTCTCGCCGGGCTTCCTTCTACAACATCCAGCAACATGACTCCCTTTTCTGACGGTACATATATGGGCAAATGGCCGAATTCCTCTCTTAAACCTATCTTAATCACTATTTCGTGTCCCGCAGGAGAGAATAAGGCCGCAATCCAGGCAAACAGGGGCCACCTGGATGCAGCGATCGAAAGGGCCAGCAAAATACCGCTGAATATCATCAGATTCTTCGAGGTGCTCCTGGCCTTATCATGCGGGTTTTTGGCCACAGCAATATCTCCGTAACCAAGGGCGGCGATAATTGGCATCATTGCGAAAACAGGCTGCCCCGGGCCTGCTATTTCAGGGGCTTTAATAAGAGGCCACCAATCAGGCAAGTGAATCAGGCCCTCTATGTATGATGTGTCCGGTACTTTTATGAGGAAAAGGACTATCAGTGGTATTGGCCAGAATCGCTGAAGTGCAAACCCACCCACTACATCCCCATTTTCGTGAGAAATGTAAAGGGGTGTGGAACACGAATGGCCCGAGATCCTTATCAGAAAGGCCTCTGCAGCATGAAGGCATGCTACAAGGGCCATGACAGCGGGAACATTTATCCTGGGCCATCCGAATATCAGGTAACTCAGGCCTGCCAGGCCCCCGGCATATGAATAGCAAAGAAACCTTGGGCTGAGCAAACACAAAAACACAGCCAAAGGCATAAGGTATACAATGCCGCTATCTGTTACTGAGACCCCTACCAATACCAGCAGCAAACTGGCAAGGAGCCCTCCCAAAAGCCCCAGTCCCATTGCATAAGCTGTCTGATAGAAGGCCTTATTCCTGGCAGCCCCATAAAGTCTTTCCTCAGTGGACTGGACTTTGGCATATTGACTTGCCACCAAACCCAAAACAACAAGGTAAAGTACATCTACGGCCACATTAGAGAATATTCCGGGATACGAACGGAAAACAGAGCCAATAAGTTCAATCAGAGGGCTCACCTGCATTGCCCCTTTCGTATAGCAAAAACAATACGCTATGATGTCTTTTCAATTTTAGCCCGGGCAAGTTCCAATGCTTTGGCAAGCTGTTCATCGTCGCCCTCTGTTATTACGTCCGGCTCTAAACCCTTTCCATGAATTGAACGGCCTTCCGGAGTAAGGTATTCGGCTATAGTCACTTTCACTACAGAACCGTCTTTAAGCCGGAATGAGTTCTGAACCAGGCCCTTGCCGAAAGTGGTTGTGCCGATTAAGGTCCCAACTTTGTAATCTTGTATGGCACCTGCAAGGATTTCAGAAGCACTGGCTGTACCCTGGTTTACCAGTACAACAAGGGGCATTCCCAGTCCTGTGCCTTCTGAACGGTAGGCTGTCTCATCTATGGATTTTCCTTTAACAGTAACCACGGTACCCTTGGGCACAAATAAACTGGCAATGTCTATGCACCTGTCAAGCAATCCTCCGCCATTGTATCGTAAATCAAGAACAATGGCCCTGGCCCCTTGAGATTTCAATTCTTCTAAGGCTTGAGCAGTATCTACATTTGAATGCTCGTTGAAAGTTATCAGTTCAATGTAGCCTATATCCCTGTCTTTCATTGAATATTCCACTGCGGGAACAGAGATATCCTGCCTCACAATTGCTGCATCAAAGGTCTCTCCGTCCCTGTATATTGTCAGGGTAACTTCGGTTCCTGCGGGCCCCCGGATCAGTGAAGCAGCATCATCACTACTGTTTACAGGCTTTCCGTCGACCTTTGTGATTATGTCATTGGCTTTGAGGCCTGCTTTTTCGGCAGGAGTACCTCTCATTGGGGATATGACAATGACCATGCTGTCTTTCACTCCTATGGTCACTCCAATCCCCGAATACTCACCGCTTGTACGTATATAAAACTCATTCCATTCCTTCTCGGTCATATATACAGAATAGGGATCCCCAAGGGCTGCCACAACACCCCGGGCTGCGCCTTCCATAACCTGTGACTTATCAAAATCTTTATAAAATGCCTTGTCCAGGAGGTTCAGAATACCATAAACTTTCCCAACCGGAGTAAACTTCATCGCAAGGTAAGAACCTGCACCTGCAGTCACCAGAACCGCCAAAATCCCGGTAATAATACATAACTTTACAGCCTTTTGTTTGGGTATCATCTCAATAAGTCACCGTCTTTCTTAACCTCCACGGTAGGTACCATGAAAGGACAATTGCAAGTCTGAATTTACGAAGTTCATCTACGTTATATTCAGTCTAGCACAATTGGATGATTCACTCTAGAATCCGTCCGGGGAGGAAAAGCAACCTCCTTGAAGGCTATAGTGGCACAAATAGGCCTGGGGAATTATCCCGGAGAAAAAGGGCCTGCCGCCCCCAAAAAACCAGGCTGTTTACTGCAAGGAAACTTACAGGTGCTTTTGGATAGCCTTGCACTAAACAACCTGGTTATCTTGGAATTTATATATTGCCTAGAACTTAACCCAATTCCTCGGGTTGTCTCTCTTACCATTAACTCTGACTTCAAAGTGAAGGTGAGGGCCTGTGGATATCCCTGTGCTCCCTACAAGGGCAAGAGTCTGGCCCCTTGTCACCACATCGCCTTTCTTCACAAGCAGTTTTGAAGCGTGGGCGTAAAGGGTGGAAATCCCCCCTCCGTGGTCCACTATGACATAGAGGCCGTAGCCCGCTTCTTTGGCCACCAGAAGAACAGTCCCGTCCTCTGCAGCCTTAATCGGCTTGCCGCTCCCTACTGCGATGTCAATTCCTCCATGCCCTTGGTAGCGTCCCAAGAGAGGGTGCCACCTGTTTCCGTATTCTGAACTTACCCACCCGCCGTCTACCGGGCGTATCATTGAGAGTCCTTCTTTTTTCTCCCTCTGATGGCCCTCAGCCTGAAGGTCCTTGATTACCTTCTCAAGAGCTTTCGATTCCCGCTCAATCTGATCAAGAGCCTCTTCAAGTTTCTTGCGGTCCTGCTGGAGCTGGGCAAGGTACCGTTCCCTGTCTGCACTCCGGGAAGCAACTACAGCTTTTCTTTCTTCTTCCTGTGCCTTGGCCCAGGTAAGGTCTTGTGCATCCTTCTCCAGCCGCTCTTTTTTCTCAGAAAGCTCGTCCATCATAACCTTGTATTCTTCGATTATCCTTGCGTCATCCTGGGCGATCTCTTTTAGGTAATAAAGGCGTGCCATAAAATCAGAAAGGCTGTCTGAGTTCAAGAGGATCTCCAGATAAGAGGTTGTCCCTGCTTTGTACAGACAAACCAGCCTATCGCTGAAAAGATCCTTTTTCTCTTCTGTCTGCTCCTCCAAATCCGCTATCTCTTGCCGGGTTTCTGCTATCCTATCGTTAAGATACTGGATTTTGGCCATCATATAGTCAAGTTCCTTCTGAGAAAGGGCAATCTGCAGTTCCAGAGTCTCAAGCTCCTTTGCCACAGAATTCTCAGATCGCCGCTTTGAGTTAATTTGCTTTTGAAATTCATCAATCTCTTTTTGCATTTGCTCAAGTTCGGAGAACTTGTCATCCAGAACACCTGCCCTGGCAATAGGGAAATGAGAACTTGAGGCTATGTAACATACCAGTGATACGGCCAAAATAAATAAGGCGTAATATGTAAGTCTCCCTCTCCTCATTCCAATCTGTACCTCCGGAAAAATATTAAACTTTGAGATGCTTCCTAACAGAAAAGGCCGATCCTGCGATGCCCACCATAATCCCTGTCATGGCCATAATCCCAAACATATTCAGGGCAGACTCGAGATCAAGGTCAAACATGGGCATGAAAGGAATGAAATCCCCAAGTCTTTCAAATATCCACCTGTAGACTCCTACAGCAAACCCGGTACCGAAAATGCTGCCCGATATCCCCAGAACAATGCCTTCAAGGAGAAACGGGCCAACAATAAACCCGTCTGTGGCCCCTACAAGTTTCATTACGCCAATCTCATGGCGCCTTGCGTCAATTGTCAATCTTATGGAGTTGCCTATAACCATTACAGATACGGCGCCTACAGCAACCATCCCGCCAAGGGACAGATACTGGACTGCCCTGCCTATTGACACCAAACGCCTGGATACTTCCTCCTGATAGATTACATCGTCCATAATAGGCAATTTCTTGAGTTCATCTACAACATCTGGAATCTGCTCAGCAGTCTCAGTCTTTACCCTTATGCTTGCAGGGAGTGGGTTTTGTTCTTCAAGGGAATCAAGGACAGAGGCCTTATCTTGAAACATATCTTTGAGTTCTTCCAGAGCATCTTGCTTACTTACGTACCTTACCGTACTAACACCTGCAAGCCCCTGAATATCATCGACTGCTTGTGAGATTTCCGCGGCTGTCACATCTTTTCCGATGTACGCCTGAATCTCCATCTGCTGTTCCGCCATTTTATACATGTAACCAAGATTTACACTGATCAAGAAACTAATGCCAAGAAGAAAAAGGGCAAAACCTGTGGTCAGAGATGAAAGAAACGAAGAAAGCTTATTGCGCCAAAGGCTCTTAAAAGTTTCTGAAAACATATATCCCAAGAATCTCAAGAACTATACGCCCCTCTTCGTTCGTCTCTCACAACTGACCCGCCTCTGAGTTCCACTACCCTTTTTCTTAGCAAATCAACCACATCATGGGCATGGGTGGCTACAACCACTGTTGTACCGAACATGTTGGCCCGCTCCAGGAGAGTAAATATCTCCAAAGAAGTCTTTGGATCCAAATTGCCCGAAGGCTCGTCCGCGAGGAGAATATCAGGATTTCTTACAAGGGCACGGGCAATTGCAACCCTTTGCTGTTCCCCGCCTGAGAGTTCGTCAGGATAAGCATCTCTTCTGTCTCTTAACCCCACCAGGCTTATGACGTGGTTAACCCTCTTTTGTATCTCTCGCCGTGGAGCCCCTGTAACTTCCAGGGCAAAAGATACATTCTCCCCTACAGTCTTGTCTCCTAACAACCTAAAATCTTGAAACACCACCCCGATCCGCCTTCTGAGAAAAGGGACTTCCCTGCGGCGTAGCCTGATCAAATCCTTGCCTAAGACCATAACCTGCCCTTGTGACGGCATTTCTTCCCTGTACAAGAGTTTAATAAGAGTGGACTTGCCTGCTCCGCTTGGCCCTACAATAAACACAAACTCGCCCTTGTCTATAGTCAGGCTGACTGAACTAAGGGCTTTGACCTTGCTGTTGAAATCTTTGGACACATTTCTCAGAGTAATCAATAATTTCACCTGCCACAGCTATACCAGGGGCAAATGCCACTACACTTACTTAATATTCGACACAATTTGACTCGATCCTGTTCCAGAAAAAATTGGATATTGAGCTCTATTTGCCAAATCAATACTGCATCTTCACAGCTTTCCTTGCTTCATCGCAAAAGCGCCTAGTCGTCAAACCGTAAGCTTCCAGGAGTTCCCCGGCAGAACCTGACTGGCCGAATTGATCGTTGACACCCAAACGGATAACACGTATAGGATGGGGCCCTGAAACAACTTCACATACTGCACTCCCTAACCCGCCAACAACACTGTGTTCTTCGCAGGTTAACAGGGCTGTGCTGTTTTGGGCTGCCTTAATCAGCAAATCTTCATCTATGGGCTTTACTGACGCCATGTCAACAACAAGGCAGGATATCCCTTCTGTTTCGAGAGCCCGGGCGGCTTCCAAAGCAAGTTGGACTGTAACTCCACAGGCAATGAAACAAACATCAAAAGCAGGCTTGCCAGGCCTTTTCTGCCGTAGTTGTTTGCAAATGGAATCAAAGGATTCTCCTGATTTTACCTTTGGCCACAAAACCAGACCTTTTCCGATTTCAAACTTGTCTTCAGAAGTGAGAACAGGTAAAACCTTCTCTCTGCCCAATCTGATATATACCGGCCCATGGTATTCGGCTGCGGCCTTTACCGCCAGTTCAGTTTCTTTAGCATCACAAGGAACAATGACAGTCATGCCAGGAATAACCCTCATTAGTGCAATGTCTTCCAATGCCTGGTGAGAAGCTCCGTCAGGGCCCACTGTAAGCCCGCCGTGGGAAGCAACAATCTTGACATTAAACCGGGGATAGGCAATTGACTGGCGAATTTGATCATAGGCCCGGCCTGTGGCAAAAATGGCAAAAGTAGATGCGAAAGGGATCTTCCCCGACCTGGCAAGCCCTGCCGCCATGCCCATCATGTTGGCTTCAGCGATCCCTGCGTTGAAGAACCTGTCCGGGAAAGCCCTGGCGAAAACTCCGGTCTTGGTTGAAGAAGACAAATCGCTATCAAGTACTACAATGTCAGGGTTTGCCTTGCCTAACTGAACCAGTACCTCTCCATAAGCATCTCTTGTTGCCTTCATTTCCGACATTTTCCCATCACCTTTTCAATCATTATCTCGAACCGTACCTGTTTCAATNNGTGGGTGCGTTTCCATGCCACTGTGCCCGGTTTTCCATGAAACTGACCCCTTTGCCTTTTACTGTCTCGGCAATTACAGCAGCAGGCTTCTTATCCAGGGACGATACCTGGTTGAAAACCTCAAGAAGCTCCTCTGGATTGTGGCCATCCACCGAGAAAACCTTCCAACCGAAAGCCTCGAATTTACCGGCCAAAGGTTCAGGAGACATGACGTCTTCGATTCTTCCGTCTATCTGAAGACGGTTATGGTCAACAATGGCCGTAAGATTATCCAAATCATAGTGGCTCCCTGCCATGGCAGCTTCCCAAACCTGGCCTTCCTGGCATTCACCATCCCCCAGCAAAGCCCACACCCTGTAATCCTTCTTATCAAGTTTCCCTGCAAGAGCCATTCCCACAGCCATGGACAGCCCCTGCCCCAATGACCCTGTGGACACTTCAACTCCTGGCACCTTCCGGCAATCAGGATGTCCCTGAAGGGGAGACCCGAGCTGTCTCAGGGTAGGAAGAAGGCTCTTGGGGAAAAACTCCCGTTGGGCCAGGGCCGCATATAAAACAGGTGCCGCATGCCCTTTAGAAAGAATAAACCTGTCCCTGTCAGGCCAATCAGGTTCCTCGGGCCTGACCCGAAGCACATTCCCAAAGTACAGGGCCGCAATTATATCAGCTGAAGACAAAGAACCTCCAGGGTGGCCTGAGCCTGCATTTCCGGTCATTTCAATGATGTTGATTCTAATGGCCCTGGCCTTTTCTTTCACAATCTGAATCAGGTTTTCCCTGTCCGTATTCATGGATTGCTGCATCTTGAGACTCTCCTTCTTGTATCGTTCTTCTTTCAAAGTAACTCTGAAGCTGAATCTTAGCCGCAAATTCCAGAAGGGCGATATCTTGCTTAATTCTACCTGGTTCCATGACCAATCTATACAACCATTCCAAATTCGCCTTCTGGACGTATTCAGGAGCCCTACTCTTTTCACCTGCAAGTATGTCCAGGACCCCTCCCAGTCCAATACCAACCCTGGCCCCAAGCCGGTATCTGTGCCTCCAGATAAACTTTTCTTGCTTTGGCGAGCCCATGCCGCAAAAAATGACATGAGGCCTGGCCTCATTAATGATCCTTACGACCTTTTCCTCTTCCCCGGGCTTGAAGTAACCATGGTGGGTACCAACCACTCTGACCCCCGGAAACAACTTCAAAGCACCCTTTGCAGCCTTATCGGCGACACCTTCCTTGCCTCCGAGAAAGAAAAACCTGTGTGAAGGCTTCTTATTCAATAGTTCGTATGCAAGGTCCGAACCGGTAACTCTTTCAGGCAGCTCTAAACCTTTCTTCTTGGCGGCCCAGAGAATTCCAACCCCGTCAGGCACAATCAAATGTGCGTGTTTTAGTATTTTCATGAATTCAGGGTCTTTCTGAGCGGCCATGACCATAATGGGGTTTGCAGTAACAACAAGCCTGGTACAATCGTCTTCCAGAGCTAGCATCCAATCCAGGGTACCTATTGCACCTTGCAAAGTTATCGGGTAAAATTCCACACCCATTATTTCAAAAGCCAAGTCATCATCCGCCCTTTTCATAAACCATGAGTATCTTACGTCAGGTTTCTACAAGAAGTCCAATACATCCTTTGTTTTCGCCCGGGAAGGTTATTGCTTACAGCCAAAGGGTTTTTCTGTTATGATCCTAAAGACCGGAAGGTTATGGGCAAAAAGACAATCGGAAGTTTTGAGAAAACGAGGTGCGAATGGTGAGGAATGTCCTCCTTTCCGGGTATTATGGTTTTGGCAATACAGGAGATGAAGCTATCCTGGCTTCAACTGTTAAGGCCCTTAGAAAAGCCCGGCCGGATCTCAACATTATGGTTCTTTCAAAACATCCTGACGAAACAAGTCGAAGCTATGATGTTGAATCGTACCCCAGAATGGCTATTGGAAAGGTTATGAGGGCCATCAGCAAAGCAGACCTGGTGATCTTTGGGGGCGGCAGCCTGCTCCAGGACGCCACTTCTTTGAGATCCCTCATGTATTACCTTGCAATCATTTACCTGTCTCGCATCTTCAAAAAGCCGGTGGTAGTATACGCAAACGGCATAGGGCCGGTTAATTCCCGCCTTGGGCGGATTCTGACCAGGCGTGCCCTCACACAGGTAGAAGAAATAACCGTCAGGGACGGGGAATCAGAAAACGAACTCAGAAGAATGGGAGTCACAAAGAACATAAGAGTAACTGCAGATCCGGCTTTTCTCCTTGAGCCTTCCCCAGGCCGGGTGGTCCATACCATTCTTGAATCCCAGGGAATACAGCCCTCACCGGGTATCATATGGATTGCTTTACGGGAAATTAAGGCTCCTTCGTGGTTCCGGGAGCAGTTTATGGGCCTCATCTCCTGGATGAGGCAAGAAGGATTCGTTCCTTGTTTCCTGGCCATGCAAGAGCGGGACATTGAAGTTGCAAATGGCCTCAACAAAGAGTTTACTGGAGAAAATAGCACTCCTTTGCCGGTAGTCTCAGGCATCTCCCCTGAAGACGCCCTTGGAATTCTGGGGAAAGGAGAGTTCTGTATTGGCATGCGCCTGCATACCCTAATACTTTCTGCCAGGACCGTAGTGCCTTTCATGGGAATAGAGATCGATCCCAAGATCGGGGCATTTTGCAGGATTGCAGGCTGCCCGGTGTTGCCTCAGCCCGCTTCTTCTCCGAATATGGATATCCACAAGGAGTTTGCTGATCTTGTGAAAAACAAAGACCGGTATGTGGCAATCCTTGGGAGGAACCTACCGGTTTTCACTTCCCTGGCCAGGGATAATATAGATGTCATTTTATCTCATCTTGAGTAGCCAATTCTTCGCTTTACGACAGCAAATGAAACTTCGGCCCGGCCGCTATTTGACAGTAAAACTTCCCCGTACCATAACTGTGGCTTGAGAAGCAGCCTTAATCCCCCTGCCGTCGTCTCTTGGAACCAGCAAGAGATGGTTTTTGGGAGCTTCTGAGCCATTCCTCAGATCAACCCCTTGCGTTAAGTCACACAAGCCTCCCATCTCCGAATCCACAATGGTGCCCTTTCCGGCCCTTAAGATGATCTCGGTCCCGGAATAACCGATTAATGTATTCCCGGGAGAAAGATCAACTACTGTCATTTTCAACTTGCTGTCTACATAGGCTCTGGTCACCAGCGGGTCCTCCTGGCTTCCCGGCAAAGGGGCGTTAGGCGAAGCAAGCCCTTTTCCGAACCAACCCAGCAAGGCTCCTGCAATCACCAGCATTGTTATGGAAAACAGCTGTTTCCTTCTCATTTTGGTCTCTCCTTTAATCAGGCGGTGCCTGCATCTTGCCGCAGCTTTGCGTAGATAAAATCATCTATGTCCCCGTCCATTACTCTCTCTACATTACCTGCTTCCACACCGGTCCGGTGGTCTTTGACCAAGGTATACGGTTGAAAAACATAGGACCGGATCTGGCTGCCCCATGCGATTTCCTTGTGAGGCCCTCTCAAATTCTCAAGTTCCCTGAGTCTTTCTTCTTCCTTCAAAACCAAAAGCTTAGCCTTCAAAACTCTCATGGCTACAACCCTGTTTGAATGTTGAGATCGCTCATTCTGGCAGCTTACTACAATGCCGCTGGGAATATGGGTAATCCTCACTGCAGAGTCAGTCTTATTCACATGTTGCCCGCCTGCCCCTGATGCCCTGAATGTATCGATTTTCAGGTCATCAGGGTTAATCTCAATCTCAGTATCTTCTTGAATCTCCGGAAGAACGTCTACAGATGCAAAAGAAGTATGCCGTCTTTGATTTGAATCAAAAGGAGAAATCCTTACCAGCCTGTGAACACCTTTTTCTGAACGCAGAAAACCGTAAGCATGGTCGCCTCTAACCGAAAAACTCACGCTCTTTACCCCCGCTTCTTCCCCTGGGAGCATATCCAGGGTTTCAAGTTGAAAACCCCTTCGTTCAACCCATCGTGAGTACATCCTGTAAAGCATTTCAACCCAATCCATGGCTTCTGTTCCACCTGCACCGGCATGCAGGGTTACAATAGCATCCCGGGAGTCATATGCACCTGAAAGCAATGTCTCCAATTCCAGGCCGCGGACTTTGAGGGACATCTCCTGGGCTGACCCGGAAAGGTCATCCAAAAGCGACATGTCCCCTTCTTCTTCTGCAAGAATTGCGATTTCAATACTGTCACCGATGGACGTCTCAAGCTCGTTGTAGCGTTGTAACCGGTCCTCAATATGGCTGATCCGCCTTCCTATAACCTGGGCTTTCCTGGGTTCTTCCCAAATCGCCGGATCTTCCATTTGCTTTTTCAGATCTGACAGTTCCTGGTTTAATCTAACCGGGTCAAAGAGACCTCCTGACATTACTCAATCGTTCCTGCAACGACTCAAACTCGCTGATGACTTCCTCATACATGATAATTACCTCCAGGACATGGCTTGAATCTAAAACTGTAACCAAATATCGTATTGTAGTCTTTTATCCAAGTTTCCCACAGCAATTCTTATACTTCTTTNNTCTTTGGCCCTGAGGACTGCCACAGGGCCTGGGGGCCTGGAGCTGCCTCCTGAATCTTGAGAACCTTTGCTCCTGTTTAAAGTCACTCTAAAAAGGTAGCCCACTGTATCTCTTTCGATATTTTGGATCATGCTCTGGAAAAGCTCATAACCCTCTTTTTGGTACTCAATCAAAGGGTCCCTCTGGCCATACGCCCTCAGGCCGATTCCTTCCCTGAGGCCCTCCATAGCTCGCAGCTGATCTATCCACTTTTGGTCAACGACTCTTAGCAGGATAATACGCTCAATTGGATGAAGGTGTTCGCCCAAAAGTGCAGCTTTTTCTTCATAAGCAGCATAAAAAACATCTCTTACGCCAGACAAAACGCGCTCCCTGGGTGCTTCAGGCTCGAAAACTTCCTGGAAATCGACACCTGGCAAGATCTCTTTGAAATAAGATGCCAGCCCTTCAACGTCTGACTCTTGCCTATTTGCCCCTGAAATCCAATACGTGTCGAAACCTGCATCGATAACCCTGTCGATCATGCCCTTGATAATGCCGGAAAGGCCCTCGCTTTCAAGTACCTGCCGCCTCTGGGCATATATGACCTCCCGCTGTTTGTTCAGCACGTTGTCATATTCAAGGACATTCTTCCTAATGGAAAAGTTGTGGGCTTCAATCCTTTTTTGGGCCGTTTCCACTGATTTTGTGACCAGAGAATGTTCTACAGGCTCATCGTCAGGAAACCCTATCTTTTCCATCATGTTCCCAATCAGGTCCCCCCCGAACAATCTCATAAGTTCATCGTCTAAGGATAAATAAAACCTGGATGATCCGGGATCCCCCTGCCTCCCTGCACGGCCTCTTAACTGATTGTCTATGCGCCTGGCCTCATGACGTTCTGTTCCCAGAACATGAAGGCCTCCAAGTTCTACAACCTCATCATGCTCTTTATC
>MTKW01006279.1_pt1 | contig 14689 bp, 14 predicted proteins | sample 1042761 | NCBI WGS metagenome assembly MTKW01 (sample SAMN06205366, study PRJNA360243) | anaerobic digester metagenome | biome: Wastewater treatment plant; feature: Anaerobic digester sludge; material: sludge; isolation source: anaerobic digester fed with sludge from wastewater treatment plant ... | reverse complement strand
AGGCTGTATAAGGCTATAGACGATGCCCACGAGTTTGGCCTTCTTGGGAAGAATATCCTAAACTCCGGGTTCGACTTCGACATAGACTTGAGATTGGGAGCCGGTGCCTTTGTGTGCGGCGAAGAGACTGCCCTGTTGAATTCGATTATGGGCAAGAGAGGGGAGCCGAGGCCAAGGCCTCCATTCCCGGCAAGCGAAGGTTTGTGGGGAAAGCCCACTGTTATTAACAACGTTGAGACCTTTGCCAATATCCCTGTGATATTGAGAAAGGGCTCTGAATGGTTCTCCAAAATAGGTACTGAGAAGTCCAAAGGTACAAAGGTGTTTGCCCTTGCAGGCAAGATCAATAACAATGGCCTTGCCGAAGTGCCCATGGGGACCACAATCGGTGAAATTGTTTTTGATATAGGCGGAGGACTGCCCAATGGCAAGAAGTTCAAGGCAGTTCAGACCGGAGGGCCCTCAGGTGGCTGTATTCCTATTCAGTATCTCAATACTCCTGTTGACTATGAGTCATTGGCGGAACTGGGTACCATCATGGGTTCCGGCGGTTTTGTGGTAATGGACGAGGATACGTGTATGGTTGATCTCGCCAAGTTCTTTTTGGAATTCGTTCAGTCTGAATCTTGCGGAAAGTGTGCGCCATGCAGAATAGGAACAAAGAGGATGCTTGAAATCCTCCAGCGGATTAGCCGTGGAGAGGGTAAAGAGGGAGACATTGAGCTCTTGGAGGAACTGGGCCACGCGATTAAGGAAAGTGCCTTGTGCGGTCTAGGCCAAAGCGCTCCGAACCCAGTGCTTTCCACAATCAAGTACTTCAGGCATGAGTATGAGACTCACATTAAAGATAAGAAATGTCCGTCTTCAGTGTGTGCTGCTTTGTTTACCGCACCGTGCCAGAACACGTGCCCTGCCCACGTTGATGTTCCCATGTACGTGGATCTTATACGCCAGGGCCGGTTTGATGAGGCCTACGAGGAGATTCTGAGGGAAAATCCCCTTCCGGTAGTATGTGGCAGAGTCTGCAATCATCCGTGCGAGTCAAGATGCAGGAGAGCCCAGCTCGATGAGCCTATTGCCATTAGGGAACTCAAGCGTTTTGCCTCAGATTACGCTGTAAGCCTCAATGGGTCCAGGCCCAGGCCGGATATCAAAGCACCTACCGGTAAGAAAGTCGCTATCGTAGGGGCAGGCCCCTCCGGGTTGTCGGCGGCTCATTATCTGGCACTGCAGGGGCATTCAGTCACAGTGTTCGAGGCTCTTCCAGTTGCAGGAGGAATGCTTGCAGTGGGAATTCCCCAATACAGGCTCCCCAAGGATGCTTTGAACAAAGATATTGACCTTATTAAAAGCCTTGGCGTAACTATCAAGACCGGAGTCAGGGTAGGCACTGATATTTCATGGGAGGTCCTTGGCAATGACTATGATGCCACCTTTATTGCCATTGGTGCCCATAAGGATCAACGGATGGGCATACCGGGTGAGGAGCTTTCAGGCGTAATACCAGGCGTTGTTTTTCTGCGGGATCTTAACCTTGGGAAGATGACCGGTATTAGAGGTAAGAAGGTAGTTGTTGTAGGCGGCGGAAACGTTGCCATGGATGCTGCTCGTTCCGCAAGAAGGTTAGGGGCCGAGAAAGTTACAGTTATCTACAGGCGTCGCAGAGAAGATATGCCCGCCGAAAGGGAAGAAATCGAAGCGGCCACGGAAGAGGGCATTGTCTTTGAACCTATGGTCAATCCTACGGAAATTGCGGGTAACGGCAAGGTCGAGAAGGTCAGATGCGTTAGGATGCAAGCCGGCGAGTTTGATTCTTCAGGCCGCCGCAGAACTTCTCCTATAGGCGGCAGTGAATTTGACCTTGAATGTGACTTGTTCATTCCGGCCATCGGACAGGCTCCTGAGACCGATGGCTTTACCGGCAACGGGCTGGAGATCAAGCGTGGTGGGACTTTTGCAGCTGACCCAAGGACTATGGCTACAGACGTACCCGGTGTTTTTGCCGGAGGCGATTGTGTAAGCGGGCCTGCTACTGTAGTTGAAGCTATTGAAGCAGGAAAGAAGGCTGCAGCTGCCATCAATAAGTTCCTGGGAGGGAGCACTGAAATAGTGCCCAGATCCAAACATGCCCGGAAGCTTAGCGTGCCTGTAATTGAGGAAAAGATGGCAAAGGTACACGCAAGAGTCTTGCCATGTCAGGACCGGGTTAACTCATTTGCCGAAGTGGAACTAGGTTACGATGCCCGTGAGGCTCAGCGCGAAGCACAGCGGTGCCTCCGGTGCGATGTGAAAGAGTAAGGGGGGATACAGATGGCAATAGTAACCCTGACTATGGACGGGAAACAGGTAACCGTTGAAGAAGGTACTACTATAATTGAGGCGGCAAAGTCAGTTGGAATTGATATCCCTTCTTTGTGCTACTTGAAGGACATTAATGTCATAGGGAGCTGCAGGGTATGCGTGGTTCAGGTAGAAGGGGCCAAAGCTTTGCAAGCTGCTTGTGTAACGCCCGTATCTCCTGGCATGGTGGTTCATACTAATACCCGTGAAGTGAGGGCTTCACGGAAGGCTACTGTTGAGATGATCCTGTCTGATCATCCGTACGAATGTCCCACATGCCCGCGGAACCTTAATTGCGAGCTTCAGAAGCTGGCAGAGAGGTTAGGTATCAGAAAAGTCAGGTTTGAAGGCCATAAAGAAGATGTACCGGTTGATATGTCCACGCCGGCCATAGTGCGCGATCCGAATAAGTGCATACTGTGCAGGCGATGTGTGGCAGTTTGTGAGAAGGTCCAGTCTGTAAACGCAATTGGGCCTTTTGGCAGAGGGCTTGACACCCAGGTTGGCCCTGCCTGGAGCGAGAACATGGGCGAAAGCTCCTGTGTCCAGTGCGGCCAGTGCACGTTGGTATGCCCTGTGGGAGCTCTATATGAGAGAGACTATACTGAAGAAGTATGGCGGGCCTTGTCAGATCCTGACAAGTTCGTAGTGGTTCAGACTGCCCCTGCCACAAGAGTTGCCATCGGAGAGCCTTTTGGAATTCCACAAGGCAGCATAAGTACAGGTAAGATGGTCAGTGCCTTAAGACAGTTGGGATTTGATAAGGTATTTGACACTGATTTTGCTGCTGATCTGACCATTATGGAAGAAGGCTCTGAGCTTCTTGACAGGTTGGCAAACGGCGGCGCTCTTCCTCTAATAACCTCCTGCAGCCCGGGATGGATTAAATTCATGGAAGAGTTCTACCCGGATCTGGCGGAGAATGTCTCATCGTGCAAATCACCCCAGCAAATGTTCGGGGCTCTTGCCAAGACCTACTACGCTCAAAAGGCAGGCATAGATCCTTCCAATATGGTAGTGGTCTCAATCATGCCTTGCACAGCCAAGAAATTTGAGTGTCAGAGGCCCGAGATGAATTCGTCAGGGTATCAAGATGTTGATTATGTTCTTACTGTCAGGGAACTTTCACGGATGATAAAGCAAGCCGGAATTGACTTCAGGAATCTTCCCGAAGAAGAGTATGATGCTCCCCTGGGAATTTCCACAGGAGCGGCAGTCATATTCGGCGCAACAGGTGGGGTTATGGAAGCGGCAGTTAGAACTGCATATGAGATTTACACAGGCAAACCCTTGCCCAGGGTAGATTTCGAGGTGGTTCGCGGCCTTGACGGTGTGAAAGAGGCCGCTGTGGACCTTAACGGTACCACTTTAAACGTGGCTGTAGCCCATGGTTTGGCCAACGCCAGGGAAGTTTTGGATAGAGTCAAATCAGGTGAGGCCCAATACCACTTTATAGAGATCATGACCTGCCCCGGAGGCTGTATCGGCGGAGGCGGCCAGCCTATTCCAACTGATACAGAAATCAGGGAAAAGAGGTTAGCTGCTATTTACGAGGCAGACCGGAATATGCCTCTGCGCAAGTCCCATGAGAACCCGGCGGTTAAGGAACTCTACGATACTTTTCTCGGCAAGCCCCTGGGGCACAAATCTCACCAGCTTCTGCACACCACTTATTCCTGGCGCTCGCCTTTTGGAAACATGGTGTACAAAGATGATCAGGGTGTATGGGCACTTGACAGGGTAGCGGCAACGTCAACAGATGTAACCGGTGACAGTGATTCCTAGGGAACTATAGGCACCGGTTTGCACGAAGGGCTCAGGCTTATGGTGGCCTGGGCCCTTTTTGGTGTCAGCATCCAGAGGATATTCTCCGGGTGTGTGGATTGAAATTGTATAATAGGGCCAGTATTGGAATGTGGGGAGGAAAGTGATAGCATGCCAGGGGCCTCAAAGAAGATAATCAAGGAAATCCGTTCCCTCAGGCAGAAGAAATTCCGTGAAGAAACGCGATCCTACTTCGCCGAGGGCATTACCATAGTCATGAGCGCCATTCAATACAACGCTCCAATTCGTTACATCGTTTACAGTCCTGAACTGCTAAAAAGTGCGGTGGCTTACAAGGCCGTTTCACAAGTCCAAGGCCGGATTCCTTGTTACGAGGCCGGAGTTGAAGGGTTTCAAACCATTTCAGGCCGTGACAATCCTGTAGGCATAGGTGCGGTTGTAAGCTATCATGATCGGGCACTTGATTCGCTGCAGCCCCTTGCTTGCCAGGCATACATTGCTTTGGACGCAGTTAGGAGTCCCGGTAATTTGGGCACTGTTATTCGCACTGCCGATTGCCTGGGCTTTGCCGGTGTCTTTATTTGCGGCGAGTCCACGGATCAGTACCATCCTGAGTGCGTCAGGGCAAGCATGGGTGCTTTGTACACTGTGCCCACAGTGAAAATTGACAGTTGTGCTGTTTTGATGGATTGGTGTGTTAAGCACCGGATGGCACTCGTTACAACTTCGAGCCGGGCCAAACACGACATAACGCAAATACCCGGTTATCCCAGGCCGCTTTTGGCCGTTATGGGCTCAGAAGGTACAGGCCTTTCAGGCCGGATTTTGGAACGGGGCGATCTTCAGGTAAGGATTCCTTTGCGCGGTTCAGCTACTTCTTTCAATCTTTCAGTGGCTGCAGGTATTATAATGTACGATATAGCAAGCAAACCAGTGGGATGATTTGATGCTGCCTCTACCTTCACGGTTACCTGTGACAGGGGAAGGGGTCAATGTCTTGACATAAGTGATTATTTTATCTATACCTAGTAGTATAGGCTCACTTAGAAGGAGGTTGTGAAGGGTGCCTATCTATGAATATAAGTGTGATAAGTGTGGTAAGTTTGAGAAACTTCAGAGGATGTCCGATGCCCCTCTAACGACCTGCCCCCAATGTGGCGGGCCTGTGAAGAAATTGATAAGCCATAATGTTGGGATTATCTTCAAAGGGCCTGGCTTTTATTGTACAGATAACAGGTCTGCTGAGTATAAGGAAAAGTCCCGGGAGGACAAGGCTGCAGATACCTAGAGTGTAAACCCCTCGTTCTTAACGAGGGGCTCTTCATTGGCAGGTAGACGTCAAATGGCCCCAGTTCCGGCCTAATCAGGCCTTCTTGTAACGAATCGACTTCCGGTTCGCACTCTTGAGTCTTTTCCCGGTAATCTTAGATTGCAATAAACATCGTAAAAGTTACCGGCATTTGCTACCGCCAGGGTGTAGATCCTGGCTTTGTATTTTCCTGAACACACTTAGAACCTGCCATGAAAACACAGCTATTACTGAATCCATGGCATGGTGCACCAAAGTGCCTCCGGCAACCAGGCCAAAAAGCGCCAGGGGTTCTGATTTTCCGTAAAGCAGGCTTGAACTTCCAAAAGTCAAAAACGGCAGTACAATCAGCCCTTCTAAAAGGGCGTGAATTGGCCCTGTTATACCAAGAACCAGCGGGTAGGAGATGTTTCTTCTTAGCAGCTGAGCCCCTGCTATTCCCACAGGAATGTGCATTGCGGCCCTGAGCCCAATGACGGGGCCAAGTTTTAGGAAGAACCCAATTGCTGATCCCAAAGCCACAACTCCGGCAATGAAGGGGCCGTAGAACATAGAAATCAGCAGTGGCACGTGGGAGGCAAGGGTGGCCGAGAAAGGGCCTATTACTACTCCCAGGACTCCTCCGAGAGCCATGGGTATAATAAGTGAAAGAGCTAAGAGCAGGGCTCCAACAGTCAGGCTTTTTGTGTCAAAGGACTGCACATGACTCATCTCCTAATGAATCCATATTGTATGTATTGATAATCCGCTTTGCCGTGCTTGCTTACCGGGGCGCAAATAGTATATCAGGTGTCTTGTCACCTGTAAACATTATTCTTAACACTTCGGGGTTGATGGCTGCTTGCCTCATTCTTACCTACAAAAACCCACAAACATTTTCCTCATACTGAGTGTCTGGCTGCCGGTAGACTTTCTTGAGCAGGTTTACCTGAACGGGCCCGGCGTGTCATAGTCTCTGAAAGTGAAACGTTAGGACCGTCCCGGCGTTTCAGTGTTTCGGGAGGCACCGGGGAAGAGGGTTCTTCCTACCGGTGCCGGTGAAGTTCAAGTCATGCTTTGCTTGCGGAAACCATGGTGGGTTTGATTACATGTCTGTTTTTTGTCTGCAAAGCTTCTATATTTTCTATCGCGGATTAGTAAGTGAACCAGTGATTGCCGATAGCCCCAATGGCCGGTTTTGACCACAACCAGGAGTTAGAAACAGTGTGATAGTTGAAGTAATACAGGGCCCCTCCCGTGGGATCCCATCCGGCAAGGGCGTCCCTGGCAGCCCGTATTGATTCTTGGTCAGGATAAGAATTGAACAGCCAGTTGCCTACACATGAAAACTGCCATGGTTCGTATACTACACCATATATGGTGTCAGGGAAGATTGGGCTTTTAACCCTGTTCAGGACGACAGCACCTACCGCTACTTTGCCTGTGTAGAGTTCTCCGGCTGCTTCTGCGTATATGAGCCTTGCCAGGAGCATTAGCTCGTCCTGAGTGTAGTTTGAGTTCCATGGGCTGTATGCAAGAGCTGTTCTAGGGCTGGCTACCAAAAATGCACTCATCACAACAACTAACGCCAGTCCTGCATAGACCGATTTTCTGCGCATGCAAATTTCCCCCTCTCAGGCCTCCGGAGTTAGCTTATGGGTTCGGTGAAAAGGGTTTAGCCCTACCGCCTACATGAGGCGGATTCACCCAAAAATGGTTCCTCCGTACCCGCCAATTTTTGGCGGGATTCGGCACTGGCATACGATGTACGGATTGTAGCACCCTTTAAAGAGAGTTTCACTAGTAAGTTGCTGGAAATGGGGGGGCAAGGCCCTGGCCGCAACCCCATGATGGCTGCGGTGTTTTAATCCATAAGAAGAAAACCTTTCCTTCCCAGGGCCTCTTCCAGTATTTCAATCTGGCGTTTATGTGATGCTTTAACGGTATGAAGGTGAATCCCATCGGTAAGAGACGATAAAAGGCCTGCTTGTGTGCGCTCCATGGTTTCCATGAATCTTTGTACGTCTTCCCGGGTTCTAATCGACAACTGCCCGGTCAGTTGGCCATAAACAGGGTGTTCTACTATGGCATCTATGACCTCAACACCGGCATTGACCATGATTAGCAATTCCTCGCGAGTTTGAGCAAAGTTATGTTTTACCGCAATGAGCTTAGTTACTCCTGCGCGTCTGGGCTCGGCCCAAAGAGTGTAGCCCCTTGGAGTGGCAAGGATAGCCTCGCCTTTTGCCCTGAGGATAGCCACATCCTGGACTATCACTTGCCTGGTGACCCCAAGGGCCGAAGCCAAAGAAGCCCCTGTAACAGGCTCAGAGGAGGAAGAGAGTAATTGCACTATTTTGTTTCGCCTTTCATAAGCTTCCATGTGATCACCGGAATGATAGTAAGAAATCCAACTATTTGGCAAGCACTAATGTGAATTGTTCTGAGACGATCTTATATTGGTTTTCAGGGCACGGCAAGTAATCCAGGTTCCGAAAATGCCGAAAGACTTTATCTTATGAACTGCAATACTTGTTCCATCATGGTGAAATTTCCTCAGTTTGCTTAAAGTGTGACAAAATGAACACTTCTTGATCGACAAAGCTTTCAGAGATGCGCAAATAATGACGGCTTTTGTCGAATCAAAGAAGGGTTAGGCCATAAGCTTGTCGAATAGAGCGATAGTTTGGGCGAATTACCATTTACTACGTAGAAGATTTAGAAAATTCGAGATTTAAATGCAGCACAGATAGTACTAGGAAATTTACCTCAGGGAATTCGCCCGTATGTTTTCCTAATGTGAGTAAGTATGCAGATTTCCAGATTGCCCCGCAGGAAACGGATAACTTGTGGAGGGGGTGATGCGGAAGCTGAAAGAAATCTAGTACTTGCATTCCATTTGCGGCGACCAAGCAACCTGCACGAGACACTGTATGTACTCAGTAGGTTGCCTTCCTGGACTCAAGTATCGTCTTCAGTAATGAGGGCCTTGTCTATGGAGTTTGAGCCTTTTGACAGGCCCGCAGGAGCCGAAATTGTGGCCAGAGTTTCTGAGATTTTGTCCGGTATGCAAAAGAAGACCATCAAGGAGGGCTAGTTATGGTAGAAGGCCGGATAACGCTGTTTTTTGCAACGATCTTGATATGCGGCGCCATTTTACTGCAAATTCAGAAGGCCAAGAAGGGCAAGGAGTACCAACTTAGGCCAATGCCTGCTCTGGATGCCATTGATGAAGCCATTGGCAGAGCTGTCGAGATGGGTAAGACAGTTCATTACACACCCGGAGTAGGGAATTTGACTACATCGTCTCCCCCAGTAATGTTTGCGGCGTTAGATGTCCTCTCATCGGTTGCGGAAAGAGCAGCTCGCATGGATGTGGGTTTTATTACTACCACAGCAGCCGGTGATGTGCAGACTGTTAGTGAGGAAATCGTGAGAAGCGCATATTCAAAGGTTGGGAAGGCTGATGCTTACAAGATAGAGAATGTTCGGTATCTTTCTACAGACCAGTGGGCGTACGCGAGCGAAGTTGCCAAGATAGTCCAAACCGAAGGAGTTCAAGCGAATATACTAATCGGCCANNTACAGGTAGCGGGCACCACCAATACGTTCCAAATGCCATTTTTTATTGCGGCCTGTGATTATGTGCTTATAGGACAGGAGGTTTTGGCCGCATCTGCTTACTTATCCGAGGATCCTGTTACCATTGGCAGTTTGGTTGGTGAAGACTTTGGAAAAGTACTGTGTCTTGCACTCATTTTTCTCGGAGTAATACTAAACACTTTCAATATCACATTTCTGAACGACCTCATAACTAGATAAGGGGGTATACTGTTGAAAACTTTAGCTCCACTACTAACGACGTTTTTTATTGGGGCTGTAATGATGATCGAATTTTTCTTTGTGGCTCCTTGGGCAAGTAGCATTTCGGCTCTAATTCGAAGTTGGACCCCTTTAATTACAGCTTTTACTATTGTAGTAGGTACCGTAAACCTCATTCTGGTGCACGGGAAAAACGTAAACCGAAAATCACCCGGATGGTATAAGAGTGTATTGTTATTGGCGGCATTCTTCACAATGACAGTAATCGGAATGACACTAGGGCAAAACTCCGATCCATATACATTCCTTCTTGAGAATGTCCTAAACGCAACAAGCAGTTCGATATTTGCTCTGAGTGCGTTTTACATAGGCTCTTCATCGTTTCGTGCGTTTCGTGCTATGAACCTGCACGCCGCTGTCTTGCTGATTTCAGGTGCTTTAGTCATGCTTGGCAGGGTTCCCATTGGAGAATATGTATCAGGATCTATGCCAGATATCGCTCAATGGTTAATGGATATTCCGAATGTAGCAGGCCAGCGGGGATTAATGATAGCCATGGGGATTGGCTTTGTTTCTCAATGCTTGCGCGTATTACTGGGTTACTCTCGCCGGCATTACGGTGCCACAGAATAGGAGGTCGTAGAATGTCGTGGTGGGAAAAGATCCTGAAAATAGATCCAAGAGTAATTTATTTTATCATGCTTGTAGGTGTTACAGTACCCTTAATTAGTCCCATTGGACTTCCAATGACCATTGTCGACACTACAGTCCAAGCGTATGAAGAGGTTGAAAAACTTCAACCAGGTGACCGCGTTCTTGTGTCTTTCGATTGCAGTCCAGGTGGGGCTGCAGAGCTTGAACCGGTTGCGTATGCCCTATTGGCTCATTTTTTGGAAAAGGATATTAAGGTGTACGGTACCACATCGGTTCCCGAAGCGATAGCACTTTCTAGGAGAGGTCTTGAATTCTATGAAAAAGCGGGCAAAGCCTACGGTAAAGACTATGTGAATCTAGGCTACTTTGCCGGTGGTGAGAACGCAGTTGCTGCCTTGAGTGAAAACTTCCGAAGTGTGTTCAAGGCTGACATTAACGGTACCCCTTTAGACCAGATTGAGATGATGCAAGAAGTGAAAGACATGAATGATATTGACATGGTTGTGTCGATCAACTCTGGCCCCGGAGGTAATGCTACTTCCGATGTATGGGTACGCCAGGTCGCAGTTGTCTATCCTGATGTGCCAATGATACTTGCGGTCACCGCAGTTATGGCACCTGGCGATATGCCTTATCTGCAGTCAGGGCAAATTAAAGGGCTCCTTGGTGGGCTCAGGCCGGGGGCTGAATATGAAATGCTTCTTGAGAAACCGGGCACAGCTGTAGCAATGATGGATGCCCAATCGGCTGCACATATCACGATTCTTGTGTTCATCTTACTTGGAAATATCGCCTATTTTGCCACCAAGTTGAACAAGGCAAGTTAACTGGTTTGATTAAGGAGGTCAGAGAATGATAGGGGATATCAGAATCCTAATTCCTGCTATATGTACGATTGCGGCGCTGAGTTCAGTGTTTTTCAAAAAGAACCCTCTTTTTGACGTTGTTCAGGCTATTTTCCTCGGACTTACCGCGGGACATGTTCTTGTTGTCAATGCCGGTATTATCAAGTCTTCGGGGTGGAACAGGCTTATGAAGGGAGAAATTGCTGCACTTGTTCCCCTCGTATTGGGAGTCATGGTATTGGCCCGCCTGGTTCGCCATTGGTCGTGGATGGGCCGAGTACCATTGGCCATCATAGGAGCCACCGGAGCTGCTTTAGGGTTAAGAGGAGCTGTGCAAGCTCAGGTTATTCAGCAAATAGGAGCTACGCTTGTGCCATTGACAAGCTTTGATAATACTTTGCTGTTCATCGGCGTGTTTACCACTTTGACGTACTTTCTCTTTTCGAGCCAAGCTACCAAACCGTTCAGCCAGAACATAGTGCTAAAATACATTCCCGAGATTGGGAAGGTGGTACTGATGGTTGCTTTCGGCGCGTCGTTTGGTAATGCCACCATGGGTAGATTGTCGCTGTTGATCGTCCGGGTATCGTTTCTGCTCAAGGACTGGATAGGACTGTAATTGAGAACTACGGTACAATATCAATTGGTAAAAGTAGGATAACGTTTATTGGTCTTTGACAAGGGAAAGGGAATAGTAGGTTTTAGCCAAGGAGTGTTCTTCAGCTTCGAAGTTTCCTGATTGGCCATTTAAGAGCACTTCTTTCCCAAACAAGACTGGGCGGACCTTGACATCCCAGTGCAGGCTCAACCTCGCAACTTTGGAACTGAAGAGCCTGCCTGGGGTGCATACCGTAGACGCTGAACTACGGCCTGATAGGCAATCTGCATCCTACGAGCCAAAACTCTTGGTATTGGAGCCAGGGAGTCATTCTTCGCCAAGAAGTCACGGTGCCAAACGTGCTATAGTGGGATATAGACTCCCCCGGATCGTTAAGTCGATCGTGTCAGGGTGACTGCCCAATTTCCAGTGAACAACCCAATGAAACTTGGGATTAATCAAAGTATACGAGGAGGGTTTCATTTGAAAATCTTTATATCTTGCGATCTTGAAGGCATATCGGGTGTAGTTGCCAGTCAAGCGCAAACCTTTGATGAAGGCAAAGACTACGGCCAGGCAAGGGAACTTATGACAGGAGAGGTTAATGCGGTTATTGAAGGAGCTGTGGAGGCAGGCGCTACCAAGATTTTGGTCAATGACTCCCACGGTTCAATGCGGAATATTCTAATCGAGAAGATTCATCCGGCTGCAGTTTTGCTTACAGGTTCACCAAAACCCTTTTCTATGATGCAAGGGATAAGCGATGAATTTGATGCAGCTATTTTCGTAGGCTACCATTCAAGAATGGGGACTCCCGGCGTTTTAAGTCATACGATTTCAGGTTGTGTGGCCAATATCTGGATTAATGATATTCTTGTTGGTGAGACGGGAATGAACGCTGGTATTGCCGGTTTTTACGGGGTGCCGGTTGTGCTGGTTTGCGGTGATAACGTAGTGGCAGATGAAGCCAAATCTTTACTGCCCCATGTACATACTGCTGTAGTTAAGGAAGCTGTAGGCCGTTACGCTGCAAAATGCCTGCCGCCCGCCAAGGCAAAAAAACTTCTGGCCAAATCGACCAAAGAGGCTTTGAAGAGCATTGGAGAGGCAAAATTGTGGCTTCCTGGTTCACCTGTGACTTTCAAGATAGAGTTTACTGACTCAGGATTGGCCGAGGCAGCGGCACGTATGCCTTACACTAAATTGGAAGATCCCAGAACGTTATCGTTTACTGCCGACGATTACATGACAGCATTTTTGGGTTTAAGGTCTATGATCGCGCTTTCCAGAGGTTAATTGGTTTTTCCAGTAATCGTGCCCCGGGGATAAGAGCCATACCCCGGGGCGTCTGGTTTGCAGGTGCTTAAATCTTCAGCATAAGGCCGGCAATAACTGCTGCCCTATCTGGAAGGCTTGATATCAACGTGTATTCCGTAACAGCGTGGCCGTCATCACCTACTGCACCAAGCCCGTCAAGGGTAGGAATACCCAGGGCAGAAGTGAAGTTGCCGTCGCTTCCCCCTCCGGTTCCTGATTCCGTAAGCTCNNTCTCTCCATAGGCGGCCTGTTCAATCCGCCCTCAACTGATATAGTGATTCGTGGATCAACAGGTTTAAGGCCCTGAATCTTGGATACTACCTCTTTTGCAGCCTCCATGGTTTTCACTCTTATGTCAACGTCAAGTACTGCTTGTTCAGCGACCACATTGGATCTGGTACCTGCCCTGGCAACACCTACGTTCACAGTGGTGCCTTCCTCCAGGTTTGTAAGGCCGTGCAAGAAGAGTATTTGATGGGCTGCTTCTTGAATCGCAGAGACACCTTTTTCGTAGTCGGCACCTGCATGAGAGGCACGTCCCTTGATGGAGATTGTAAAGCGGCCCACACCTTTTCTCCAGGTCTTCAGTGCTCCGCCTCTTACAGACGGTTCAAGGACCAAGACTGCTGCCGATTTCTTTGCTTCTTCTTCAATAATTGGCCTGGAAGATAAAGACCCGATTTCCTCGTCGGAGTTATGTAGTACCACGATCCGTTTTTTGGGTGAAAGGCCAAGCTCATTTAGGGCTTTTACTGCGAAAAGAGCCTGAACGATTCCGGTCTTCATATCGTAAGCACCAGGTCCGTATGCTTTTCCGTCTGCAACACGGAAAGGCCTTTTCTTTGTTTCTCCCGCATCCCATACAGTGTCCATATGGCAAAGGACCAGGATGCTTTCGTCTCCTGTTCCCCACTCAGCCTTTACGTGATTTCCGTATTCTTCTTGAGGCAGTATGGTAACATTGGCTCCCAAAGCTTTCCATTCCCCGGCAACTAGGTTTGCAAACCTATCCGTGTGAGGTTTGTCGGTGCTCGGCGAGTCGGTATCAGTGAATTTGCCTAAAAGCTCAACCATTTCGTTCTGACGTGATCTGAGGTACGAAAGAATTTCTTTTTGCTTAGACACTGATTCATCCCTCCTGATGATGCTTTATACTCTTAAATGCTGTGATTTCCGCCCAGGTGCCAATCCGGCGGGTTTTGAGGTTATCCGGTTGTTTTGTATTCTGGCTGGCCTGGCATAACAGGAATCCCATGACCTTCATTAAGTCTACAATTGGTTTAGGATAACTATCCATCCTGACAGAGTCACCAGGCTGAATAACGTTCCCACCAGAGTAACCTGAGAAACCAGATCCGGTTTTGCATTGAATTCCTGAGCCAGAATCGTTGCATTTACAGGCGGCGGCATTGCAGCTTGAAGCACAAGGATTTTCCAGGGCAACCCTTCCATACCCAGCAGTTTTCCGAGTATCGCAACCATGGCGGGTGCCAGGACAAGGCGTGCAACGGTAACGATTCCGGGAATCTGCCACTTATGTGAAGGCTTACTATTAACCAGCTGAAGCCCCAACACAATCAGAAAGACTGATATTGCTGCTCCGGCCAGCATTTCAATTGGCCTGGCCAGCACCTGGGGAACCTTTATATCAAAGGCCTTCACAACTATTCCAAGCAGGGCTCCGTACAGAGTAGGCATACGAATGACCTTTCCAAATGCGTCCTTCGGTTCCATTTTGCTTGAAGCGGCTATGAACACACCCAGGGTAGATATTAAGAAACTCTGCACAACCATATATACAACACCCAGGTCCATGCCGGTCTGGCCAAAAGCGAAAAGGCAAATAGGCAGCCCGTAATTGCCTGTGTTTGAGAATATGCTCGGGAGAAGCATAGAACGAGAGGTGTCTTTACCCCAACCCAGTCGTGCAAACAGCCACAAGAACAGGGGGGCAAGAATCACAGGCACCAGGAAAGATCCAAGCGCCAGGCGCCATACTCCCCGAAGGGCCACACTCGAGTTAGCCAGTGAGTTAAATGT
>MTKW01019355.1_pt1 | contig 14705 bp, 10 predicted proteins | sample 1042761 | NCBI WGS metagenome assembly MTKW01 (sample SAMN06205366, study PRJNA360243) | anaerobic digester metagenome | biome: Wastewater treatment plant; feature: Anaerobic digester sludge; material: sludge; isolation source: anaerobic digester fed with sludge from wastewater treatment plant ... | reverse complement strand
GCTTGGATAAGACCGTGGTGATGGTACCGCTTTCGATTTCCTCGGTGATGGCACTGGTGGCCGAAAAAACAGCGATGAACAAACCGGCCAAAAAAAGCGTAGAAAGGCCTAATTCGCGAAGGAGTTTGATGTCTTCGTCAAGCGTGTACATGCTGATGGTCGGGGCCAGCACCATCAAGACCAACGCAGAGACGATAATGATCGCGTAAACCGGTTGCCGCAACGTTTCAATAAAGGTATTTTTGGCAATGATGAGCAGTCGATTGAGCACGGTATATCCTTAAACAATGTTATGTCTATGTACACGGCATTTTGTGAGATTTTACGTAAAATACCGATTTTGTAAAGCGGCGGCTTGCATTTTATCGCATATTGCGTATAGTTTCCTTTCTTACATAACAAAACAAAGCCGAATAAGTTCACAAAAAATTGGGAAATAGGTTATGACAGGATCCTCGAAAAAGGCCGAAGCGGTCTCGTTGATAGCATTACTTATTAGCTTTGTCTTTTTTGTTGGTACGTTTTTGCTCGGCGTGTTTCAGGAGATGCTGGGCATTTATCTGTTTTCCTGGCTGATGCTGGCTTCGGTGATGGTATGGCTGGTGCTGCTAATCCAGTTCAGGCATCGCACCCGCGCCGAGCAGGAAAAACTGGACTTGGCCCAACTGGCCAAGACCGACCGTCAAAAGACAATTTTTTCGGCCGGAGGCGACCGGATGGCATTGATGGCGGTTGCCCAAAAACGTCTGGAGACACTGGAAAAATGGTTCATTCCCATTGCCGGCGTGGTGATTGCCCTGTATGAGATCCTGCTGGGCTATTTCCTTTATCAAAATAAAGTATTCGGCGTGGTAGAGTGGACCGCCGTCAATCCGCTGCTGGGGGCAGTTTTGATGGTGGTTGTGGCGTTTCTGCTGTTTCTGTTCAGTCGTTTTGCATCGGGCATGAGCAGACAGGAGTGCTGGAAACCGCTTCGTGCGGGCGGCAGTTATCTGCTGGCCGGGGCAGTTATGGGTTTTTTACTGGCGGTTGGACTGGCATTGTCTCAGTTTAAATACGGGGTTTTTCTTCGAATTGTCGAGATCCTCATTCCTGGTCTGATGATTTTGCTCGGCGTCGAAACGATTCTGAACACAATTTTGGATATTTATCGGCCGCGTGTACCCGGCCAATACAGCCGCGCTTCTTTGGACAGTCGTTTTCTGGGGTTGTTCAGCGAGCCGGGCGGGTTTCTGCACACCATCGCTCATACCATTGATTACCAATTCGGTTTTCAGGTTTCACAGACGTGGTTTTATAAACTGTTGGAACGTGCGATTCTGCCGTTGATTTTGTTTGCGGCGTTTACGTTGTATGCGGCAAGTTCGATTGTTGTGATCGGCCCGGGACAAGCGGCGATTATCGAGCGTTTCGGGTCGCCGCAGCCGGAGCGTGGCGGGCGTATCCTCGAGGCCGGGCTGTCGTTCAAATGGCCCTGGCCAATAGAAATCGCCTATGTCTATCCCACGGATAGGATCCAGCAGATCGTGATCGGTTATGAAACGGATGAGTCCCAGGAGACAGACACTAAGCCGTTGTTGTGGGGGGAGGAACACTATCTCAAGGAGTATAACCTGCTGGCGGCCACTCAATCCCAAACCGCCGACGAAGAAGGTGTTGTCCCGGTCAGTGTGATTCGTGCCAATATTCCCATTCAGTACCGCATTCGAAATCTGCGTGAATTTTTATACAATCACGAGACCCCCCAAAAAACGCTGGAGGCGATTTGTTATCGGGAATTGGTCCGTTTTGTCGCGTCCTCTACGGTCGAGGCGGAGGATCGAGAGCGTTTGGAGACGACGGTTGTGGGCAGGAAGAATCTGCTGGGCTCCGGTCGTCTTGAGGCCTCGCGCGAATTAACGCGGCGGATTCAACAGGCCGCCGACAACGCCGGGCTGGGTGTGGAGATTGTCTTCCTCGGTCTGCAGGGGGTCCATCCGCCGCCTCCGGTGGTGCCTGACTATCAACAGGTGATTGCGGCGGTTCAGGAACGTCAGGCCAAAGTGCTTAATGCACGGGCTGAACGAAACCGCATTTTAACGGAGTTGGCCGGTTCGATCGATAAGGTCAACGCATTGTACCAAAAAGCGCTGGCCTTTAGTCAGGCGCGGGAACGGGGAGATACCGCTTTGGCCGAAGTGTTGCGGCGTGACCTGAGAGAATCATTCACTGCCGCACGTGGCCAGGTTTTCAAGACTCTTCGCTTGGCCGAATCTGACGCGTTTTCGCGGATTCATGAGGCCAAGGGAGAAGGCTTGCGTTTTGACGGCCAGCTTAAGGCCTTTACCGCTGCTCCGGCGTTGTATCCAAGGCTGCTGCGGCTGGCAACGCTCGAAGAGGCGATGGAGAACATACGCAAATATGTGGTGGTCGCCGATCCGCAGGACGAGCAGGTCTTTGTTGTGGATCTTCAGGAACGGCTGATGCCCTCGCTGTATGATCTGGATCTGGGCCTGCAGGAAGAACAGTAGCACCAGAGGACACCAGGCGTGTCGTATTCATAAAATCAGTGTTGGTCATTATGAAACACGGGCAATTTGGGTTTTAGATTGAAAGTAAGGGAATAAACCATGCGGAATTTTTGGGTCTTTTTGAGTGTAGCGTTGGTGGTGGTGGTGCTGACGCTGTTTGCGGTGGTTTTTCAGGTGCGCGAAACCGAAACGGTGATCGTGACACGATTCGGCAAACCGGTACGTCCCATCACCGAGCCGGGGTTGTATCTCAAGTATCCGCTTCCGATCGATCGCGTTCATCGCTTTGATTCACGCTGTCGGTTGTTTGAGGGGGTTCTTGAAGAGACCAATACCGCCGGCAATCAGCCGATCATTGTCAACAGTTATATCGTCTGGCGGATTGCCGATCCCAAGCGTTATCTTGTGGCGGTCCAGGATATGCGCAGCGCCGAGGGAAAACTTCGCAGCCTGTTGCGCAATGCCCAAAACTCCGTGATCGGTCGACATTCTTTCAGTGACTTTGTCAACACCGATCCGCAGCAAATCAAGGTTGAACAGATTGAATCGGAAATCCAGTCACAAATCGCTGAGCATGCCTTAACACAATACGGTATTGAAGTCAGCGCCGTGGGCATCAAACGTCTGATGATCACTGAAAGCGTGACCGAAAAGGTATTTGATCGCATGCGGGCCGACCGCAAGGGGCGTACGGAATCGATTCTGGCGGCGGGCAACGCGGAAGCCCAGGCTATTCGCAGTGAAGCCGATGCGATGCGGCAGGAACTGCTGGCCGTGGCTGAATCGCAGGCCAAGGCCATCCGTGGTGCCGGCGATGCCGAAGCGGCCGCCTATTATCAAATGCTCGAGGCTGATCCTGAACTGGCGATGTTTTTGCGGGATATTGAGGCGCTTCGCAAGATTTTGAAGGAACGCAGTACGATTGTGCTGGGGGTGGAGACCGAGCCGATTCATCTGCTTAAAGAACTGCCCAAACTTCAGCCCAAGCAAACCGAGAACTAAAAGGCGGAATATTTTGTTATGGCACATACACACGAACATCACCCGACTGATCCTGAGTCGCAGAACGTCTCATTGCCGACGTTCGATGAGCTAGACGCAGCCGGTCAGTCGTTGACCAATGCCTTGCGGGTCAGTTTTACGATTTTGAAGGTTATTATGGTCTTGCTGATTGTTTTGTTTGCGGTCAGCGGCATCTTTCGCGTTCAGCCGGATGAAGAGGCGCTGGTGCTTCAGTTCGGACGATTACGCGGCGAAGGCGAACAGCGAATTTTGCAGCCCGGCTTGAAATTTGCTTTTCCCGAACCAATCAGTGAGGTCATTCGTATTCCCGTCCAGCGCGTCCAGACGCTCGAGTTGAATTCGTTCTGGTATTTTGAGACCGAACAGGAGCGTTTGAGCCAACGGCCGCGACCGGCGACTGGCCCGCTGAATCCGCTTCAGGACGGGTATTGTCTGACCCGCAACGACCAGGAAACGGGGCTGAGCGGAACGGATTATAATATCGTGCATTCGCGCTGGACAATAACATATCTCATTCGTTCGCCGATTGATTTCTTTGAAACAATTTATGTACGTCCGCGCAATCCGGGCGAGGATTTTCTGGAGGCTGCGGCCGAAACGGTTGACCCCTTGCTGGAAAGCCTGGCGTCAAACGCCATTGTGACGACAATGGTCAAATACAGCATCGACGAGGCGGTGCGAAGTCTTTCGGATATCGCTTTTGATGTCCAGGAGACGCTGCAGCGTAAGCTGGACGAAATCAGCAGCGGTCTGGAAATCGACGCCGTGCGTGCCGATCGCATTGTCTGGCCGCGACAGGTGGACGCGGCGTTTCAAGAGTCTAACCGCGCCCGCCAGGAAAGCGAACAGGTACGGATTGACGCCTTGTCCTACAGAGAAAAATTGTTAACGGATGTCGGCGGTCCGGAAGCTGAGCGAATTCTGCAGCAGCTTCGCAACGAGAATTTGTCGCAAAAAGAGCAGGAAGAATTGGTCGCTCGCCTGGCCGGCCAGGTTCAGACGGTCATCGCCGAGGCCCGGGCCTATCGGATGCGCGTCGTTGAAGAAGCCAAAGCCAATGCCGAATATTTGATGGCCTTGCTGCCGGAATATCGCAAGCGTCCGGAACTGATTTTGCAGCAGATTTATCAAAACGCTGTTCAAGAGGTGCTTGGAAACGCGGAAGAAAAGATAATGATTCAGCCCTCAGAGGACGGCCAACGCCGCGAGATTCGCGTACTGATCAATCGCGATCCGCAGGCCAAACGCCGTTCTGCCGAGCAGCAAGGAACCTCAAGCCGTTGAATTCGAGAACGCCGCCAAAAAAACACAGAATTTCAGAGACAATAATCGATTGAGAAGACCGTATGGGACATAGACATTTACATATTCAAGACGCAGAGTTTGATCAGGTTGCGTTGGCCGAGCAAGCCGCCACCGAGGGTAAACAGATGCGCGTCAGTTTGGCCCTCTTCGGAACCCTGGTGGGCGGTGTTCTGGTGCTCAACAGTATGCTGGTCAATCTGCCGATGTTTTCGTGGTTGTACGGGCCAAGCAGCGAGGACCTGAGCAAAATGATGGCGATGATCGGAGCGGTGCTGTTGGGGGTGCCGATCATTGTGCATGCGATCGAAGGGGTGCTGCATGGCCATATGCATATGGACGAATTGGTTGCCCTGGCGGTGCTGGCGGCCTTCGCCATGGGGGAATATGTAGAGGCCGGCCTGGTGGCGTTTATTATGCTGCTGGCCGAATTGCTTGAGACCCGTACGGCCTTGGGGGCACGAGCGGCCATCGAGTCGCTGATTAAACTGACCCCAACAACGGCCCATTTGGTGCGCCCTGATGGCACAGAACAGGAGGTCAAGGTCAGCGACCTGCGTGCCGGCGATGTGGTACGGGTACGCCCCGGCGACAATATCCCCGCCGACGGCGAAATCCAAAAGGGACTCAGTACCGTCAATGAAGCCACGATTACCGGCGAATCGCTGCCGGCTGATAAAGTGCCGGGAATGCAGGTGTTTGCCGGTACCACAAATCGGACGGGGGTGTTGGATATTAAGGTAACCAAGGCCGGCAAGGACACCACCTTGGGTAAGGTCCAGCAACTGATTATAGCTGCTGAACAAACGCAGTTGCCGATAATGCGGATGATCGATCAATATGTCAAATGGTACATCCCCACGGTGCTGATGATCAGCGTGATTATCTATTTCTTTACCGAAGATATGACCCGCTCGATTTCGGCCTTGGTTATCTCCTGTCCCTGTCCGCTGATTTTGGCTACTCCTACTGCGATGGTCGCCGCTCTGTCGGCCGCCGCAAGGCTCGGCATTTTGATTAAAAATGTCTCGCTGCTGGAGATTGCCGGCAAGATCAACGCGGTGGTCTTTGACAAAACCGGTACGCTGACAACCGGTCAATTGTATGTCACAAAAATCGAACCGGCCGAGGGTGTGGATCCGGCCGAGTTGCTTTCCCTGACGGCATCGGCCGAGCAGATGAGCAAGCACCCGGCCGCACGGGCGGTCGTCAATCTGGCCAGAGAGGCCAATGTCTTCTTTTCTCAGGCTGAGCACTTTGAGGAAACCCCGGGCAAGGGCGTTACCGCGACAGTCAACGGTAAGACCGTTCTGGTGGGGCGCGATACGTTTCTCAAAGAAAAGAACATTGATATTACGACAGTCTCCGATCCGTCGTTGCACGAAGAGCAGGGGTTCAGCACGCTCTATGTGGCAGTGGATGGCCGGTGTATCGGCTGGATCGGTCTTCAGGACAAGGCCCGCCCGGAAGCCAAACAGGCCGTCCATGAATTATTTGAGACCGGCGTTCGGCGGGTGACGATGTTGACCGGCGACCGCCATGAAGTGGCCAACCGTGTCTCGGCCGAACTGGGCTGCACGGACTATAAAGCGCATTGTCTGCCGCAGGATAAGTTGGCGGTCGTCGAAAAAATCCGTCAGGAAGGTCATATTGTTGCGGTGGTCGGCGACGGTATTAATGACGCCCCGGCTTTGGCGGCCGGCGATTTAGGCATTGCTATGGGGGCCGCAGGCAGCGACGTGGCGATCAACTCGGCCTCCATTGCGCTGATGAGCGATGATCTGCGGCGTCTTCCGTTTCTGGTGCAATTGTCGCGAAAAACACGCACCGTCATCAATCAGAATCTCGGTTTTGGTATTCTGTTTATCCTGTTAGGGATTGTTGCCTCGGCCATGGGCTGGTTGCCTGTGATTTTGGCGGCGGTGCTGCATCTGGGCGGGGCGGTTGTCGTAGTCTTCAACAGTGCCCGTCTGGTGCGATACGGCGAACATCTGGAGCCGCACACCGGCCCGACAAAGCCAAAAACCGACTCTTTTGTGGGCTGAGCCAAGAATTGTATCAATTCCAGTGTGGGAGTATTTGACTGTGGATGCCGGCGAAAATACATACGCAATTGAAACGATAGGGTTGACCAAGATCTTTCCCGACTGGTGGGGACGTGCCAAGGTCGTTGCGGTGGACGATTTGAATCTGCAGGTCCGGTACAACGAGATTTACGGGTTTTTGGGGCCCAACGGCTCCGGCAAAACCACCACGCTGAAGATGATTTTGAATCTGTTGCATCCCACACGGGGCAAGGCCTTTGTCTTGGGCGGAAGCTGCGCCGAGCCCGAGATCTCAGCACGAATTGGATACCTGCCTGAAGAGTCGTATCTGTATCGCTATTTGACAGCGCGGGAAACCCTGGATTTTTACGGCCGTATTTTTGGCTTGCCTCGTGAGGTCCGCAATGAGCGTATCGAGACTCTGTTGGAGATGGTCGGGCTGGCCGGAATGGGCAATCGTCCTGTGGGCACGTTTTCAAAAGGCATGGCGCGACGCATCGGGCTGGCACAAGCGTTGATTAACGATCCGGACGTGCTGATTCTGGACGAACCGACATCGGGCATGGACCCCCTCGGGACGCGGCAAATCAAGGATTTGCTTGTGGAGCTGGCGCGTCGCGGAAAGACCATTTTGCTGTGCAGCCATTTACTGGCGGACGTGGAAGATATCTGCGACCGCATCGGTATTTTGTACGGCGGCAAGATGCAGGTCGAAGGTCCGGTCAGGGAGTTGCTCCAGCATCAGGATCAGATTGAGATTCATACCGGTCGGCTCAGCGAATCGACACTTGAACAAATTCAGGATATCCTGCGACGGGAAGATCAGGACTGTGACATCCAACGTCCGATGGACCGGCTCGAGACATTTTTTGTGAACATTGTCAACAAAGCCCTGCAGGAAAAGCAGGTCACCAGCGGCGCCGGTGTTGGCACGGGGATAACGGGTTTTTTGGCCGAGCGGCCGGTGGTTCGCTCGCAGACCCTGTTGGATCAACTTGTCAGTGCACGCGTTGCCCCTGAAGAGCCGGCCCGCACAGAGGGCTCTGTCACAGAAAAGACTCAGCCCAAGAAGACCACGCCGCCTGTACCGCAGCCTGACGAGAACCTGCTGAGCCGTTTGGTTTCTACCAAACCGGAGGCCGAACCGAAAACCGCTCCAACCGAGCCGACGCCGCAAAAAGCCGCCGAACCGACAGAAAAGGTCAAAAAAGACCTGCTCGAAAGTCTGATTGAGCATAAACATAAATCCAACGGAACCACCGAGGTCACGCGTCCGGACAGCAGTGGAGACCAGCCGAATGCATAGTCTCTGGGCGATGGTACGAAATACCCTTTCGCAGGCGGTTCGAATGAAAGTGGCGCTGGTGGTCATCGTGCTGCTGGCGGTGCTGTTGCCGCTGATGAGCGTTGTGATGGAGGGGGATGGTACGCCGTTAGGGAAATTGCAGACATTCGTCAGTTATGGTCTGGGGCTGGTCAGCCTTTTGTTATGTATTCTGACTATTGGGATATCCACTTACACCTTGAGCTACGATCTCAAACGGTGCCATCTCTTTCTGGTTGTAACCAAGCCGATCCGCCGTTATCAAATTATCGCCGGAAAACTGATCGGCATCTTGATTTTGGATTTGGTGTTGTTGGCGGTTTTCGGGGGGATTATTTACGGTTTAACGCTGGCGATTCCGAAACTGGTGGAAGTGGATTCCGCCCAGCGTGAACACATCCAAAACGAGTTTTTTACCGCACGAACGGGGTTGAAGGTTACCTATGACGAGGCACAGTTGCGAAAGGCTGCCGAAGAACGCCTTAAGATGCTGCGGGAAAGCGGCCAGCTGCCCCGCGAAATGAGCCAGTTTGAGGCGCTTCGCGAATTGCTGGCCCAAGAGCGAATGATTGCCAAATCCTGTCCGCCGGGACGGTCCAAGCGATGGGATTTTGAGGGAGTGCAAATTAGCGAGACAAATGACCCTAATGCTCGGATTTTTGTACGCTATAAATTTGAGGCGACGACGACGCTGCCGGACGATACCGTTTATGGAACGTGGCGAATCGGAGATTTTCGTCAAATCGAAACCGGGCAGGGCCGTCCCAAAACGCCCATTTATGAAGTACAGAGAAGCGATACCATACGAACGTATCATGAGTTTTATGTGCCGGCCGATGCCGTAGCCGACGATGGGTTTTTGTCGGTGGCATTTTTCAATAATCCCACTCTGAATAACACAACGATTATTTTGGATGATGTCGAGGTATTGTATCACAGCGGTACCTTCACCGACAATTTTATCCGTTCTCTGGTGCTGATTTATGTTCGTTTGGCGTTTTTGGCCATCCTTGGAGTGTCCCTGACGACGTGGCTGTCCTTCCCTGTGGCCATTCTGGTCTGCCTGGTCGCGTTTCTGGCCGGCACGGCCAACGGTTTTATCCTCGATTCGTTCGATGGCCTGGGTATGACACTGGGGTTAATTTATAATTTTACGCTGCGCCCGCTCTTGTGGATGCTGCCGCAGTTTGACGGCGTTTACAATCCTTCCTATTATATCATCAACGGGCGGCTGATTGGGGCCGGTTTTTTGGCCAAAACATTTTTTATCACGGTGTTTATCAAGGGGGGGCTGATTCTGCTGCTTGGGATGTGGATTTTCAGTCGTCGCGAGATTTCCAAAGCGGTGGTATAGTCCTCTTGACGGACCGACGGCGGATAAGGAAAAGAAAAACAACGGACTTACACGGACTCACAATGACACAAATGGATTTTTACCAATTACCGAATGGATTGATACTCTTGGGCGAGCAGATGAGTCATGTTCAGTCTGTCTCGCTTAATATTCTCACGCCCGGCGGCGCGAGCCGATTGCCTGATGGCTGTTGCGGTGCGGGTTCAGTTCTGGCCGACTGGCTTTTCCGCGGCGCAGGAGAACGCGACAGCCGACAACTGATCGAAGCGATGGACGGCCTGGGCATTCATCGCAACACGACCATCGCTGCGTATCATTTGACATTGAGCGCCGCTCTGGAGGCGGGCAACCGGACGCGGGCGCTGGATTTGTATGCGGATATTCTGCTCCGCCCGCGGCTGGACGCATCGCAATTTGAGCTGTCACGCAAGCTGGCGATTGAGGAATTGCGCAGCCTCGACGACGATCCCCGCAGCAAGGTTATGGTCTTGCTGTATGAGCAATTTTATCCGGATCCTTTTGGCCGACCCAGTCAGGGAAAAGAGTCGGAACTGGCGGCCCTGACTGCCGAGCGGTGTGCACAAATTGCCGCCCAGCTGTTCAATCCGCCCGAGATTATTTTCTCGGTGGCAGGCAATTATGACTTTCAAACGCTGCGTTCTCAGGTTGAGACGCTTTTCAACGAACCAGTGGCCGGTCGGCCCGCTGACGTAAAGCCGGTCGCTCAGGGGCGGCCTTATACCCATTACCCCAACGAGGGCGCCCAGGTGCATATTGGACTGATGACCGCAATGCCGCCTGTCAGTGCGGGTTTTTATTACGAAACGATGGCGGCGGTGTCCATCTTGTCCGGCGGCATGAGCAGCCGATTGTTTACCGAGGTCCGTGAAAAACGCGGGCTGTGTTATGCCGTGGGCGCGCGTTATCATACCTTGAAGGATTACGCCGGTATTTCCTGCTATGCAGGCACCACCCCCGACAAGGCTCAACAGACCCTTGAGGTGATCTGGGAACAATTCCGCCGGCTCAAAGACGGCATCACAGAAGACGAACTGCAACGCGCCAAAGTCAGCCTGAAAAGTTCGCTGATTATGAAAAGCGAATCCACCCGCGCTCGGTCGGCGTCCATTGCGGGCGATTATTTTCTGCTGGGGCGTGTTCGCACCCTTGACGAAATTCGCAACGGCATCGAGACGCTGACCGTTGATTCGGTGCTGGAGTTTCTCCGACAGCACCCCTTTGAAACCTTTACCGCCGTAACCATTGGCCCCAAAGAGATTCGAGTTTAGACGACCATGGAATTCAAACACAGACAACTTGACAACGGTTTAACGATCATTGGTGAAATCAACCCCGCCGCCCAATCCACGGCGCTGGGGTTTTTTGTGCGTACCGGTTCGCGCGACGAGTCACCCGAGATCAGCGGCGTCTCACATTTCCTTGAGCATATGCTTTTCAAAGGAACGGACACCCTGACGGCTCTCGAAGTTAACGAGGCGTTTGACCGTCTCGGCGCTCAATATAATGCCTTTACCAGCGAAGAAAATACGGTCTATTACGCTGCGGTTTTACCTGAATACCTTCAGCCCGTTACCCAGTTGTGGTCGCAGCTGATGCGTCCGGCTTTGCGGAAGGAAGATTTTGATCTTGAAAAGCAGGTCATTCTTGAGGAAATCGCGATGTATCTGGATCTGCCGGGCTTTTTGGTCATTGATCGCGGTCGTGAATTGTTTTTTAAGGATCACCCCTGTGGCAACAGTGTGCTGGGTTCTATCGAGAGCATCACAAACCTGAGCGTCGAACAGATGCGCGACTATTTTGCCCGTCGTTATGCACCCAACAATATCACGTTGGCCTGCTGCGGACAATTCGATTTTGATCGGTTCTGCCGTGACATTGAGCAGCGGTGCGGCTCGTGGCAGCCGGCAGATGTGCCCCGTGTACTGCCGCCGCACCACGCGGTACCGCAAAAGGTCTATGACCAAAAAGTTGGGTTGACTCGTCAACATCTGGCCTTGTTCAGCCCCGCCGTTTCCATGCAGGATGATCGATGGTACGCGGCCCAATTGCTAAGTCTGATTCTTGGCGACGGCAGCGGTTCGCGTTATTTCTGGTCGCTGGTGGACCCGGCTGTCGCGGATTCGGCTTCGCTGGAATTGGCCTCGATGGATGCCGTGGGGGCATTTTGCAGTTATATCTGCTGCGACCCTGAAAATGTTCACCATGTAGAAGATATACTGAATTCAATTTTTAATGATGTGACAACCAAAGGCATCTGCCCCGAGGAGTTGGAATCGGCTCGGAACAAGGCGATTAGTTCGGTCGCGCTCAAAAGTGAGCGGCCCATGGGACGGCTGGTTAATCTTGGTTTTAACTGGGTCTATCGTAAAGAGTATATCTCCGTGGTGCAGGATATTGAATATTTGAAAGCGGTTTCAATTCAGCATGTAGAAGATATCCTTCATCAGTATAACGTGAGAAACTATACTCTCTATTCACTCGGCCCTGCGCCCAAATAAGCCCTCCGAGAGCGGGGCGAGTATTGAATAAAGTTGCTGCAGATAATGATAAATTTGCACTCTCCCTGGCCGGACGACTTGATTTTGCGCCTATTGGTCACTATAATGAGATAAAACGAGCAATGACGGAGTGGCTGTATATCGATCGGAGGATCGGATGCAAGGCGAGTCGTACAAAAAAAACGAGCTGGATGACGATATTCTGCAATGCAAAGCGCAGTTGCAGAAGGTGATACGTGCTGTCCGTCCGATCCGTCCGGAAGCGGTATCGCAGGAGCCTCAGACCACCGACGGGACCGCTCGGCCCCTTCAGACCGAAAACGCCGTAGAATCGCAACACCTGGAAAACCACCAGCACCGTCAACAACCTGAGCGTCAATCCGTCCAGCCTGGTGAATCTTCTCCGGCGTCCTCGTCCAATCAGACGATGGGTGTTCGCATTCTGCCGTTTGAGGCAATTCACAAGAATCAGGACAATACACACGCACCTGACCACAACGGCGATGGCAACCAGCCGCCATCTCAATCCCCTGTCGAATCGGCTCAACAACTCCAGACGGCTTTGGAAGAAAGCCTGAATCGTTTGAATGAAAGGATTCAGGAAGTCGATGATCTTCAGAAAAAGAACAAACAACTTCTCCAAAGTCTTGACGAATCGGTTCAGGCTGCAGCCGATAAGCAGCGGCGGATTGAGGACCTGGAACGTCAGCTTGCCGAGAAAATCAATGAACTGTCGGCGCTTCAGTTTCGCGTTGAAGAATATGCCGCTGTGTTGGCTCAGCAGGCTCAGCAGCTGCGCCGCTCCGATCAGGAAAAAGGCGATATAGCAAAGCGGCTTGAGGAACAGGCCCTCGAATGGGCCAGAACGATTGACGCCCTGAAGGCCGCTCAGGAAGCCGCCGCGCAAACACTGACCGAGCGGCAGCAGGAGGTAGAGACGCTCTGTACAGAACTATCGAATGCCCAATCACAAAGCGCCCAGGCCAATGCCGATAATGCTCGACTCACCCAAGAGAATGCCGAGTTGAGAGATGCCCTTGAGGATGCCCACCGCCGGATTGCATCGCAGCAGGCCGCGATGAGCCATGAACAGAGCGAGCTGATGGACGAACCGGAGCCTGAGCCGTACTGCGAGCCGTACGAGGACGTTATTTCGGAAGATGACGTACATCTTGAGCAGCATTTGGCCTCGGAAACCGATCCTGGGATTCCCGCATTTAACCTGGCCGAGCAGATTTTGGCCGAACAGCGAAAAGCAGCCGCTGCGCGGCGTCGCCAGCCCCGTCCTTGCGGCAAAACGCCGCAAAATGACGCCATTGAACACGTGATGGAACAGTATTTTCCCAATCCTCAACCGGAAAAGGCCGTCTCTTTTTCAACTGGATTGAATCGATCCGTCCATATCGATCGACTGCCGGGCGGGCAGGGCGAATACCTGACCCCTTATCAGCGTGCCTTGCTAAGCAGCATTGTTGAGAAAAATATTCGGCGTTTTTGCGGCCGCGATATTTCATCCCGCTTTGCCCGGTTGCCCATTTCCAATTGACTGCCATGTGTGCCGTATCTATAGAAGGGCTTCCCGAATGGTTTACCGCGTTGATGTACAGCCCCTGGTTTTATGGGATCGCGGCAGGCATTTTTTTTGTGGTGTTGGTTTGTGCCGTAATCGGGCTTCTGATCAGCCGAAAACAAAAGGCATCAACGGCTTGCGCGGCAATCCCTATCCGTGATGCGGTCCGTGAGAGTTGTGCCTTGCTCACTGCACTGAAAAAAACAACCGGCCGGGCGCCGGTGGTGGTGCTGGCCGGCAAAACGCCCAGGGATTTGCCCATTATCATTCCGGTGAATATCGCTATTCGGTTGGCCGAGACCTCTAAATGCCTGTTGATCGATCTGGATACTAAACGTAACGCGGTGGCTTCTGTTTTTGATATGGACGGTCGAGATTGTTCAAGGTTGCCTCTCGAAACCCCCCTTGAGAAGGTAGCAATTGTGCCGGCGCATTGTCAGGCAGCGCTTAGCACGGAAAAGTTCAAAACTATCTTGGCGGATGCCCGGCGTTCTTACGATGTGGTTTTGTTGAATGCTCCGTATTTGGACACGTTTCAGCGAAACGGCTCGCTTGTCCGTAATGCCGATGCGGCGGTAGTGTTCACGCTTGCGGGGCAATCGGCCGATACGGTATGCCGAATGCTCAAAAAGCAAGGCTGCTCAGTGCTCAAGGTGGTCTCTGTAATCTCAAACAACAATGATGGATAACATGTTTTTCAGGATAGAACGCGTTGACGACAACCAAGACAGTCGAAACGATAGGTTCCGAATTGGCCGGGCGGCTCAGCGGCGATGTGCGGGTGGATGTCTTTCATCGACTTGCCTATAGCGTGGATGCCAGTATTTACCGGCTGATGCCGCAATGTGTGGTGATGCCGCGTGAGGAGGCGGATGTGATCGCCGCAGTACGTTATGCCGCCGAGAACGCCATTCCCATAGCCGCACGCGGTGCCGGCAGCGGCGTGGCGGGCGAATCCCTGACCGAAGGCATCGTGCTGGATGTCCGGCGATATATGACACAAATTTTGCAAACGGCCGAAGATGGTTCATGGGTATGCGTTCAGCCGGGCGTCGTGC
>MTKW01006936.1_pt1 | contig 14714 bp, 16 predicted proteins | sample 1042761 | NCBI WGS metagenome assembly MTKW01 (sample SAMN06205366, study PRJNA360243) | anaerobic digester metagenome | biome: Wastewater treatment plant; feature: Anaerobic digester sludge; material: sludge; isolation source: anaerobic digester fed with sludge from wastewater treatment plant ... | reverse complement strand
CCGTCAGCCGGGCAAAGGGAAAAATTGCAGGCCCTGCAGCTGCGCCTGGCCCGCTCCCTTGATGGAGTGAAATGGGTCCGGCCCGAAGGACTTCATCTGACCCTTAAATTCCTGGGGGAACAGGAGCCGGGGGTGGTGCCCTCCATAATTGCGGTCATGCAAAAGGCGGCTGCATCAACATCCCNNGGAACTGGCGAAAAAGGGGTTCCCCCCTGAAAACCGGCCTTTCAGGGCCCATATCACCCTGGGCCGGGCCCGCAGGCCTTTGCCGGTAAAAGAGCTTTTGCGCCTCCTCGACCTGGAAAACTCCTTTGCAACGGGGCCCGCTCCGGCGGCAGCGATGCGCCTTTACGAGAGCCGGCTGACCCGTCAGGGAGCGCACTATACAGTGCTTGAAGAGATATTGTTGATGGAAAAATAGAGGAAAATAAGGGGGAAACAAGAATAAGAAAACTATCAGCTGAATCCACTAAAGGAGGTTTTTCAGGTGGACAAAGAAAAGGCCCTGGAGGCGGCTTTACTGCATATTGAAAAACAGTTCGGCAAGGGCTCGGTCATGAAGCTGGGACAGCATGCAACTGCGGGAATTGCGGCAATCCCTACCGGCTGCCTTTCCCTGGACCTGGCTTTGGGGATTGGCGGCCTGCCCAGAGGCCGGGTCGTTGAAATTTTCGGCCCCGAATCATCGGGCAAGACTACCGTGGGGCTGCATGTCATTGCCGAGGCCCAGAAACTGGGCGGCTACTGCGCCTTCATCGATGCCGAGCATGCTCTCGACGCCATCTATGCCGGCAACCTGGGCGTGAATATTGACGAGCTGCTGGTCTCCCAACCGGATACGGGAGAGCAGGCCCTTGAAATTGCCGAAGCGCTGGTGCGCAGCGGCGCCATCGATGTCCTGGTTATAGACTCCGTGGCCGCCCTGGTGCCCCGGGCGGAAATTGAAGGCGAAATGGGTGATGCCCATGTGGGGCTGCAGGCCCGCTTGATGTCACAGGCGCTGCGCAAATTATCCGGGGCCATCAGCAAATCGCAGACCGTGGCTGTTTTTATCAACCAGATCCGTGAAAAGGTGGGCATCATTTTCGGCAATCCCGAGGTCACCCCCGGGGGCAGGGCTTTGAAATTTTATTCTTCCGTGCGGCTGGATGTGCGCAGGGTGGAGGCGTTGAAGCAAAGCGACGAGATCATCGGCAACCGGACCCGGGTCAGGGTGGTCAAGAACAAGGTGGCCCCGCCCTTCAAGGTGGCGGATTTTGACATTCTTTACGGCAAGGGGATCTCGGCGGAGGGATCGCTCATCGATATCGGTGTCGATGTAAAAGTATTACAAAAAAGCGGGGCCTGGTATTCCTACAAGGATGAACGCCTGGGTCAGGGGCGTGAAAATGTGCGGGAATATTTGAAGGAGCATCCCGAACTGAGCAAAGAGATAGAGCTGAAGATCCGCGAACTCTGCGGCTTGCCCTCGCCGCAGGAAGCCCCTCCGGAGGAAAGCGGGAAAGGAGAGTAATGATCCGGCTGCAGGAAGACAAAGAGCTCAGGAAAGCCCGGGCCGGCCTGCTGAGGCTGCTCGGTTACCGCGCCAGGAGCAGGCGGGAGGCGGAGGCATACCTGCAGAAAAAAGGTTTTGACAGCGCCGTAATCGAAACAGTACTGGGCGAGATGGAGAAATGGCGCTATATCGATGACTGCAGCTTCACCGCCGGACTCATTGAAAGCTGCCTGCGCAAGGGCTGGGGTCCGCTGCGCGCCCGCTTTGCTCTTCTTTCCCGGGGCATTCCCCGCCCCAGGGCCGAAGAGGGCATCGAACAATATTACGGACCCGGCGTGGAAGAATCGCTGGCCCGGGGGATACTGGAGGGTAGAATCGATCCCGGCGCCGAAGTCATGGACAGGGGTTCGATACGCAGGCTTGCCGCCTATTTGAAACGGCGGGGTTTCCGTGATCGGGTGATCATGAAAATTTTGCGGGAGCGCTGCTCCTACCTTGATTACTGACAGTGAAAGATTTTTATTCCCTGCCGGAGCAGGCTGCGCTTCGCACAGGGTGGGGCGGCGGTCCGGCCATGCAAATGTTTTGCTGCGTCAAGGCGGCGCTTCACTGCACAAAAAGCGCCCTTGACATAATTTTTCTCCGGGGTTACAATATTATCGGAATGATTTACCAATAAGACTGGTTTTCATAGATGATCGTTTCTCAGTTCCGGTCTAAAAGAGAAACCTTTGGTGCTTTGATAAGCGCTGCCATAGATTTCCTGGGATGTAGGGTGCGTACACGGTTAGAGGTGTAAGTATCTTTATATCAGTAGTTCTCTTTTAAGCTGTGTTCTGTGAACACAGCTTGTTTTTTTAAACTATTGAAATGGTGGTGAGATATGATGCAGGATTTTATTGTTATTGTAATTGCAGTTGTTGCGCTGGTCCTCGGCGTCATCGCCGGTTATTTTATCCGCAAACTTCTTGCTGAGGCAAAAATAACCTCTGCCGAAGCTGCTGCCAAAAAAATTATCGAGGAAGCCAAACAGGAGGCAAGGGCGAACAAGAGAGAAAAGTTTCTGGAAGCGAAAGAGGAAGCCCATAAATTAAGAAATGAAATCGAGCGGGAGAGCCGGGAGCGCCGCAATGAGTTGCAGCGCTTTGAACGGAGGCTCATGCAGAAAGAGGAATCCCTGGATCGGAAGACCGGCTCCATTGAACGCAAGGAAGAGGATCTGAAAAAGAAAGAGGAAGAAAACCGGCGCATCCAGGACAGGCTGGAGCAGCTCCATAAAAAACAGATCGCTGAACTGGAACGCATCTCCAGCATGTCCATGGAAGAAGCAAAAGAGACAATTTTGCAGAGGGCCCGCGACGAGGTCTCCCACGAGATGGCCATGATGGTCAAGGATGTGGAAAACCAGGCCCGGGATGAAGCGGCCAAGAAGACGCGGGAAATCATCACCATGGCCATTCAGCGCTGCGCTGCGGACCATGCCTCCGAGGCCACGGTTTCGGTGGTGTCGCTGCCCAATGAAGAGATGAAAGGGCGGATCATCGGCCGGGAAGGGCGAAACATCAGGGCCCTGGAGACGCTTACCGGAATAGACCTGATCATTGACGACACCCCCGAGGCGGTGATCCTTTCCGGCTTTGACCCCATCCGGCGGGAGGTGGCCAGGCTGGCCCTGGAGAAACTGATCAGCGATGGACGGATTCATCCGGCCCGGATCGAAGAGATCGTGGAAAAAACACGAAAAGAAGTGGAAACCCAGATCCGGGAAGAAGGAGAGAGGGCCACATTCGAGACCGGGGTCCATGGATTGCATCCCGAGCTGGTCATCATGCTGGGAAAACTGCGCTACCGGACATCATACGGGCAGAATGTGCTCCAGCACTCCATCGAGGTATCGCACCTTGCCGGGATGATGGCCGGTGAACTGGGACTGGACATCGCCTTTGCCAAAAGAGCAGGACTGCTGCATGATATAGGCAAGGCTACAGACCATGAAACCGAGGGCTCCCATGTAGTCACCGGGGCCGATCTGGTAAAAAGATACAAGGAATCCCCGGGTATCGTCAATGCCGTGGCCGCACACCACGGTGATGTAGAATTTCATACCCTGGAAGCGGTTCTGATACAGGCCGCTGACGCCATCTCCGCCTCCCGCCCGGGAGCGCGCCGGGAAACACTGGAGGCATATATCAAGAGGCTGGAAAAACTCGAAGGCATTGCTGAATCATTTGACGGGGTGGACAAGGCTTATGCCATCCATGCCGGCCGGGAGATCCGGATCATGGTCAAGCCGGAGCGCATCGACGACCTCAAGTCAATCCAGATGGCCCGGGATGTGGTAAAAAGAATAGAGAGCGAGCTGGAATATCCCGGACAGATCAAGGTGAATGTGATCAGGGAAACACGGGCCATAGATTATGCCAAATAACCCCATTCATGCCGGATAATATTAAGTGCCCTGCGGGGCACTTTTCATTTTTAATGCAGGACTTTCACTGCAACCTATGGAATAGAATCTTAGAAAAAGGGGGAGCAACCTATGCTAAAGGGATCGCTGGACGAATCATACCACGTAAACATGCTCATTGAACTGCTGGTGCGGTTTCCCGAAATCTATACCATTACTTACAACATGAACGCTTCGGCCTGCTGCATTTCCTACATGATCAAAGGGCCAATCGAACAGAAGCCCTTGAGCGATCTGCGGCGGCAACTTAAACAGAATCTTGATGCGCTTTATTTCCTGCATAACCATGGAGAACCGGACAAATTCAAAATAACCGGCAGCAGGTACCATAATTTGACGCAGATCCAGATCAACATGGAAGGCGGTTCGCTGCTCGGGGAATCCGTCAGCCTGATCACAAAAACGGTGCAGGGATTTTTTGGTGAAGACCTGATCGGTGAAATATCTGCGGAATACGATGGATCCCTGGCCGCCATTGCGGAACCCTTTGAAGAGCTGCCGGGCCGTTCGCCTGCGGTAACCCCCGCCCGCAAGATCAGCCACCTTTTCGCCTTCCGTGAAGCCGGGAAAGTATACATATATGACAAATAGATTTTTTTTACCAGGGTCTGCCTGACTCTTTAGAAATATCTTGCACTATCTTTGCCATTTTGCATATTACCGGATCAGGCGCCATCCGGACCTTTTTGGGGGGCTGTTCAGGCAGAGATGACAAAATTGTAATATTCATATTTTTCAGGCAGGAATTTCATATAATTTCACGAAGTACAATCAGGCAAATCCCGTTGAAGGAGGTATCGACTGGTTAAATGGAGGTATTAAAAGTTTCAGCAAAGTCCAATCCCAATTCTGTGGCCGGTGCATTAGCAGGAGTGCTGCGTGAACGGGGGGGAGCCGAGATTCAAACCATCGGCGCCGGAGCCCTGAACCAGGCCGTAAAGGCGGTAGCCATAGCCCGCGGATTTGTTGCCCCTGGCGGTATCGATCTGATCTGTATTCCCGCTTTTACGGATATTCAAATCGACGGGGAGGAACGTACAGCCATCAAATTGATTATCGAACCGCGCTAACCTGTTTGATGGAAGCGATCAAAAGACACCCTTGGCCCAACCTGGCAGGGGGTGTTTTTTTTTAATCGATTTTGGAGTAGAATAAAGTCATGCACAGAAACAATTTCAAAATTGCCGATTGTCATTGCGATACCATCTCCCGGTTTGGAAAGGATAACTATGAATTTGGCCGGCGCAATACAGCCGGCCATGTTGATCTGCCCCGGCTGCAGGAGGGGGGAATTGCCCTGCAGTTTTTCGCCGTCTGTGTGGCCCCTGCAAAGGAGCGCAATCACCTGCAATCCGCCCTCGAACAGATCGGCCGTTATCACCGCTGCCTTGAGGAAAACAGTTCTCACCTTAAAAGCCTTCTAAATGAGAAAGANNGCCGACGGCACCGGTGAAGAGGCCGCGGGCGGCGGACTGACCCGCGCCGGCAGGGCCCTGGTGCCGGAACTGTCCCGCAAGGGAATTATCCTGGATCTGAGCCATCTTTCAACGCGTTGCTTTTTCGAGGCCCTCGAGCTCTTCCGAAAGCCGCCCCTGGTATCCCACGCCAACGCGCGGCAGCTGTGCGATCACCCCCGCAATCTCACTGATGAACAACTGAAAGCGCTTGCATCGCGGGGGGGGGTGATCGGCCTGAGCCTCTACCCCCGCTTTATCACCGGTGAATCTAAAGCCGGCCTGGAACAGCTGCTGGATCATTTTATCCATATTGCCGGTCTCATCGGTGTTGAACATCTGGCTTTTGGCTCCGATTTTGATGGAATCGATTGCACCCTGGATGAGATAAGCAGCGCCTCGGACTACGGGCTGCTTCCCCAGGCCCTGTGCAGGCGGGGATTCCTTCCGCAGGAAGTGGAGTTGATGGCCTGGGGCAATATCAGCAGAGTAGTGCGCGCCAATCTCTGCGGCAGGGTATCATGAGCCGCGTGAAAGGATACCTGCCGGTGGACCTGCACCTGCACAGCACCGCTTCGGACGGCTCCCTGCCCCCGGCCGAATTGATTGCCCGGGCCGCTCATGCCGGACTGGCCGCAGTATCGCTGACGGATCACGATACCCTGGGCGGAATTGATGAGGCCCTGGCTGCGGGGCGGCGCTGCAGCATCGAAGTCCTGCCCGGTGTGGAGATCAGCGCCTGTTGCGGGAAGCGGGAGGTTCACCTGCTCGGTTACGATCCGCTTTTTCCGGAAAAACTTTCTGCCGCCCTTCAGGAGCTGCGCCGCGAGCGGTACCGGCGCATGGAAAAAATGGTGTCCCGCCTGCAAGAATTGGGCTTTGCCATTACCTGTGCAGAAGCCGCCGCCGAGGCGGAACCGGCAGCTCCCGGGCGGCTGCATCTGGCCCGCCTCATGGTCAAGCGGGGCTACACGCCCGATCTGAACAGCGCTTTTTCACTGTACCTGGAGCGGGGGCGGTCCGCCTTTGTGCCGCGCAGGGTTTTTGATCCCGCCCGGGCCCTGGCGCTGCTGCATGATGCAGGCGCGGTTCCGGTGCTGGCCCATCCCGGTGAAGAGGGAAAGGGCCTGCTCGGTGAACTGGTCAGGATGGGACTGCGCGGCGTGGAGGTGATCCACCCGAGTCATGACCCCGCCATGGCCGGCTACTACCGCTTCAGGGCGGAGCAGATGGGTCTTCTGGTTACCGGCGGCTCCGATTACCATGGCGACGGGGGCGGCGGTTCCGGAAAGCTGGGGGTTCACACCGTGCCTTACCGCTGCCTGACGGCCATCAAGGAAGCGGAGCGCGGCGCTGTATAAAACCGGAAACACTGCCCCAAACTCGTTCCGCCCCTTCCTTGGGGCAGAATGAAATGGTAGAATATCTTTATGTGCAAAGACTGCTAAGGAGACTGTATATATGGCGGAAAAACTGTTCTTCAGCCTCAAAGTATTTACACTGGGCTTTTCCGTGGTGATGATTGTTCTCTTTGCCCTTTACGGGCTTACCGCTTTTTTCAACCGCCTCACCCTGCCGGTATCAAAAAAAAAGGAGGGGCCTTCCCGGCAAGGCGCTGACGGGGTTCCGTCGCAGCAGATGGCTGCCGCTATTGCGGCGGCGCTAAACTACCACCAGGCGGCACTTTTGGACAGCACGCCCCATTCTGCTCAAGAAATCCAGCCTCCGCCAGTCAGGGGCACCCGCTGGCAGGCCGCCGGCCGCGAGGAACTCACCCGAAAAAGCACCCGGGTGGATCTCTTAAGGAGGAAANNTGCGGAAAGGAGCCGGCCGGCCCCTTCCGCCGGCGGGGCCCTGAGCGTGGAGGCTCCCATGCCCGGCGCCGTGATCGACATCACTGTCAAAAGCGGGGAGGGCGTGGAGGCGGGAGATGTACTCCTGGTCCTGGAAGCAATGAAGATGGAAAACGAGATTACCGCTCCCCGGCGGGGCACCGTTGGCGAAATACATGTAAAAGTGGGGGATACCGTCGCCGGCGGCGAACCCCTGATGGAGATTACTTGAAAGAAGCTGCGGAGTTGCGCTAGAAAGGATTTTTGACAATGGGAGAACTGATTCGCGAATTCATTCAAAGCACCGGCTTTTACAATATCACCCTGCCGGAGCTGGCCATGATCGCAGTGGCCTGCCTGCTTCTCTATCTGGGCATAGTCAAGAAATACGAACCGCTTCTTCTGGTACCCATAAGCTTCGGGATCTTGCTGGCCAACCTGCCCCTGGCCGATCTGCTGCTGCCGGAAGCATCGGATGCAGCCGGAGGACTGCTCTACTACCTGTCGCTGGGCCTGGAGAAGGGGATCTACCCTCCCCTGATCTTTCTGGGCATCGGTGCACTGACCGACTTTGGGCCGCTCATCGCCAACCCGATTACCCTTCTGCTGGGGGCGGCGGCGCAGCTCGGTATCTTTACCACCTTTACCGGCGCCTACTTTCTGGGATTCACCCCTGCCCAGTCCGGAGCCATCGGAATCATCGGCGGAGCCGACGGACCGACGGCCATATTCGTGGCCGGACGCCTGGCGCCCGAACTGCTGGGCTCCATTGCCGTTGCCGCCTACTCCTACATGGCCCTGGTACCCATCATTCAACCGCCCATCATGAAGCTGCTGACAACAAAAAAAGAGCGTGAGGTGGTGATGAAGCAGCTGCGGCCTGTATCCAAAACAGCAAAAATTATTTTCCCCATAGCTGTAATCATCATCTCGGGCCTGCTGCTGCCTGCGGCGGCGCCCCTTCTGGGAATGCTCATGTTCGGTAACCTGCTGCGCGAAAGCGGAGTTACGGAACGTCTGAGCAAGACGGCCCAGACGGAGCTGAACAACATTATCGTGATATTCCTGGGCCTCTCCGTGGGAGCCAAGGCCACGGCAGAATATTTCCTGACCTGGGACACCATTTTGATCATTTTGCTGGGCCTGGCCGCCTTTGCCCTGGGAACAGCCGGCGGGGTGCTCATGGGCAAGCTGCTTTGCCTGATCACCGGTGGAAAGATCAACCCCCTCATCGGCTCTGCAGGGGTCTCCGCCGTGCCCATGGCCGCCCGGGTTTCACAAACCCTGGGCAAGGAAGCCAACCCAGACAATTACCTGCTCATGCATGCCATGGGTCCAAACGTGGCCGGAGTGATCGGCTCCGCCGTGGCGGCCGGCATTCTCCTCTCCATACTCTCCTGAAAGCGGAGCCTCATAAAGAACGCCGGTTATAGTAACGTGAGTTACACATAACACTTGGCTTTATGAGGCTCCGCCTCTATTTTGGCCCGCCTGCATAAATTTATACCTTCCCAAAAACCTGCATATCCGCCTCGATCCGGATCATATGCATAAACAAGATCAATCCGGAGGCGGATCCCTGATTGAAATTGAAAGAGTCTCCCACCCCGGCCCTGCGGCCCGGGTGGGCCCGTTTTATTCTTCTTCCCCTTGCCCTCATGCTCATCATAATCGCTCTGACCATGAGCATCGACTGCTGCTCTTACCGGGGCAGGATCTATCCCGGCGTTCATGTGAATGGGATTCCCCTTGGCGGCCTGAGCCTGGAGGAGGCCGCGGACAGGCTCACCGTTGAACTTTGCGCGCGGAAAGAGCTCAAACTTGCCGGACTCGAAGAAGGTGAGATATCCCTCACCCTGGCCGGCCTGGGGATATCCTGGGACCGGGGCAAGACCATGGAACTGATCGGCAGGGCCGGATCCGGCCGCTCCGGCTACTGCGGCCGGCTGCGCCGGCTCTGGAACAACGCTCCGCTGCAACTCGAGGGTGTTCTAAAGTTGGACAAAGGAAAGCTGCGGCAAAAACTGAAGGACCTGGCAGAGAGGATCGAGCAGGAGCCGCAGGATGCCGGTTTTGTGGTCAGGGGCGCGGAGGTGACCATCAGGGAAGGGAGGAGCGGTCGCTATTTGCAGGCAGAGCTGCTGGAGGAGCTGCTGCTGGATGCAGCCCTGCAANNCCTGGATGGAGTCATGGTTGCTTTCACCAGCACGGTGTCGCAGGCTATCCCCAACCGCGTCCACAACATCATGTTGGGTGCAGAGGCGATCAACGGATGCCTCCTGCCGCCGGGCGGGGTCTTCTCCTTTGAAGCGGTGGTGGGAGATTCAACAAGGGAAAAGGGTTACCGCGAAGCTCCCGTCATCGTGGGTGGGAAGCTGGTGCCCGGTCTGGGCGGGGGCCTCTGCCAGGTCTCCTCAACGCTGTACAATGCCGCCCTCCTGGCCAACCTGACCATTGTGGAGCGGTACAATCACAGCCTCACCATCGGATACCTGCCCATAGGCAGGGATGCCACCATCTCCATCGGATATGCAGATCTGAAATTCAGGAACAACCGCGATCATTACATTCTTATCGGTGCGGAACTTGAAAATGATCAGCTCACCTTTCGCATTTTCGGCCCTCCCATGCAGGAGCGGGTGGAGATATACTCCACGGATATCGTCACCCTGGAACCCCCGGTGCAGTACGAACGGAGCGATGCGCTGCCTGAAGGGACATTTGAGCTGGTCCAGAGAGGCAAGGCCGGCTACCGGGTTAAGACCTGGCGCGCCGTTTACCGCGGTGAGGAGGAAATTTCGCGGGAGCTGCTCAGCCATGACCACTACCGCCCTGTGCCCACCATTTACCGTGTCGGTACGGGCGAATAGCCCCGTTGTGAATGCCAATCCGCAATATGGTGCATGCCGCAGCCGCAGGCTGCGCAAACTATGGCTGCAACCATGATCATCAANNTCATGATCGCGTCAACTTCCCATTGACTCACGTGATTCCCACCCCCTTGGGGCAATTGCTTATCAGGCCGCTATATGTTATATTACATAAGGAAAATTAAGTATAAGGAGTGGCACAATTGGGACCGGTAAGGGTTAGATTTGCCCCCAGCCCCACGGGGGAGCTTCATATCGGCGGCGCCCGGACTGCTTTGTTCAACTACCTCTTTGCCCGCGCAAACCGGGGCGCCTTTATTCTCCGCATCGATGACACGGACCTGGATCGTTCCCGGCCCGAATATACGGAAGGGCTGCTCAACTCGATGCGCTGGCTGGGACTGGATTGGGACGAGGGGCCGTACTTTCAGTCGCAACGTCTCGAGGAGTACAACGGGGCGGCGGCCCGCCTGCTGGAAGAAAAAAAGGCGTACCACTGCTACTGCACCCCTGAAGAGCTGGCCGGGGGGCGCGAGGCGGCGCGTAAAGCGGGGAAACCCTACATGTACCCGGGCACCTGCCGTGATCTGTCCGCAGAGAAAGCAAGGGAGCACCGCGCTGCCGGCCGGAAGCCCGTTGTGAGGCTGCGTACACCGGATCACGGTGATACGGTGGTCCAGGACCTGATCAGGGGTGAAGTCCGCTTCGACAACAGAACCCTCGATGACTTTATCATCGTCAAATCAAACGGTCTGCCCACGTACAATTTCGCCAGCGTCGTTGACGATGCCCTGTTGGAGATCAGCCATGTCATCAGGGCCGAGGAACACCTTTCGAATACCCCGCGGCAGCAGATCTGCGCCGGGGCCCTGGGCTACACCCTGCCCCGCTATGCCCACGTGCCCATGATTCTGGCGCCGGATCGCAGCAAACTGAGCAAACGCCACGGCGCCACCTCCGTGGAGGAGTTTCGCGAGGGCGGCTACCTGCCCGAGGCGCTGATCAACTACATGGTTCTTCTGGGCTGGTCGCCCGGCGAGGCTGAGATCATCTCTCTTGATGAAATGGCCTCGCTTTTCTCTCTGGAACGGGTCAACAAAACCGCCGCCGTTTATGACACCGTCAAGCTGACCTGGATGAACGGACACTACCTGCGCGAACTCCCCCTGGACCGGACAGCCGAAGCAGCCTTGCCCTTTTTTGGGGCGGCGGGGCTGCTCGAACCCCCCCTGGAGGATGCTGAGCTGCACCATTTCAAAAATATTGTGGATACTGTTCGCGACAGGGTAAAAACCCTGGTTGAACTGGCCGATGCCTGCACTTACTTTTACAAGGACGATTACACTTACGACCCCAAAGGTGTGGAAAAACACTTTCGCAAAGAGGGCAGCGCACAGCTGCTGCGCCGGGCTGCCGATCTGCTGCGGCATCTCGAGCCCTTCAATGTAGAAACTGTTGAAACCGCCTACCGCGGGCTGAGCAAGGAACTGGATGTATCCACCGGCCGGCTCATTCATCCCACCCGCCTGGCAGTATCGGGCAGAACAATGGGGCCCGGAATCTTTGATATTATAGGACTTCTGGGGCGCGAAAGGACAATCTCCCGCCTGGAGAAAGCAGCCCTCTGGATTGGATAAATATACAGCATCCATCCCGGCAATTTTCCATTTTTTCACGTTTTTTGTTGACAGAACTGTTATTTTGCTATAAAATATTTGCTAATAACCTGAATCGTTGGGGAAACCGCAGCACGGAGAAGACCGGTAGGACGGTAGCATACTCTGCAGAAAGCGCTCCCGGGCTTTCTTATTTTTTGCAGTCATTCCCGACTATAAAAATTGAGGGGGTTCAGTTATGAAAAAAATGTCTTTGCCGCTGCTTTTGGGAGTGCTCCTGGTTTCAATTTTTTTGATTGCCGGCTGCAATCCCGCAACAGAGGGTGAGCAGGCGAAACAGAGGATCGGCATCATGCAGATCGCGGATCATCCCGCCCTGAATGCCGCCCGCGACGGATTTATCGAGGCACTGCGCGAGGAGGGCTTTGTGGACGAAGAAAACATCATCCTGAACATACAGAATGCCCAGGGTGAAATTACCACCGCCTCAACCATTGCGGAAGGCTTTGTCGCGGACAAGGTGGATCTGATCCTGGCCATCGCCACGCCAACGGCGCAGGCGGCATACAATACCACCAAGGAAATACCNNGGGGCGAATGTCACCGGCACCCATGATATGAATCCGGTCAAAGAGCAGCTCGAGCTGCTGCGGGAAATTTTGCCGGAAGCAACCAGGATCGGCGTAATCTTCAACTCCAGTGAAGACAACTCCCTGGTCCAGATCGAGATTCTGGATGCGGAAGCTGCCCGGGCCGGCATGACTGTGGAGAAAGCCCCGGTCACCACTACTGGAGAGGTGGGCACCGCCGCCGAGTCGCTCATCGGCAAGGTGGATGTGATCTACGTTCCAACAGACAACACCGTTGTCGAAGCCATCGCTTCGGTGATCAAGGTTTCGGAAGAGCAGCTCATTCCGGTGATTCCCGGAGAGGCCAGCTGTGTCCGGGCCGGCGCCCTGGCCACCATCGGCATTGACTACTCCGTGCTGGGCTATCAAACCGGAAAAATGGCGGCAAAGATCCTGCGAGGCGAGGCGGAACCTGCCACCATGCCCATCGAGGGCCAGTCAAAATACAGCATTGCCGTAAACAAATCCGCCTTTGCCAAACTGAATATTGAGCTGCCCCCGTCCTTGCTGGAGCGGGCAGAGGAGATCATCGAATAATTAGAAATTGAAAGCCCTTTACAGCTGTTCGGAGGCGCCGTCAAGACAGGTCAACGTTTGGGGACAGAGGGGGAAGTGGAAAGAAAATGAGTTTGGCACTTGTCTGGAGCACCCTGATTCTGGGACTGCTTTATGGATTACTGGTGCTTGGAGTATTCCTGACCTTCCGCATCCTCAACTATGCCGATCTTTCCGTTGACGGCAGCCTCCCCCTGGGGGCCGCCATCACCGCCACATTGATTTTCAACGGCATGAACCCTTTCCTGGCCACCCTGCTGGCGCTGCCGCTGGGTGCCCTGGCCGGGCTGATCACCGGTATTCTGCACACCCGCTTCTCCATCACCCCGCTGCTGTCGGGAATTCTGACCATGATCGGTCTTTATTCCATCAACCTGCGGATCATGGGGCGGCCCAATGTGACCCTGCTCAGGCACGAGACCATCTTCGATGTGCTGGCCAACGCCGCCGGGATTTCACCGCGCGTCAGCCAGACGGTGATTGCGCTCTTCGTTGTTGCAGCAGTCGTCTTGGGTCTTTACCTGTTCCTGCGAACGGAGCTGGGACAGGCGCTTCGCGGCACCGGAGACAACGAGATCATGCTGCGTAGCCTGGGTGTAAACACCGACGGGATGAAAATCATGGGCCTGGCCATATCCAACTCCCTGGTCGCCCTTTCGGGTGCACTGATCGCCCAGTACCAGGGGTTTGCCGATATCAACATGGGTATCGGCATGATCATCATCGGCCTGGCCTCGGTCATTATCGGTGAGGTTGTCCTGGGGGTAAAATCGATTATCGGACGGCTCTGCGCGGTGGTCACCGGCTCCGTGCTTTACCGGCTGGCCATAGCCCTGGTGCTGCGGATCAGTTTTATCGAATACACGGACTTGAAATTTTTCACTGCTCTGCTGGTTACAATAGCGCTGATCTCTCCCGAACTCGGCAAAAGATTCAAGCCTGCTCCGAAGCTGGAGCCCTCACTTCAAAGAAACGGAAAATCAGAGAAAGTCGGCGGTTAGATGCTTCAAATCTCTAAACTGTACAAGGTCTTCTATTTTGGAGAAATCAATGAAAAAATAGCGCTGCAAAATATCAACCTCGGCCTGGCTCCGGGTGAATTTGTCACCGTCATCGGCGGCAACGGCGCCGGCAAAAGCACGCTGCTGAACTGTATCGCCGGTGTGTACACGCCGGAAGAGGGGACCATAGCGCTGGATGGACGCAGTATCACCAACCTGCCCGATTACCGGAGAGCCGCCTCCATCTGCCGCATTTTCCAGGATCCCCTGACCGGCACTGCCGCCTCCCTGACCGTTGAAGAGAATCTGGCCCTGGCCCTGCGCAGGGGCCTCAGCAGGCGCCTTTGCCGGGCCATTACCGACAGCGAACGAAAACTTTTCAGGCAGAAGCTGGCGGGGCTGGAACTCGGCCTGGAGGAGAGACTGGACACCCCGGTCAAGCTGCTCTCGGGAGGGCAGCGTCAGGCCCTGGCCCTGCTCATGGCCACGCTGGTCCGTCCCAAACTGGCCCTTCTGGATGAGCATACCGCCTCGCTGGACCCGAAGACGGCGCTGCGCGTGCTTCACCTGACCAGGACGCTTTTCGAAAAGGAGAGAATCACCACCCTGATGATCACTCATAACATGGAGCAGGCCCTTCGGCTGGGGAACCGTTTGATCATGCTTCATGAGGGTTCGATCATACTTGATGTCAATGACGGCGAACGAAACGATCTTAGCGTCTCCAGGCTGGTCGAGATGTTCCACAACGCCAGCGGTGAACAGCTTCAAAACGATCGGCTCCTGTTATCCTGA
>MTKW01015633.1_pt1 | contig 14715 bp, 18 predicted proteins | sample 1042761 | NCBI WGS metagenome assembly MTKW01 (sample SAMN06205366, study PRJNA360243) | anaerobic digester metagenome | biome: Wastewater treatment plant; feature: Anaerobic digester sludge; material: sludge; isolation source: anaerobic digester fed with sludge from wastewater treatment plant ... | reverse complement strand
CGGATGAGAAGATAATCCTTGCCTACGGGAGGGAGTATCTCAAGACCAAAGGTCAGGAGGGCCAACCGCTTACATCCGAGGAGAGCAAATACTGCCATACGGAAAAGATAAAATCAACGTGGGAAGCTGATATTAGAGAAAAGGGATATTTCATCAGCGAGATGGAGAACTGTGACTGAACGGATCTTGCTTTCACGCAAACGACAGATCGGGAAGATGAAACTACTTATTCTGATGAGACATGGAAAATCATCATGGGAAGATTGTAACCTGGATGATTACGACCGTCCATTGAATGAACGGGGCAGGAGAAATGCTGCAGATATGGGTGCCTTCCTGCTTGGGAAAACCGGCATCCCTGATCTGGTTCTCTCCTCTCCTGCCAAGCGCGCTTTCACCACTGCTGTTGTTGCCACAGAAGTCATGGGTTATCCGAAAGAAAAAATCGTAACGGACAAAGAGCTCTATTTGGCTTGGATAGACGACATTCTGCGCTCTATCTCAAAGGTCCCCGACACCATTGGCAGTTGTCTGGTTGTCGGGCACAATCCTGGATTGACATACCTGATCAACCACTTTGGAATAAGGCTCGACAATCTGCCAACTGCATCAACCGCCTGCTTTACATTTGAGGTGCAGAGGTGGAAGGAGATTACCCCGGATAAAGCACGTTTTCAATGGTTGAAGCAGGCTAAGGAGATATAAACAGGAGGGAGTATTCAACTCGCTTTCTTTTCTCTTTCAGCTTTTGTAGTATACCCTCGCCGTCAGAAAAATAGAACGGCAATGAGCAGGAGCAAGCCCATTTGTCGGCATCCGTTCTACTCCATTGCAACCTGCACGGTTTGTCCTCAGGATCGTAGGCGACAGTCAGCTCTTCAGGTTCGCACAGAAAGGATTGTCGCCACGCGTCAATATGTTCATTAATAACAGGGAGAGGATAAAGCCTCTCTTTTTGGGGATCTTGGGTGTAGATAAATGTTTTTCGTAGTCCATACTTAAAGATTTTGTATTGTATGCGACTGGACGGTTTACAGTGGGTATGCAAGACAAAACTACGGAAAGAAGAGAATAATGGAGTTGTGATATCAACAAAAAAGTAGTAATTATAAGAAAAAGATGCTGTTTGATTATTATTGACAAAAATGGGTGGCTAAGAGGGAAATATCCATTTCAAGAATAACTTTCGCCACAAGGAGGGATTCAGACCGGGGAACAAAAACGGTCAGGAGAAAGATAAAACAGAGGGGCATTGGTAAAAAAAATCAAAGTGTCGTCTCTCTACAATCCGGGAAGAAACAGTCCTATATCGTTGACAGGCCGATTAAAATGGTTGGCTACATACGAGTTGACCATCTTTCCTGCAAACATATAGAAACCGGATGCAAAACCAATATCAAAACGGGCAAGGCGGCCTATTCCGCCACACTCTGCCATTGCCGAGAAGATCGAAATGAAGATATTGCTCAGCGCAATGGAGGCAGTGCGTGCAACACGTGAGCTGATGCTCAATTCACAAAAATGGAGGATTCCAAACCGTTCGAACACTTGGGGATGACCTGGAAGACAGGCCTCCATCGTAGTTTCAAAACATCCGCCATGCGACATACGTAAATCGATGATAAGAGCACCCTTTTTCATCTCCCGGATCAGGTCGGCCGAAATACGGTAGAGATCTTTTTTGTTTACATATTGCATGGCGCCGATTACCACGTCGGCAGAACGAAAAACGTTCCTCAGCACATTGGGTTGCAGGGTAGATGTAAAGACCGTCCTTCCCAGTTCGTGCTGAATCTTTCGCAGGTTATTGATGTCGTTGTCAAAAACTTTTACAGCCGCACCCAGGGCCAGCGCAGCCCGGGCTGCCACCGTTCCGGCAACACCTGCGCCGATTATAACCACCTCGGTGGGAGAGATTCCCGGAACTCCACCAAGCAAGATACCCTTTCCTCCATGTGCACTGCTGAGCAACTCGGAGGCAATAGAGATGGAGCAGGCTCCTTCGATCTCGCTGATGGCAGTCACAAAGGGAGAGACCCAATTGTCGTCATGAATCAATTCGTAAGCCAATGCATTTATACGCTTTTCGGCCATCAGCTCCAAAGTTTCTGACGAGATAAGGTGTAAATACAGAAACGAGAAGACACTGCTGCGGGGTTTCATCATCGCCACCTCCTCGTAGGTGGGTGGTGAGATCTTCAGAATGATATCTGCCTGAAAAACATCTGCTTTTGAGTCGGCGATTCGGGCTCCCGATTCGGAATAGTACCGGTCGGAATAGTTGATGGCCAACCCTGCCTTGCTCTCAATCACCACCTGATAACCCGACTCAACAAGCAGGGTGGTTGTTTCGGGGGTGATTGCCAGCCGCTTCTCAACTTTTTGATTCTCCTTGGGTACGCCGATTACAAGCGAGACATTGTGTTTGTCGGCCTTCAACAACAATTCACGGACAACAAATTGAGCGCTTCTTAAAGGTTCGTATATCATTTTAGCAGTTTTTTTATTTCGTGAGCAATCCCCTCTACGGTAAGGTGAATCTCATCCTTTGTAATCAGACGATCGGTCTTGTAAACGATCTGTGCCTGATTGTAAAATTTCTCCCTATCTTTCAGGTGACTGGCAATGAATGCTGTCAACTCCTCCCCACTTTTTCCGGCTACGACAGGACGGATATTTTTTGACGCCCTCAGTCTGGCGGCAAGCTCATCGGGTTCCGCATGGATGTAAACAGTGATACCGGTCTCATTCATCAACCCCACATTATCGAAAAAGCATGGGGTCCCGCCACCGGTCGAGATCACGACATCCTCAATTGATGAGACCTCGATCAGTGCCTTTTGTTCAATCAGCCGGAACTCCTCTTCACCACGTTCTGCAAAAATCTCGGGAACAGTCTTGTGGTACCTGTTCTCGATAAACTTGTCCAGATCAACAAACCCGATATCGAATAACTGTGCCAGCTTCTTGCCGACTGTGGTTTTCCCAACCCCCATATATCCGATTAAATAGATCCTTATCATATTGTTAAAGCCGGTTGTATTACATCAATGGAGCAAACAATCGCATCAGTGACTCGAAAAAACGGAGTCTTATCGGCCGCTTCACCCATTCGCGCAACGACACGACCTGGGAATCGCGCTGATCCTCAACAAAAATCTCAATGGCCCTCTCCGCCACAACATGATCGTATATAAATGCCTCCACCTCAAAGTTGTGTTCAAAACTGCGTGAATCGAAATTCACCGAACCGATCAACGTGAGGGAATCATCAAACACCATCAGCTTGGAATGAAGGAATCCCTTTTCATACATGTACACCTTCACACCGCTCTCCAGCATCTCCTTTACAAACGAACGCGACGCCATCTGCACCAGGGGGACATCCGACCTTTTTGAGATGATCAGCCTGACATCCAATCCCCGGATAGCAGCTGCCTGCAATGCTTCGATCATCGATTCGGGAGGTATAAAATAGGGTGTCTGGATGAAGATACTCTTCTGGGCATCGTAAATTGCCTGAAGAATACCATGATAGATCTCCCTCTCCTCACGAAACGGACCGCTGTTTACCATTTGCAGGGATATGTCACCATAGACGGGAAGCTCCGGGAAATATCTTCTCGAAGTGATAAGGGTCTGGCTGACAAAAAACCAGTCGATAAGAAAGATCGACTGCAATCCCTGTACCCCTTTCCCTTCGATGCGAACATGGGTATCGCGCCAGATACCCCACTTCAAACCGTCGATGTAGCGGTCCGCAATATTGATGCCACCCACATAGCCAATCTGTCCGTCAATAACAATAATTTTCCTGTGATTTCTGAAATTCAAGCGTGAAGTAAACTTTGGCAGTACCACTTTCAGAAAGGGCTCGGCTTCGATACCCGCTTTTCTGAACTCCTCGAAGAATGCCCGGCTGGTTTTCCGTGAACCAAAGCTATCGTAGATAACACGCACCTCAACACCTTCAAGCGATTTTCTGATCAGCGCATCCCGAATCCTTCTACCGATATTGTCACCTTCAAACACATAGTACTCTACGTGGATGTGCTGCTTGGCATTCTCGATATCGCGAAGCAGCTCTTCAAACTTCTCTGCTGCCCGGGTATAGAAACGAACATCGTTACCGCCAAGCAACGGGGTATGGTCGAGATTTCGCAACAAGCGTATCAAGCTGGCATGCTCCGGCGGATATGAGAACTCCTCAAGCGTACCGATCTCATCGAGCGGCCGCTTCTTAAGTTTACTGTACATCCGCTTGTTTATGACCTGTTTTCTGGTAAAGTCCTGTCCGAAGATAAGGTACCAGATCAACCCTACAAAAGGGAGAAACACAAGTACCATCACCCACGAAAGTGTCTTGATGGGGTTCCTATTCTCCGAAATCACCACAATAACCACACTGATGATAGTCAATGCGTAAAGAATCTCCAGAATAAGCATCAATACACTGTTCATAGCTATTCAACTTGTAATCCTCACGGCCGACGGGATCATGCCCATACAGCCAGACAACACCAGAATGATTACCGGTATTTTCCCTCGTTTACGTCTTCCAGGATATTCAAATAAGAGTGGTAACGGCTTTGGCTGATATATCTGTTCTCCAATGCCTCTATCACGGCGCAACCGGGTTCATTCAGATGCAGGCAATTGTTGAACTTGCATTTAGCTGAGATCTTGAATATCTCGGGAAAATAGTGCGATACTTCGGCAGTTGTCATATCGATGGTTCCAAAACCTTTGATACCAGGGGTGTCAATGAGGAACCCGCCGCCATTAAGTTCAATCATCTCGGAAAATGTGGTCGTATGCATCCCCTTATTATGGTAGTCGGATATCTTTCCCACTTTCCGTGCCGCCTCTTTTTGCAACGCGTTTACGATACTCGATTTTCCGACGCCGGAATGTCCGGCAAGCAATGTAATCTTACCCCGCACCTGTTCACGCAGTTCATCCATCCCCTTCCCCGTCAGCACCGAAGTTTTGATGCTGCCATACCCGATTGTAGAATAGAGATGGATCAACCCCTCAACATACTCCTGATCATCGGAGTCATAGATATCCGTTTTGTTGAAAACGAGATGGACGGGAACACTGTACGCCTCCGCAGTAACCAGAAACCTGTCGATAAAGACAGTGGTCGTTTCAGGAAACCGTACAGTGATGCAGAGCAGGGCCAGATCTATATTGGCAGCAAGGATGTGCGCCTGTTTGGAAAGATTGGACGCACGACGGACAATGTAATTTTTTCGGTCTTCGATTTCGGTAATATAGGCAGTTCCCTCGGAATTCGTCCCGATCCTTACCTTGTCTCCCACAACCACCGGACTTGTGCTCCGGATGCCCTTAAGGCGAAAACTCCCTTTCGCCAGGCAAGGAATATCATCTCCATCGTCCGTCCTTACCAGATAATTATTGCCCGTATTCCTGATTACCAGACCCCACTTGCTTCCCCCCTCGCTCATCACTGCTTATACGGTAAGTATTTCTTTCTCCTTCTCCGTGAACTTATCGTCAATCTTTTTGATGTATTTGTCGTGGAGTTTCTGAAGTTCGTTCTCTACATCTTTACCCATATCTTCGGGCAACCCCTCTTTCACGGCTTTACGCACCTCATCGATCCCTTCACGACGGGTATTACGGATACTGATCTTGGCATCTTCCGCCTCCTGCTTGGTCTGTTTCACCAGCTGCCTGCGTCTCTCCTCGGTAAGTGGCGGAATTCCGAGGCGGATAACTTCACCGTTATTCTCAGGCGTGATACCCACATCCGAATCCATGATCGCCTTCTCGATCACTTTCAACATATTTTTCTCCCACGGCTGAATCAGAATTGTCTTGGCATCGGGAGTCGTTACTGTTGATACGTTCGATAACGGAACGAGACTTCCATAATATTCCACCTTCACTCCGTCAAGGATACGTACATTGGCTCTCCCTGCACGAATCCGCGCAAAAGTCTCATCCAGAAACTCCAAGGTCATCTGCATCTTTTCCTCGGCATCTTTTTTGATTGTCGTAATATCCATATATGTTTTGTTTGATGTTATGTAAACAAAAATAGTGATTTTTTTTGAATAAATCCCCTATACGTGCACCAGGGTCCCGACATTCTCTCCGGAAAGGAGTTTCAGGAGGTTTCCATAACGATCCATATCAAAAACCACGATAGGCAGACCGTTCTCCTTACACATCGTGGTTGCCGTGAGATCCATCACCTGCAGACCGCGATTGTAAACCTCATCAAACGAGATCGTGTCGAACCGGGTAGCTGACGGGTCTTTTTCCGGGTCGGCCGTGTAGACACCATCCACGCGGGTACCTTTTAACATGGCATCGGCCTCGATCTCGATTGCACGTAAGGCGGAAGCGGTGTCGGTAGTAAAGAACGGATTTCCAGTTCCTCCGGAGATGATGGCCACCTCGCCGTTTTGCATCGACTCAATCGCTTTCCATTTAGAGTAAAGCTCACCAACCGGTTCCATGCGAATGGAGGTAAACACCCTGTTCTTCTGGCCAATGGCCGACAAGGCAGAACTCAATGCCAAACTGTTAATAACGGTGGCAAGCATCCCCATCTGGTCGCCTTTCACCCGGTCGAACCCTTTCTTCGAACCGCTCAGGCCCCTGAAAATATTTCCACCTCCAATTACTATGCCTATCTGCACGCCCATCGCTACAGCCTCTTTGATCTGCCGGGCATATTCTTCCAACCTTATCTCATCTATTCCGTTTCTCTTTTCTCCTGCCAGCGATTCACCGCTGAGCTTCAGTAAAATTCTGTTGTATTTCATATATTATGTTATTCAATTAATCTGAATCACTCCCGATACAATACAAACTGCACCTCCTTGAACGCATACAACCTCTCCTCATTGGTCTCAAGCGTCTTCAGCACAAGGTGTCCCGAGGGAAGGACGTTATCGATCCGGGCCTGGAACCTGCCATTGGCATCTTCATACCAGTAGTAACCGTTCACCCGGTAAAGATCAAGCATGTATTCATCTTCGATAAGCTGCTTATCTCCCCGTTGCAATCCCCTGTACAAGAGGAAAAACTCCTTCAGTAACATCTCCAGAACATACTCCCTGTCGACCTCCGTTCCCGTGATCTGTCTCAACGATATCGGATTGGGCAGTTCCGCCGGAAAATCACGCTGGTTGAGGTTCAACCCTATTCCTATAATGGAATTTTCGATTCTCTTTCCCTGTATACTGTTCTCAATGAGCACCCCTGCAATTTTCCGTTCCTCCCAGTAAATGTCGTTGGGCCATTTAATCCGTATATCGTTGACAAATTGATCCAGGGTATTCTTTATTGCCAGTGAGGTTATCCGCGAGATGATAAACTGCTCGTTGGCCGGAATTCCGGTCGGATGAATCAGCAGGCTAAACAGCAAGTTTTTCCCTTTTTCTGAATACCAGCTGTTCCCTGTTTGCCCGCGGCCAGCCGTCTGAAAATCGGCCATCACGATAGAACCCTCATCGAGGGACTCACTTTTCAACAGCTCCTTCATGTAGGAATTTGTCGATTCCGTCTCCTCCAACCGTACAATTTTCCTGTTACTGCTCAACTGATCCATAATACTCTTTTTGTCTCTTTTTGGGGAGTTTTTTTATAACCTCGTCAACCGAATGCCTGACCCATCTCTTCACCTCTTCATCCGCCATCTCGCCGGTAAGGTAGATGGTATTCCAATAGGTTTTATTCATATGGAATGCAGGCTCCACACAATTGTACTCTTCACGTAACTGAGCCGCTTTGTCCGGATCGCATTTGAGCGCTATGCACAATCTCTCCGCATCGAGCGGGATAAGGGCAAACATCTTGTCGCACACCTTCATCACCAATGTTACATCGTCAAACGGCGTGGTCGCCTCTGCTCCCGGTATGGAAAGACAATAGTTGTAAAGCTCTTCTATATTCATATCAACAACTCAACTTTATGAGGAGGCATCCATGCAACTGAAGCTTTTGCTGACGATGTTCAAAGAAACGGCAGGAAGGCATCATCGATATGTTCCAGGTCGAATCTCTCCCCGTTCCACACCAGTCCGATAATGTCGAACCGGGCAGGTTTATCGATATCCATCTCAATCAGATAGTGATTGGCGGCATCGACCATTCTACGCATGCGGGACATATCGACATAACTGACCGGATTTCCCCATTGTGTAGAGGTTCTGGTCTTTACCTCCACAAAGACAATGAACTCTTCATTTTCCGCAACAACATCAATCTCATAACCGTAAAATCTCCAGTTGCGACAGAGGATCCTGTAATTTTTCGATTTTAAATAGTTTACGGCCTCTTCCTCACCTCTTCTACCTAACTCGTTGTGTTGTGCCATAACTTGTGAAATACCGGTGGTCTCCGACCAACAGATAGTTACTGATACAAATTTATGCATTATTATTTTCTTTCGTGTTAAAATATTTTGTTTTTTTGTGCCTGAAAAGGATGTAGGACATTTTTCAGAATACTTTCTTCAAAAGGAGATGAGAACGACTAAAAAGTACATGTTAAAGGGACGACCCTCCCCGCGATCGATAAAAGCGGGGTTTACACTGAGCGAAGAGGAATACGATGTGATCAGTTTCTATTTGAAGAAGTATAAAATCAGCAACCGTTCTCGCTGGTTCAGGGAAACCATCCTGAATCACGTTCTAAAAACCATGGATATGGACTACCCCACTCTTTTCGGGGAAAATGAGATGAGAAGATAAAAGATGCTGGACGATACTTATTTCATGCGTCAGGCGCTGGCCGAGGCACAGAAGGCTTTCGACAAGGATGAGGTACCTGTGGGTGCGGTAGTTGTTGCCAACAACCGGATCATTGCCCGGGCACACAATCTGGTAGAGACGCTGAACGATGTAACTGCCCATGCAGAAATGCAGGCAATAACCGCAGCTGCCAACGTGCTGGGAGGAAAGTACCTGACCAATTGCACCCTTTACGTCACCATCGAACCCTGTCCCATGTGTGCCGCCGCCCTGGGCTGGTCGCAGATTTCACGGATTGTTTACGGCGCCGGGGATGAGAAACGGGGCTACTCGAGACTGGCCGCAGGGGTTTTGCACCCCAAAACAACTGCTTCATATGGAGTGTTGGCAGAGGAGTGTGCAACGTTGATGAAGCATTTCTTCGAGAAGAAACGATAATCACCTAAAACCCATTATCATGAAAACATTTTGCCTATTACTTTCCGCTCTCCTTCTTTTCGCCTGCGGTTCACACCAGGGCAACAGTGACACCTTTCCCCAGGTAGAAGCTATTGACCAGGCGATGCTGGCATTTGTCGATTCAGGCTATATCCCCGGAGCGGTCACCGCGGTAGTCACCAGGGAGAAGATCCTGCATCTCGGAGCTGTAGGTGTCGCAGATTACGAAACTGGATCACCCATGGAGCCCGAACAACTTTTCTGGATTGCATCAATGACAAAGCCGCTCACCGCAGTTGCCTTATTGATGCTGCAGGATAAAGGCAGCCTTTCAGTTGACGACCCGGTTTCAAAATATATTCCCGAATTTGGGGCGTTAAAAACCCCTTCAGGTAAAGCGGCCAACCTCACCATTTCTCAGATCATGAGCCATACCTCGGGTCTGCGTGAGGCGGATGCCCAAACAGCCCGGAAAGCAAAGGAGCTTGCCGACCTGATTCCGTCATACCTGAATGGACCCACACAATTCGAACCGGGCAGCAGATGGAGTTATTGCCAGTCGGGAATCAATACGGGTGCCAGAATTGTGGAGGTGGTCAGCGGATTACGTTTCGACCAGTTCCTTCAGCAACGGATATTCGAACCGCTCGGGATGAAGCATACCACCTTTTATCCTCTGCAGCTTAAGGAAGCCCGGCGTGCTGCAGGCTACATAAGAAACAACGAAAATGGTCAGTATGAGAGAACCGAAGTTAGCGAGATCTTCGGCAAACCGGAAAGTGTTCCGCTGGGAAATGGGGGGCTCTTTTCCACCGCTCCCGATTATGCCCGTTTTACACAACTGCTTTTGGGAGAGGGTATCTATAACGGCAAACGCTACCTCAGCGACGAGGCCTACTCCCGTCTCACCACGGTGGTGACGGGCGACCTGGATTGCGGTTTTCTACAGGAAGCACAATATGGAAGCCGCGGAGCTAACTATGGTTGGGGAATCGGCACCTGCATCCTGAGGGCTCCGCATCCCGGAGTGGCAGCCATGTTGTCGCCCGGATCGTTTGGTCACGGCGGTGCCTGGGGCACGCAAGCATGGATAGATCCTGTAAAGGGGGTGGCCTACATTCTGATGATACAACGTCCCGGTTTCAATTCAGATGCAAGTAATATCCGTGCCGAATTTCAACAGGTAGCATTTGACGAACTGGTAAAGGGTAGAACTGACTAGATCGACAATCGAGACCAAACCGGTTAAGAACTTTTTGTTCAGTTTGTTGTTAAGAAAGAAATCACAAAATCATTAAACAAGACAAGTATGAACAAGAAAAAAATTGCCGTATTGGTAGGCAGCCTTAGAAAAGAGTCATTTAACAGAAAAGTAGCCAAACAGCTTATTCAGCTGGCGCCCGATTCGTTGGAGCTGGAGATAGTGGAGATAGGAAAACTGCCACACTATGATGAGGATATCGATCAGAATCCGCCCGCCGAGTATGTCGATTTTCGCAACAAGGTAAAAGCAGCCGACGGGGTTCTGTTCGTTACGCCTGAGTACAACAGATCGATTCCCGGCGTATTGAAGAATGCCATCGATGTAGGGTCGAGGCCTTACGGTCAGAGCGTCTGGGGAGGAAAACCGGGTGCGGTGGTCAGTGTATCTGTAAGCCCTATCGGAGGGTTCGGAGCCAACCACATCCTGCGTCAATCGATGGTATTCCTCGATGTACCCATGATGCAACAACCGGAGGGGTATATAGGAGGCGCCCATACACTCTTTGATGAAAAGGGAGTTCTTGTCAACGATGATACTCGCGCTTTCCTTAAAAGATATATGGACGCCTACGCCTCCTGGGTAAACAGCTTCTGAGTTCAAACCATCAGGGGATGGCAAAAGTAGAGTCGGTGAAATGCACCAGATAGGGTAGCGGTGGAACAGCAGTAGTGTCAACACTGATACTTGAGAACAAAATGTAGTTCTTGCCGGTTTGCATTGTACGGTTGATTACCTTTCCTTCGCTGATTCCGGTGGCATCACTCATTGTCGCTCCAGGGCTTTTTATCGTGGCTATCCTCAGATTACCCACCAGATAATCTGTCTTGGGAATAAACCAGGCGTAGTAGGTCTGTACCTCATCGGGTTCGATAATTGAATCCGTGGGGAAAAAAGTCAGTGTTGTTGACTCAGATAATGTGACATAATTGCCGGTGGCCATATTAAAGGTTGCCAATCCTTTTCCGTTCTGGCGGTTTAGGATCCAATTCGTTGAAGGATTGGTTTGCAGTGCAACCGAATGGAGGTCAGTTACAGGTGTTGTGCCCACATTCTTCAGGTGTAGTGTCATCATCGATCCAAAATGCTGGAAAGGGATTGATATGTTCTCCATATCGGGTTCAATCACCTTCTTACCCCAGAGGGAGAAAACTATGGCCTGGTCGGCAAGGGTCGACTTGTAGTCATATTGGTCCGTCGGCAGGATGGCTATGGTAGGATCTCCGGCGTCCAAGACGCTCCCTACAGTTTTGAAGGGCCATCTGCCACTTCTGAATCCATAGAGTGTATATGGGCTTTCGGTATCGATTCCAACGGGAATCTCAACGGTAAAGAAGGCTGTCTTACCCTCAACACCTACACTGTCAACATTCGCAATATTGCTGTATTTAGTGCCGTCCTGTTCAAAGCTGTACTGAATTATATCGGTCGTGTCCCATCGGAATCCAATCGTTTTGACGATGGTAGTTCCATACTCCTCCAAAGAGCCACGTGTCCCTACAGGTTCATCGAATGAAGCGGTTACCTGCAGCACCTTGCCCTTAGGCAGGTCGGGAAGCTGATCGTTCCCATATTCAATTGTCTCGCTGCTGCAGCCGGCCAGAACAAGAGCTACGGCTGCCAAAAGAAATAATCTAAATTTCATATTCATTTTCAGTTTTTTAGTAGGGTTAAAATTGATCCCATATCACCATAGCTCTCCGTCCATATCACCACCATTACCGCCAGTACTGGCCAGAAAGGTCTGTTCGGTTTCAATATCAATCACGTCGATCTCGGGAGCAACATAAGTTTCCGGCAGATCCTGTACAAGCAGGAATCTCTCTCCAACGCCCGGCATAATTTGCAAATTGTTGTGCATAACGATACTCTTTAGTAGATTTATAAAATTGTTAAACGTAAAACTATCGTAACAAATGTGTGCTGCATGCTCATCTATTTGTTGTATAAATGTTAAAGATAAAGCGTGCTTCATTTAGTGCGGTAAAAGTAATATGCCAACATGGAGAGATGTTAGGACTGAACGGACATTTTTTTGTATTTTCTAATCAAAAAAGGTTGTTAAATTATAACTACAGAAGCATATTACATATATAAATATCTATATATGTGATGCTTATATATAAAAAAAATCTTTATGGTTTTTTCAAAAAAAAAGAATCCTGAAAGAGGGTATTACAAAAGGAGACAAAATCGACTATCCATGTGAATATCTGCACATTACAAACATAAAACAGATTGTCCCGATCTCAATCCGGGGATCAACGATCGGCACAATCTGTTCAAATCTGCATATATCAGTCAGTTCCGTTATTCCTGGTATAACTTTCACACCGGATTATCAATCCAGACATACTGTATGGATATTACCTCCGGCAAGGCTGCGTCACTCTATTATATCTTTAAAAAGATCTTTTTCTTATAAAGGATATATAAGAAGAGCCAGCCGATTACCACATAACCTGCAGCCATGATCAACGGAGCCCAAGTTTCAGGAAACAGGGAGGCAAGCCCCTTGAAGAAGAACCTGGTTGCACTATCCCATCCAATAATCTTGTTCGCAAGATAGATGGTAATGGGATTCATGCCAATCACTACAAAGAAAAATGCCCACTTCTGAAATTTCCATACGTCGATGATCAGGTAGAAAATTGCCAGCAGCAGCATGCTCAAACCACCCACCCAGCAGACGAAGGAGCTCGACCACAAGTTCTTGTTAATCGGGAAAGCCAGATTCCACACCTGACCTATAACCATAAGCAGCACTGCCGCCACGGCGAGATATAACACCTTCTTCATCGGTTTCAAACCAGTCATCAGAAACTCGCCGGTAAGCATCCCCAGTAGAGCAGTACCTACAGCTGCAATGGTAGGCAATATCCCTTCATTGTCGCCAATCTCGTAGCAACAGAACCTGCCGGGCAACAGGAGCCGGTCGACATAACTCGAGATATTTCCCCTCATGGAATAGTGATCGGGGTCACCCAGGTCGGGCGCTTTGAACAACACAAACAACAGCCAGTAGAAAATCAGGATTGCGCCGAACCACAGCAGACGGATCTTCGTACTCTTCGTGTTCATAAAGAGAAGCGCCGCAAACATCCAGGCCAGTCCAATTCTCCCAAGCACACTTGCATAACGCATATGGACCAGATCGAAACTCAATCCGTTGTTATAGATTATCCCTATCAGGACCAGCAACAATCCCCGCTTGAAGATATGACGGTATAGCGATCTGCTTCCGCCGTCGGCACTCAAACGTTTCTTAGCCGAGAATGGGAAAGAGACGCCTGCTATAAACAAAAACAGTGGAAAGATCATATCATATGCATGAAATCCGTGCCACGCCACGTGTGACATCTGATTGGCCCACCATTGCAATGCAGGGATACCTGTCAGTGATCCCAATAAAATGAATACCTCTTCCGCCCCCATGATCCAGAACATATCAAATCCGCGAAGGGCATCCAGCGATTTTAATCTTTCGGGTTGCTGCTTTTCAATTTTTTCCATGATGTTATTCTACATTTTTCACTATTGTGTTTAAATTGTCGTACGTTATCCGGACAGAGTTGGTCACCATGTTTGCTGAAGAATCGTTCAGTATGCTTGTCGCCTCACCATTGCAGTTCGTGAAATAGACATAGTGCCCCATATCATAAAACCGGTAAACCTTGCAACCATCGTGTTCAAACAGGTAATCCACCTGATACGACCGGTTGTTTTCGGGAATTTCCGTAGTGACTGGAGAAGGGTAGAAGATGGCACAACCGGACATTACGGTCACAATCATGGTAAATATCAATATTCTGGTAAAGATTTTCATGATGCAAAGATAAAAACTTTGTATTATTACGTACATTTTTTTATTAATTATTCAAGTTTCGCAAGTAAAAATTCAGTAAAAATAATCGCATAAAAAAACGGCACAGAGGCTTCTGTAATTCACAGATTATTAGTATATTTAAGCGTCAAAACCAAAAATACTAACAGCCCTATGCCGATATACAAAAGTAACTCCATTTTATCAGAAATCAGCGTTTTTTTCAAGAAAGATGATTCAAACAGTGCCCTTTTTACCCTGACGGATATGCTAAAAGGTTTCAACATGTCGGAGAAGGTCCTCTTCGGGAGCAGGAGCAAATGCAACAGCAAGTATTCCCTGCTGCAGGTGCTCGAGTTGCTGATTATGTTCCCCTGTTTCATGATCAAGAATCCTTACAATTATTGTCGATCATCCCTAAGCGGCTTCTTTGGCTGCGAAAAGGATGTTTTCTACCGTTT
>MTKW01010786.1_pt1 | contig 14715 bp, 10 predicted proteins | sample 1042761 | NCBI WGS metagenome assembly MTKW01 (sample SAMN06205366, study PRJNA360243) | anaerobic digester metagenome | biome: Wastewater treatment plant; feature: Anaerobic digester sludge; material: sludge; isolation source: anaerobic digester fed with sludge from wastewater treatment plant ... | reverse complement strand
GATCTTGGTTGCCTTTTCCTCCACAGCCTCCACCGCCCTGTCGATCCCCATCTTGATACCGTCGATGAGACGTATGACGGGCACGCCCCTCACCGCCTGATCTACCCCTTCTGTCAAGAGGGCTCCCGCCACTATGGTGGCGGTGGTCGTTCCATCCCCTACCTCTTCTTCCTGAGCTCTTGCCGTGTTAATCACCATTTTTGCTGCGGGATGGTTGACATCCATCTTGGTCAAGATGGTCATGCCGTCGTTCGTGATGACCACTTCCCCAAACCTGTCCACCAAGAGGGTGTCGAGGCCCTTCGGGCCGATGGTTCCTTCAACCGCCGACGCTATAGCTCTGACGGCGTTTGAGTTTGTGAAGAGCGCCGCTAATCTGTCATCGGTCTCAGAGCCTTTGGCTACTTGCTTCAAACTCATGTTGTCCCTCCTGACACCTAGCCTTTTGTTCTCTTGTTTTTTGTGATACGGTCAGTTTCGGGTTCAGTTGCCTTGAGAGAAAAACTCAGACAGCCGCCTTTCCACGCCCTTTATGATTACCACGGCCCGGGCGTAATCCATCCTTTTGGGGCCCAACAGGCCGATCTTGCCCTCGCTTCTGCCAGCTCTGAACGTTGCGTACACCACGCTGACGTCCGAGGCGTTTTCGTGTTTGTTCTCCGCCCCTATGGCTATGCCAAGATCCGAACCTTGGGTCTGGCCCCCCAGTATGGACTGGATAACCCCTTCCCGCTCGATGGCTGACAACAGTTCAAGGGCCCTGTCTATGTCTTGAAATTCCGGTTGCCTCAATAAATTGACGGCTCCGCCCACGTAAAGGCGCTCTTCCCCGGGATCCGACACCATGCTTCGAAGAAAGTCCACTACCTGCTCTATGATCCGGGCGTAACGGGACGCCTCCTCGTGCAACAGGTGATGTGCCCTGCTGCCAACCCCGTCCAGGTTGATGCCCGTTAAATTCCTGTTAAGCATCTTCGCCACGTGGGCCATCTCTTCCCTGCTCATAACGGGAACATCTATGATACAGCTTTCCACAAACCCTATATCCGTAGCGATGACCAAAAGGGCCTTACCCACAGACAAGGGCAACAGGTGAATGGCCCTGTACGTGACGTCCGCCGATTCCGGCCCAAGGATGAACCCCAAATAGCTGGTGGTCTCAGACACAACCCTGACCACCTCTTTCAGTATGGACACAACGTCTTTTACCTTGGATCGGAAGACGGCCTCTATGGTTGCGTGCTCTGCCCTGGACAACCCTCTTTTCGGCATAAGCTCATCCACGTACAACCGGTACCCTTTGTCGGAAGGCACCCGTCCTGAGGATGTGTGGGGTTTGTCCAGGTAACCGGTTTCCTCCAAGTCCGCCATTTCGTTTCTGATGGTGGCGCTGCTTACACCCAAGGAATACCTTCGGGCCAACACCCTCGAGCCTACAGGAATCCCAGTTTCAATGTGCTCCTCGACAACCGCCCTGAGTATGCGAGCCTTTCTTTCGTCGAGTGCCACTTCAGACCCTCCCTCTTAGCACTCTTCAAGGCAGAGTGCTAACCTAAATGCAAGATAGCATGTATGTGCGAAAAGTGTCAATGGGCGAAACCCCGATGGGAAGCACCTACAACAGGAGAACGAGATGCCTTCTGATCGTCAATTTTGCCGGATACAAACACGGCAGTGGCTAGGGTCGGGGCAAGGGATCGGGCAGTAGCACGGAAGCCAAAGCCCAAGCTAACGCCTCCATGCTGTTTTTGCCTTCCTGAAGGGTGTTGTCGACACCCCCAGCTTCCACCAAAATGGCCTGGGGTGAGTACTGCTGATTGTAGTAGGTAGAGGAATACAGAAAGCCCCGAGAAATGCCCGGGTAGGCCTCTTCCAAGAGACTTTGAATCTTCCTGGTGAAATTGTAGTTGGCCACCCACCCCGGGTTGTTCGTGCCTATGACGAACAGTATGCGGGCGTAAGTTTTGCCCCGGATGGTGACCGCGGTGAGGTTCCTGCGCTGGCTGTCCCTGTGTACGTCCACGAGCACCTTGCATTCGGGGAACTTCTCCAGGATAGCTTCGACAGTCTTTTCCGATCTGTAGTAAGCACCCGTGCGCGAGTCGTTATCGTGAACGGCCTTGGAATGAAGGCATGGCACCCTGTACTTCGTCTCGAGGTGCTTTAGCAGGCATTCCCCGAGACTCACCACAGATTTGGACAGATCTTTCGTGAAAGCATCGTTGGGGTTCTTTTTGCCCAGCTCAGGCAGGTACGATTCTGTAGCGTGGGTGTGGTAGATGGCCACCACCGGATCGGTGCCCAGCCCAAAACTGACGGGCACAAGATCGCCTCCAGGGGGAAGCGTGTACAAAACCGGTGTTATGCCCCAATGTTGTTCCAATTCCTCAGTTGCGAAGCCTTTTCCAGGTTCGTACTCAGCCAAATAACCCGCCAACTGCCCGAAGACCAAATCAGACAGATCCCTTGGCGTAAACCCCAAGAACCACCCGGCAATCTGACTCAAAGCTCCCGGTGCTTTTGACTCAGATCTTGCCTGTTCCATGTACTTGAGTATGGGGAACCCTGCCCGAAAGATCGTTCTGGAAACGCCTTTTCTTTGCCACATAACGTCGAACACAGAAGGAAGCCTGATCCCGGGACTGGGCAGAACCTCCCCGTCCCCAAAAGTAGGAGTGGCCGAAGGAACGTGAAAGTACCCCGCCACAAAGATCAAAAACACCAACAGGGCCGCCTCGTAAAACAGAAGTCGGGCCCTGGACACTTCCCGAGATTTCATCGTCATGCTCCCCTCTCTTTTGGATATGAAAGCAGAGGAGCTATAATTCCGCTTCTCGGTGTGACAGGACCCGCTTTTTGCCTACACCCTCACCTTATTACCGTGGGCACGAAGGCGTCTATGATGCCTACGACCAACGATGCTAACAGGGCCCCTACCACAGTGACAGTCATTCCCGGCACGACGAACTGTGTGAGGTAAATGACTATGGCAGCTACTATGAAGCCCACAATGCCCCTGGACTGGGGGGACACCCTCTGGCCCAAGATGGCCTCAACGGCCCACCCCATAAGGGCTATGACAACCGCAGCCAACAGCGCGTTGACGAACCCGAACACGGCAAACCCCGGCAAAATCAGACCCATAATCATGAGAACGATGGCTGACACCACAAACCGGATCACGGCACCTATCCATGAGCTTTGACCCATGCTTTTTCACCTCCTGACACAAGTTGGTAGGAATCGTTGGCTATGATGCCCGACCCTCCTTGCCCCTATTCGCTTTCCCTGGTCTTTGTGCTACAATCTTGGGAGTCTTTGTGTTTCGTAAATTTATCGACAGGGCGCGCCCTACTTCTTGACAACAGATGCCTTTCTGGCTATAGTGACAGTACTGCTCCTCGATAGCTCAACGGCAGAGCATCCGGCTGTTAACCGGAGGGTTGTAGGTTCGAATCCTACTCGAGGAGCCAATGCGTGCGCCCGTAGCTCAGCGGCAGAGCGGTCGGCTCATAACCGATTGGTCGGGTGTTCGATGCACCCCGGGCGCACCACATCAAACATGGCCCCATAGTCAAGTGGTTAAGACACCGCCCTTTCAAGGCGGCGACGCGGGTTCGATCCCCGTTGGGGCCACCAAACTGTTCCATGACAGGGAGGAGTACGCACAACCCCCCCTAAAGAGAACGAGGCCCGTGTGGTGAAAGCCTCGTGGGTAAGGGCTGCGGAAGGTCGCCCTTGAGAACCCAAACGGAAACGTTTTGGCGCAGGACCCCGTTAAGGTCGTGAGTGCCGGGCAACCGGAAACAAGGTGGTACCGCGAAAATTCGGCCCCTTCGTCCTTGTGGCGAGGGGGCCTTTGAATTTACAGCGAAAGTTTGGTGAGACGCATGAAACGAGAAAAGGGTCTTGACAAAGCGTACGCGCCTGAGACCTTTGAACGCAAGTGGTACGAATATTGGGTGGATAACGGTTTGTTCGAAGCTTCTGTTCGCCCGGGCAAGAAGAGGTTTTCGTTGGTCATGCCCCCCCCTAACATCACGGGGAACCTCCACATCGGGCACGCCCTTGATATCACCCTTCAGGATGTACTGGTCCGGTATCACCGCATGATGGGTTACGAAACCATGTGGCTTCCGGGAACAGACCACGCGTCCATCGCGACCCACGCCCGCATAGAAGCGCTTTTGGCCTCGGAAGGGACGGACAGACACAGTCTGGGAAGGGAGCAGTTTCTCAAGAGGGCTTGGGAGTGGAAAGAAAAGTACGGGGGCATAATTACCGAGCAGATAAGATCCATGGGAGCTTCTTGCAGCTGGGACAGGGAAAGGTTCACCATGGATGACGGTTGTTCGAAGGCCGTCACAGAAGTGTTCGTCAGGCTGTACGAAAAGGGCCTGATCTACAAGGGTGACTACATGGTCAACTTTTGTCCTTCGTGTCACACCGTCATTTCCGACATAGAAGTGGAGCACGAGGAAACCGACGGCAACCTGTACTTCATCAGGTACCCCCTGAAGGAAGCAGAAGGTTTCGTGGAAGTGGCCACTACCAGGCCCGAAACCATGGTGGGTGACACCGCTGTAGCCGTCAACCCTGACGATGAAAGGTACAAGGACATTCTGGGGAAGACAGCCATCCTCCCCATCATCGGTCGGGAGCTGCCCATCATCGGGGACGACTACGTTGACCCTTCTTTCGGGACCGGTGCTGTCAAGATAACGCCGGCGCACGACCCTAACGATTTTGACATAGGCATCAGGCACGGTTTACAGTTCGTAAGTGTCATAGACACTCACGGAAACATGACCCCAGCCGCAGGTCCCTACGCGGGCTTAGACAGACACCGGTGCAGAACGCAGATCGTAAAAGATCTGCGAGAGAAAGGCTACCTCAAAGAGATCAAGCCTTACAAAATGGCCCTGGGACACTGCCACAGGTGCGACTCCCAAGTGGAACCCCTCATTTCCAAGCAGTGGTTCGTTAAGATGAAACCCTTGGCAGAACCCGCCATAAAGGCAGTGCAGGAAGGCAAAGTGGCGTTCGTGCCAGAGCGCTTCACAAAGGTGTACGAAAACTGGATGAATAACATCAGGGATTGGTGCATCTCCAGGCAGCTGTGGTGGGGACACAGGATCCCCGCGTGGTACTGCGAGTGTGGGAAGACCATCGTGGCGAGGGAAACTCCCACCGTGTGTCCCCATTGCGGAGGCTCCCTTAAACAGGACGAGGACGTTCTCGACACCTGGTTTTCATCGGCCCTATGGCCCTTTTCAACCCTGGGCTGGCCCGAGAAAACCCCGGATCTGGAGTACTTCTTCCCCACTGACGTGCTCGTCACAGGTCCTGACATCATATTCTTCTGGGTCGCCCGCATGATCTTCATGTCCTTGGAGTTCATGGGACAAGAACCCTTCTCTAGGGTAGCTTTTCACGGTATGGTCAAGGATGCTGAGGGCCACATCATGTCCAAAAGCAGGGGCACGGGAGTAGACCCCTTGGAAGTCACAAAAACCTACGGCACCGATGCCCTGAGACTGTCGTTGATGACGGGTAACGCTATGGGCAACGACATGAGGCTGTTCCCGGAAAAGATAGAAGGGGCAAGAAACTTCTGCAACAAACTGTGGAACGCGAGCCGTTTCTGCCTGTCGGTGCTGAAAGACGAAATCCCCACGGCCGCAAAACCCGAGAAAGCTGCGGGTAGGTGGATCATGTCAAAGCTTGAAAAAACCGTGGAAGGGGCCCGCAAAGCCCTCGATGATCTCGAGCCCGGGGTTGCCGTAGATCTTATCACCGGATTTGTCTGGGACGAGTTTTGCGATTGGTACATTGAAATAGCGAAGGAGGACGTGAAAGACCCCGCCTTCGAAAACGAGACCAAGTACGTGTTGTGGAAGGTTCTGAGAGATTCCCTTGCGTTGCTACACCCGTTCCTCCCCTTCATCACCGAGGAGCTGTGGGGACACATACCGGGAAGGGAAGAAGGACCTCAGGGTAGTCTTGCCGTGGCCCCCTACCCCGCTTTCGGGGTGTTTTCCGTGGACGAAGACGCCTTGAACGAAATGGAGGACCTCATAGAGATAGTGAAGACCATCCGAAACATGAGGGCAGAGGTCAACATTCCCACGGGAAAGAGGGCGAAAGTCCTGTTGGTCTCGGAGGACCCCGCTTCGCTTGGCGCGTTCGTGCCCTACATCAGAAAACTGTCCTGGACGGATCCCCTGGAGATATCCAGGGGGGACGGTGAGGTAGGACGAGGATCCCTCACGGGGGTTACCAGAAGAGCTCAGGTCTTCCTGCCCCTAGAAGGTCTCATCGACCTTGACAAAGAGATAGAAAGGCTTGCGAAAGCTCTTGCAGAAGCCCAAGGGGAACTTGCCAAGGTGAGAGCCCGTCTTTCAAACGACGACTTTTTGGCGAAGGCACCCGAAAGCATTGTGGCCGGACAGCGGAGCAAGGAAGAGGAATTGAAAACCAAGGCGACGCTTCTTCAAAAACGAGTCGATTCTCTAAAAGATGCCAAAGGAGAGCCACGATGAACACATACGATGAGGCCCTAGAATGGATCCATTCCACAGCGCGTTTTGGGTCCAAATCCGGGCTGCACAGGATATCGATGCTGCTTGAGCTTTTGGGTAACCCCCAGGACAGGCCCAGGTACTTTCACATCGCGGGCACTAACGGCAAAGGCTCTGTCACGGCCATGATCGCCTCTTCGTTGAGGGCCGCGGGGTACAGAACGGGCATGTACATTTCCCCCTATCTGGAGAATTTCAGGGAGCGAATAACCATCAACGGCCGGTGGATCCCCGAAGAACACCTGGTGGATCTGGTGAGCGTCGTGAGACCAAAGGTCGATGAAATGGTCCGGGAAGGCGAAGAACACCCCACCGAGTTCGAGATAATAACGGCTATGGCTTTTCACTACTTCGCCAGAGAAGGTTGTGATTTCGTCTCCCTCGAGACGGGGTTAGGGGGCAGGTTCGACGCGACAAACGTCATCGTTCCCGAGGTCTCGGTCATCACGACCATATCGTTCGACCACACAGAAAGGCTTGGAAACACACTGTCTGAGATCGCGTTTGAAAAGGCCGGCATAATCAAAAAGGGTGTCCCCGTCATCACAGGGGTATCCCAGGATGAACCCCTCGCTGTGATAAGGAAGGTTGCGGAAAAATTCGATGCCCCTGTTTATCAGGTTAAAGAAGGAACGTACTCGAACGACGGGTCGCGCCCCCTACCTGTCAGGTGGACCCTGAAACGCACAGAAAGAGGGCACGCCATCGACGTCGTGGGTCCGGGCTTTGGTTGCGAGGATGTTGCCATATCTTTGCCCGGTAGATTCCAAGAGCAAAACGCCGGGGTCGCCTGTGCTGCCATTTTAGCTGCTGAGGGGATACCCGTCGGATGTGAAGCTCTGAGAGCAGGGCTAGCCAACACCGTGTGGCCCGGTCGTTTCGAGTTTCTTTCGAAAGAACCCGCGGTCATCTTGGACGTAGCCCACAACCCTGAGGGCATAGAGGCGCTAGCCCAAGCCATAGCCAACGTTCCCAAGAACAATCTCGTGTGCGTCTACGGCATGTTGTCGGACAAACCCTACGCCCAGTCCGCAGCTTCCATAGGGCCCGCTTGCCAAACCATGATCTTGACGAAGCCCGACTCCCCGAGGGCCCTTGATCCCCACATCTTGGCGGAGGAAGCGGCGAGGCACACGAAGAAGGTTTGTGTGGAACCGGACCTGAGAAGAGCGTTTGACCTGGCACTGGAAGTGGCAGGGCCCGGCGATGTCATTTTGTGTTGCGGATCCATCTACCTTGTAGGCCCCCTCCGCACGTATATAAGAGGGAGGCTTGGCATTACCGGGACCCGGGGGGAATAAGCATTGAGTATCGGGGAGGTGTAATTCGATGCGGAGAAGCCGAATGGGACGCACACGAGCGATCCCACAAACTCTCGTTTTCGTGGTCGTAGCTTTGGCCATCGTCGGCTCAGGCTACCTGATCGGCAAGTACTACCTGTCTTCTTTGCTTCACAAGCCTTCGGGGGGGCAGCCTGTGACGGGCGAGGATCCCACGAGGATCGTCACAGAGACGGGCCATGTGGAAACCAGCCCGCACAAACTTTACAGAGTCCAAATCGGAGCTTTTTCCACGAAAGAGAATGCTGACAAATTGGTAGGCCAGGCGCTGCAAAAGGGTGTAGGTGCTGCGGTCATGAGCCCGGACCCCTTGTACAAGGTGTACTGTGGCTTAGCTAGCTCCAAAGAGGCGGCGGAAAAGATCGCATCAGGCGTTAAGACCAAACTGAGCTTGCAAGAAAAACCCTACGTGGGCACCCTGGACATCCCTTCGTACACGTTCAGTTTTACGGGCAACAGTTCCCACGTGAAGGCCCTTCAAGGAGCCTTCGAGCTTGCTGACAGAAGCGTTGCGTCTTTCCTTTCCTACTGGGATAGCCATATCATGGGGCAGGACAGCCAGGTCAATCTGTCTGCCATGGAAAGGGATCTCGAAGCACAGAAGACGACCCTGGCGGGTCTCAGCCCTGAAGGAGAATTGGCCGCGATTCACAGCAGTGCGGGGGCCATCATAGAGGAGCTTCACAGGGCAGTCAGGGCAGCTCAGGAGGTTTCAGGCGGGGACAGCGCGGGCACAGCTTCTGCCACAGGCAAGTTGGTAAGCTCTTTGGATCTGTACATCCAAAGGCTTTCTGAGCTTTCACCCTAGAACAACAGTTGCGCATAGGGAACGCCTGATGATAAGATGCTAAAGTGTTAGCCCCTGTGGAGGTGCGATATTTGGCGAACATAAAATCAAGCAAAAAGGATATCAGGCGATCCCAAAGACTCCGCGCACGCAATATGGCCGTGCGTTCCTTCGTGCGTACCCGCATCCGTCAGTTCAAAGAAGCGGTGACTTCTCAGGACGAAGAACGCATGACGGAAGCCTACAAACAAGTGCAGTCTGCCATTGATAGGGCGGTTACCAAGGGAGTGCTGAAACCCAATACGGGCGCTCGCTACAAATCGCGTTTAGCTGCTCGCATGTAGCACAAGCTGAGCACCGCAAACCGGAGCCCTGAAGAAGGGTCCGTACGTCCGGTTTTGATCGACTCATCGACGCGACATAAGGTAGATACTGCGTCCTCAAGCTCCTGAAAGGTCCACAGTTTGGACTGTTTCAGGGCTTTTCTTGCAGAGTAGACGTGAACCCCCAGGGTTTTTTCGATGGCACCCTGGGTGTTTTCGTTTCTCATGCGCTCTTTCGCCCGCCACAGCAACACGAAATGGGATGCCAGCAGGGCCAAAAGCATGATGGGGTTCGCTCCCCTACCCTCAAGCTGGGCCATCTCGGACAATGCTTCGCGACCGTTTTTCGCCGCCACCGCATCAACGAAGCCGAACGCGGTCTTTTCAGGATCCTCCGACACACACTGGGAAACGATCCTGGAGGTGACCCTCCCGGAGGAGGCGGTGGCCATGTACAGCCTGATCTTCTCTGTTTCGCAGCTTAACCTTTGGATGCTCCTACCCGTGATGGACACGAGGTTTTCGCAGGCTTCACCCGACGCTTTCAGCCCAGCGTCCGAAAATCTGTCCCTGACCCACTTTACGGCCTCAGAAAACGATGGGACGGTCGCCTCCACCGTTTGCATGCCCAATTTGCCCCACGCGGACAGCGCCTTGGCGCCCAAGGGGTTGGCCTTGACCGGGCAGGAAAGGACCAGGCAGTTTCCCGGTGCCACGGACCGGATGCCTGGATCACCCTTAAAATCCGGCATGAGGTGGGCGTCCTTGAGGATGTGTGCCCTGGGCCCGAAAAACGATAGCTGGCACACCATGGCCCTCAGATCCTCCCACCCGGTCTCGTCCCCGGGCAATATCTCTACCATGCCCTGGAAACGGACTGAAAGGGCTTCTCCGAACGCGTCGTGCCAGTATCGTTCCTCCCCGTACAGAAGGTAAACAGGGGCAACATCCCCCGCTTGAATCTCTTTGATAACCGAGGCTGCATTCTTGCCTTTGCGCATGCTCCCACCTTATCCCGCTTCATTCCGTCCCGTTCAAGGCTTTCGCTTGATAGCGTGATCTCATGATGCGGGTCCTTTCGACAACCTCATCGCCCCGCTTCGTTACCCGGAAAGTCTCCACCAAAAGACCAGGCATTTTGCCTTGTGCCGGGTACTCTTCTAGGATCTCGATCTCCATATCGTACGTTAGATCGCTCTTTTTCCCGAACACCCTAACAGCAACCTCACCGTCCTCAACCCAAGCACCCAACACGACGGGCCCGGCCGTACCGTTCCTTATCTTCAAATCCATGTAGTTGCCCGCCACAGCTGCATCGGCCCCGGGGGGAACGTAGTCCACGGGAATGCCGTGGGCCCTAGCCTCCGGAAATTGTAACCCCGCCCGAAAAGCCGCGTTGAACAAAGTTGTCGTGATCTGGCATGTGCCCCCGGCAAGACCGGGCACCAGGCGATCCCCTACAACAACCTCCGCGTACCTGTAACCTTTGGCGAAACTCCTCTCCCCCGTTGCTTCGTTGAAGCTGAAGGTTTGCCCGGGCAGGAGAACCTTGCCGTGTACGGCGGAGCACGCCAACGCCAAATTTGCGTTTCTGTCTGTTTTCGCCACGTCGTACTCGGTGGAAAACTCCCCAAGCAAAACCAGGGGCTCCGGTTCCTCGGAAGAGCCCAAGATGGCCGTGAAAGGCACCCGCACAACCTCTTCGCCCACGTTCTCAAGGGCCCTTTTCACATCCGCGGGGGTGACAGTTTGTCCGTCTTCAGGGGACAAAAGAATCAGCTCTCTGCCCTCAAACCCGTAGCGGCCAGGCAAAGGCTCTTTCGACAAAGCCCCCGCTATTTCGTCGAACACCGGGTCCTTGGAGGGCCCTAAAAAGGAACAGGACGCTGCAATCACTTTGTGAGCACCTTGCTTGAAGAAGAAAACAGGCATAACCTTGGGTCTTGACGCCACGCAGGAGCGCACGCTTTGTTCGATGGCCGAATCGTCGAACTTAAGCCCCAGCCGACGACTGTCCACCTCGTACCGCACGTTCCCCGCTTCAAAAGTCAAAGATCCCCCCTCTATCTGCCGGGCCTTCTCAAGAACAAGCTCCTTAGCTTCTTTTTCAGGCAGGCCTGCCAAAGGTACACCCAGCACCCACACGTTTTCCGATATGACGTCTTGTTTGATGAGAGCCGCCCCGCACACTGAAAGGCCCAAAAGAAGGATACCTAACAGGTACGCGGGGCGAACGTGCAAATGCTCCAACCAGTTTCTCAAAGATGCTCACCAACTTCGACTGTTTTGATGGTCACGGCCCTTAACGAACTCCCTAATCCTCAGCCTTTCCAAAAACGTAACCGTCACGGCCCCACACTCATCGGTGCGAAAGACCGAAAGCCCGTTTTCCCTTGGCATAGACACAGCTTCTGGTGAAGGGTGCCCGTAAGGGTTCTGACCCACGGATATTACAGCTGCTCCGCCCCCAAGTCTATCGTAAAACCCGTCCACCAGCGAGTCTTTGCTGCCGTGATGGGGCACTTTCACAACGTGCGCCCTTTCCTGCCGGGCCCTTTCTCTGAGCAGCTCGGGAAGGGCCCGGCTCACCACGCCCGAAGTGGCGTCACCCCAGAATTCCGCAAGGAGACGCCCCTTGTCCGTGTACAAAAACACTACTAGGCTAGCTTCGTTCAGGTCCCCCTCCATGATGGTCCTTGAGGGGGGCAACGTGTCGCACACGTAGGCGGTGAAATGACCCAAGACGTACGTCTTGCCCCCCTTCACTTCGCCCACGACCCCCCTCCCCCTGCCCAAGAGCTGCTGCAAGGATTCCCCGGTGCCCCGGGCAGTCAAAAACACGCCCGTGCGAACCCCTTCAAGGAGCTTCGGCGCGCCTCCTACGTGATCGCTGTGAAGGTGTGAGATGAGGGCAAAGTCGACCTTCAAAAGCCCTTGTCTTTCGAGGTAAGGCAGCACGTGCCTGTCAAAAGACTCAGGGGTTCCCGTATCTATCAAAACAGTGGTCCCTTTGTACCTGGCCACGGCGCAATCAGCTTGGCCAACGCTCAAGAAGGTAATCTCAGGCCAAAAGAGCCACACCCTCGAAGAAGCGAGAAGCAAAAGAACGACGGCGAATGCCGGAAGCATCCAAAGGAACGCCGAAGACAACCTCTTTCCCCTGGCCCTCATTTCTAGGATTAGACACCGAACAAACAGTAGCCCGCACCAGGCAAAAATCTCCGCAGTTTTGGGACACGGCACGGACCACGTGGAAAACGAAAGACGCGACACGCCCCGAGAGAGCAACCGAACAAATGCCAGAAGAAAATGGGGGACCCAGCCCAGAATCCTCCACCCAAGGGGAAACAGGAAAAGAGCCATGCACAGGGGGATCAAAAGTGCCAAGACGGCGGTCCAGACCCCCGCAAGCACAAGCCCTGCCAAAGATATGTGGGAGAACGTGAGGGCCATGAAAGGAACCAACATCGCAAGGGTGTGAAACTTCCCGGGGTACCTTCTTCCCGCCCAAGCCCCGAGAGAACCTGCGAAGGCCAGCTGAAACCCTGGATCTTTCAGGGGGAAAGGCACGAACCACCCGACCACCAACCCCGCTACAGAAAGCCCCGCCACAGGATCGTACCTAGCTTTCCCGTGAAAAGCCAACGTGCGCATGCTGCAACACACCGCGGCCCTGATGCAGCCAGCGGTCCAGCCCGAAAGTTGCCCCAAGGCTAGGGCAGCAAGCACACCCAAGCAGGAAGACAGTCCCCTCTTCTTCGTCAGTTTCCGCCCCAGAGTTTCAAGCAAACGGGCTGCCAGTTGGACGTGAAACCCCGTAAAGCTCAAAAACCTGTAAAACCCAGACCGCCGGAAATCCTGGGCATCGGTCCCGGAAAGGTGGCTTTCTTCCCCCAACAAAACCCTGCGCAAAAGGACGCTATCTTCGGGAGGCAAGTTTTCCTGGAGAACTTCGCCCAAGCGTGCGGCCAAGGCGCGGGGACCCGGGCTCTCTTTTACGCCTATGACGGTGCCTTGCACCACGCACGAGATCCTTTTGCTTTGAAGGTACCGTCTTTCGTCAAACTCCCCCGGATTCATGGCTGTTCCCCCGGGGACGAACTTGCCTGTCAAGGTGATGCGGTCGCCTCTTCTTGGGTCTTGCCCTTCCGAGAAGGCTTTCACCCAGACCCTTGCAGTCTTAACCTCCAGGTCGCAACACAGGATCCGGGCAGGAAAAGACAGTGTGTCCTGACCTCCGAAAGCGCTGTGCAGCCTTTTGGGCTCCGCCAGGGCTTCGACCAGGAAGCTGGCTCGCACCCCGTGTTGAGCCAGCTTCGCAGCCTCCGCAGCTAACCCGCACCAATAGAGGGCCCTTTGTGCCAGGATCAGGGCCGTCACCAGGGTCAAGATGAACACCCAAGGGGGTTTCTTCCTGCCAAGCACGAAAAACAAGGTGAGGATGCCTCCGGCAAGAACCCCGTGCTTCCCCACACCTGGGAACGTGGCGCTCAAAAGCCCGGCCAGGCACGGCCAAAACAGGGGTAGGAGCTGCACCCTAACCCTGTACGGATCCCCCGTTTTGAGACGAAAGGTCACAGGTAAGCGGCGCATAAAGAAAGATGGTGCCATAATATGTAAATTCTACGGCACCATCGAAAACCCTTTATTACTCGCTTCTCAACGCATCCACTGGAGCCAACTTAGAAGCTCTTACGGCCGGGTAAACCCCGAACACAAAACCTACTATCACTGCAAACCCGAAAGCTACAAGCACTGACCCCGGCGCAACGAACGTTTTTGGGCCCAGTTTGGCCACAAGTTTGGAACCTCCAAGCCCCGCCAAAACCCCCAACAGGCCTCCGAACGAACAAAGAAGAGCTGATTCCAAAAGAAATTGAAGCGCCACGTACCGCTTCTTCGCACCGACCGCCATCCTCAGCCCGATCTCCCTGGTGCGCTCTGCTACGGACACCAGCATGATGTTCATAACGCCGATGCCCCCTACGAGCAAGGAGACCCCTGCGATGGCACCAAGCATGAGGGTCATGGCCCTGTTCGATTCCTGCAGCTGGTCCAGCATGGATTGCTGCGTCCACACGTGCACAGAATCAGGCCCGTACTTGGACTCGAAGATCCTCTCGACGGTAACTTGCACGATGGGAACGGTCTCTTTGCTTGTAGCCTTCAGCTGAACTTCGTCGACCTTGTTCGTACCTCTGCCCCTTTGCGCTACGGTTAGTGGAACAAACACATAGTGATCCACGCCGTCCCCTAACCACTGGCCCTTTTCTTCAAGCACCCCTATGACTTCGTAAGGGCGCTGATTCAAGTAAATGGTTTTGCCCACAGGGTTTCTCCCCGCGAAAAGATCCTGAACCACTTGCCACCCCAAAACGGCCACGGGCCGGGATATCTCGTTCTCAACCGCGGTGAAAAATCTTCCTGCGTACAGTCGGTGATCCCTTATGGATGTGAACACCTCTGTTACCCCTTGGATGGAGACGTGGCGTTCTTTGCCCTCGTACGTGATGGGGGCCCACCATTGAACCACCGGCATGGCCAACTGCATATCCGGTACCCGGCTTTTCAGGTCAGCCACCTGCCCTTGAGTAAGCCTCACATCCCACCGGTACACGTACAGCCTTAAAATGTTCGTGCCTATGCTCTCAAAGTTGGCCATAACTTCGCGTTTAGCCCCTTCC
>MTKW01007398.1_pt1 | contig 14735 bp, 17 predicted proteins | sample 1042761 | NCBI WGS metagenome assembly MTKW01 (sample SAMN06205366, study PRJNA360243) | anaerobic digester metagenome | biome: Wastewater treatment plant; feature: Anaerobic digester sludge; material: sludge; isolation source: anaerobic digester fed with sludge from wastewater treatment plant ... | reverse complement strand
CGAAGAAGAGATCGTGTTGATTTACATTCACGGGCTACTTCATTTGCTGGGGTATGACCATACTACCGAGGAACAAGAAGCAATCATGTGGAAAAAACAAGAGAAATATAAAAATTATATAAAGGGAGGGCGATAATAAAGGTGGATACCGATCTGCCCAGTAGTATCTATTTGCTACTTTTTTGTCTGATACTGTCGGGGNNGTCGAGGATATTCATCGGGCTTTAACCGTTACGCTGATTGGAAACAATTTGGTCAACATCGCTGCTAGCGCTGTAGCTACATCAGTTGCCGTGTATCTTTTTGGGGATAAGGGATTGCCAGTTGCAATCCTTGTAATGACATTTCTGATCTTAATATTTGGCGAGATTCTTCCTAAGACCCTCGCTATTTCTCATGCTGAAAAAGTAGTATCACTCTTTTTGCCCTTTCTTAGGTTAGTCTGGTTGATCCTTTCTCCGCTAGTGTGGATCGTTACTTTGATAACCAAAATTTTGGGGAAAGTAATCCACGTCGATTTGTCCTTACAACGTGCCTTTATGACTAGAGAGGACATCGAAGAGATGCTCAAGATAGGAGAAGCCACTGGGGCAATAGAAGATGATGAAAGGCGCATGATTAAGGGCATAATATCCTTNNACCACTACCATAGGAGAATCCATAGAAATCTTTAGTCAGCATGGACATTCCAGGGTACCCGTGTATGAAGGGGATATCGATCATATAAAGGGTATTTTATACGTAAAGGACATCATAGTTCCGCTTTATAAAGGAAATTATGATGACCCTGTTGCCAAATACGTGAGAGAAGCCATGTTTGTTCCCGAGAGCATAAAGATAAGTGATCTCTTCGATGCCATGAGGGCCAAGCGGGTTCACATGGCTATACTTGTCGATGAATACGGGGGAACCGCAGGATTGATCACCATGGAAGATTTACTTGAAGAGATAGTCGGAGAAATACAGGACGAATATGATGCCGAAATGCCATCCATATATGAAGAATCGGAGGGAGTTTACATCGTAGATGGACTTGTAAACCTTGAAGATTTGAGCGAATATCTCGACTATCCCTTTGAATGCGAGGACGCCGATACTGCTGGCGGGTTTGTCCTGAGTCATTTCGGAAGATTTCCGCTTCCCAGCGAATCCTTTACCTATGGAGAGTGGGTTATAAAGGTTTTGGAGGTCAATCAGCGTAGGGTAAAAAAACTTAAATTGAGCAAGATTCCAGAAGCAGACAACGAGACTGAGAAAAGTAACGGGAGGGAGCCCGTTGAATCTTGAGCCAGACATTTGAAAGATTAGGAAATTTGGCGACCTATCTATGAGACAGGGATACTGTAAGTTGACAGGGGTAGTCTTGCGAAGGTATGAAACGAACGAAGGAGACATAAGATTATACGTGTTCTTTCGAGATTGTGGCCCTTTGTGGGTTGTTGCTCCAGGAGCAGCTCGTGGCAAGAGGAGATTTGGCGGGGCTACGGAACCCTTGATATGGGGATACTTTGGTTGTTACAGGAGTCCAAATCAATTATACTTGCGCGAGGTCGAGGTAAAAGAGGATCATTGGGGAATAAGAACAAAGCCCGATAAGCTTGAAAGGGCCATGATTTGGGCTCGCCTCCTGGTCAAATATTTGCTACCCGCGCATCCTTGCAACGATGTATTGATCATTTTCTACGATTCCCTATACCTACTTGAAAGGGATGTGGAAGAGGGTCTCGTTGAGTGGCGTTTTCTTTACAGATGGACAAAAAGGTGGGGATTGGCTCCCGACATCTCTAGGTGCGCTTCGTGTGGCAAAAAACTTGTAAAAGCCTGGTGGGATGAAGATGTTCTCCTTTGCGAGCGTTGTCATCCCAAAAATGGTGAAGCAATTTCGTGCGAAATATTGAGAGAGCTAATTACTGTAGTCATGCTTTCTCGAAAAAATTTGGTTGAATGGACTCAAAAGAAAAAGTCAAAAGCAAACTATGCACTTTATAATGAAAAGTTAAAGAACATCTTGGAACGAAGCTTAACTTAAAAATATAAATTAGCGAACATTAAGCAGGATAGGGGGAATTTTCGTGAACCTCCAAGAGGTTATTTTCAGGTTAGAACGCTTTTGGGCGACACAGGGCTGTTTGATTCAACAGCCCTATGACATCGAAGTGGGAGCAGGCACCATGAATCCTGCGACCACATTGAGGGTTTTAGGTCCAGAACCGTGGAGGGTCGCTTATGTGGAACCTTGCAGGCGTCCAACGGATGGACGTTACGGCGAGAACCCTAACAGATTGCAACATTATTATCAATATCAGGTGATAATTAAGCCGGCTCCAGACGATGTACAGGATATATACCTTAAAAGCCTAGAAGCTTTAGGCATCGATCCCGCGGATCACGACATCAGGTTTGTGGAGGATGACTGGGAGTCTCCGACCATTGGAGCGTGGGGATTGGGTTGGGAAGTTTGGCTCGATGGGATGGAAATAACACAATTTACTTATTTTCAACAAGTAGGCGGTATCGACATGGATGTCGTCCCGGTGGAGTTAACATACGGAATAGAGCGCATAGCCATGTTTGTACAAAAAGTTGACAGTTTGTTCGATTTACGTTGGGTTGGAGATATCACCTACGGTGATATACATTACAGAGGAGAAGTGGAACATTCTACGTATAACTTTGATGAAGCCAATGTTAATATGCTCTTTGAACTGTTCAATATGTACGAAGCAGAAGCGAAGCGTCTTGCAGAAAAAGGTTTAGTTTTACCGGCTTATGATTACGTATTGAAGTGTTCTCACACCTTTAACTTGCTCGACGCAAGGAATGCCATTAGCGTCACCCAAAGGACAGGCTTTATAAGCAGGGTTAGGGCCGTTGCGTCCATGTGTTGTGAGAAATATCTGGGTCAACGCGAAGCGGCAGGTTATCCTTTTATGGAAAAATTCCAACATTGCTAAGTTTTAGCCAGTCAGGAGGATCGCTATCATGGGAACAAGAGATTTACTGTTTGAGATTGGCACTGAAGAGATACCCGCTCGATTTATGCCGTGGGCTTTGGAGAAGATCAAGGAATTGGCTGCGGAAGAATTTCAAAAGGAGCGNNCAGGAAGATCTCGTAGAAGAGATAAAAGGACCTCTATGGAACCAGGCGTTCGACGTTTATAACAACCCAACCAGGGCAGCCTTGGGCTTTGCAAAAAGTCGCGGCGTTCCGGTAGAATCGCTGAAAAAAGAAGAAGTCAATGGTCAACTTTACGCTTTTGCCGTGATCAGGCAAGAGGGCAAAGATACGACTTTAATATTACCCGATTTATTAGGTCGCCTGGTAAGGCATTTAGTTTTTCCTAAAAATATGTATTGGAGAGAGCCCAACCTCAGGTTCGTGAGGCCTATACGCTGGCTTTTATGTCTTTACGGTAATGAAGTAGTACCCATGGAATTGGGGAATCTAAGGGGAGACAAGGTGACGCGTGGTCATAGATTTATGGGTTCGAGCAGGGTTGAGATAAACTCATCGAACGAATATTTTGAGAAGTTATATGATAATTATGTAATTGTCGATCAAGCAAAGAGAAAAGAAAAAATCTTATCTGGAATTGCGTCAGTTGAAAGGGAGCATCATGTTAAAGCCATGCTGCCCCCCGATCTGGTGGACGAAAACGTTTTTTTAGTGGAATATCCAGTTCCCTTTATTGGCACATTCGATGAAGGCTTCTTATCGCTTCCTGAAGAAGTCTTAATAATGGTCATGATCCATCATCAAAAGTATTTTCCCCTAAAAGATGACGGAGGGAAATTGAAGCCGGCCTTTGTTGGCATCAGCAACAACAGGGCTACCGATATGGAAGTTGTTAAAGAGGGTAATGAAAGGGTTCTTAGGGCCAGATTATCAGACGCGGTCTTTTTCTATAATGAAGATTTAAAGAAACCTTTAGCCGCGAGAGTAAACGAACTACAAAACATCGTCTACCAAGAATCGTTAGGAACTTTGTATGATAAAGTAGCCAGGATCAAAGAGCTGGCCCTGCATTTGTGCGAGCATCTGGGTTATGACAAAGAAACAGCAGATTTGGTAGAAAGAGCTGCATATCTTTCCAAAGCAGACCTGGTGACCAATATGGTTTATGAATTTCCAGAACTTCGAGGCGTGATGGGAAGGGAGTACGCCAAGGCCAACGGCGAACACGAACGAGTCTCTCAAGCCTTGTATGAGCAATACCTTCCTGCCTTCGTTGGCGACGTTTTGCCAAAGGATATTATTGGTGCCATCGTTGGCATAGCCGATAGAATTGATGACATTGCGTCTTGTGGCAAGATGGATTTACTTCCGACCGGTTCGCAGGATCCTTACGCCCTTAGGAGGACCGCAAGGTGTTTAAACGAGTTGATCCTGGGGCTTGGGATCGATGTCGATCTGAGTCATCTTGTGAGCCTGTCGGCTAAAAGTTTAGATTGCGAGCCAGAGGTAACAATGCGTGTAATTGAGTTTTTAAAGCAAAGATTGTATGTTCAGTTAAGGGAAAAAGGATTCTCCCATGATGTTGTTTCGCTTGCATTGGCAGTAATAGGCGAGAGGCCCTTGCAGGTCGTAAGATTGGCAGAAGAATTGGAATCCGTCAGAAACGAAGAATGGTTTCAGCGCTTAGCTACTGCTGCTGTCAGGGTCAGAAACATCTTGGCCAAAGCCCCAAACTTCGTGCCGACTGCAATTAACGAAACTTTCTTTCAGAATGACTTAGAAAGGGAACTATATCATAAAATCCAGGAGATAACGCCAAAGCTAAGTGGTGCGCTCAAGAGCTATCGATGGAAAGAGATTATCAGCTTGTTGTTGGATCTTGAACCGATAATATCCGAATTCTTTGATCAGGTGCTTGTAATGGCAGAAGATCCGGAGATCAGGCAAAATAGACTCTCCCTTTTATATGAGTGCAATAAATTATTTCATTTGGTGGGAGACCTTGGAGCCATCAGAGACTAGACCAGGTGGGAAAAATGAGTGTGAGGATTTTTATTGTGTCAGACTTCACGGGCGAAACGGCCGAGCACGTTGCAAAGGCCGCCACCAGCCAGTTTAGTAGCAAGGCAAGCGAGTTAGTGCGCTTTAGGTACGTCAATGACCAAGATCGACTGATGGAAGTGCTACGGCGAGCCCAAGATGAAGATGCTCTTATCATCGCCACCTTAGTAGATCATCAATTGCGCAATTTACTCGCAAAAGAAGCAAGCCGTAGGAATATCGATTTCATAGACATACTTGGTCCCATACTCGGAACCTTGGAGAAAAGAATCGGATCTCCACCACGCGAGACGCCTGGACTCATGAGGAGGATGGATGAGGAATACTTTAGAAGGGTCAAGGCGATAGAGTTTGCCATTAAATGCGATGACGGTAAAAGTCCGGAGCTGTTAAGGGAAGCTGATATAGTGCTAATAGGGGTTTCAAGAAGCGGTAAAACTCCTTTAGCAATGTACCTGGCCCATAAGGGTTTGATGGTTGCCAATATGCCGTTGGTTCCAGAGAGCCCGGTGCCAATGGAATTGTTCGAAGTTCCAAATAACAAGATCATAGGGTTGATGATAGATCCAGCCAAATTAGCACGAATTCGCCGAGAGCGGTTGAGGGTTTTGGGGCTTGATCCGGGAGTCTCGATGTATGCCAGGCAGGAGCGTATAGAAGAAGAGCTAAGATATGCTAAGCAGATTATGGAAGTGCTGAAGGCCGAGATCTTCGACGTTACGAACAAGGCCGTTGAGGAGACGGCACAAGAGATAATGGATTATTTGAATATATGAGGTGTTGGATGATTGACCCCAAGAATAATGTGGGAGACAGTAGAGAGGCAGCTACTGGCGGATTTTGCCTCTAAGAGCGCCGACTCGAAAGGAAGAAAGACTGATGAACCTCCTTGTCCAATAAGGACTTGCTATCAGCGGGATAGGGACAGGATTATCCATTGCAAGGCCTTTCGAAGGCTAAAGTATAAAACGCAGGTATTGCCGTTGCCTGAAGGAGATCACTACAGGACAAGGTTGACACATACGCTCGAAGTATCCCAGATAGCGCGAACCATAGCTAGAGCCTTGCGTTTAAACGAGGATTTAACGGAAGCAATAGCATTGGGCCATGATTTAGGTCATACTCCCTTTGGACACATGGGGGAAGAGGTTTTGGACGAATTGGCCAAGGAGAACGGTTTAAATGGTTTTCACCATGCAGAACAAAGCCTTAGAATAGTGGACTCTTTAGAAGGGGATGGCAAAGGTCTCAACCTTACATGGGAGGTTCGAGAAGGAATACTACAGCATAGTAAAGGGCAAGTAGACGTCCACGAAGGGTTAAAATTATTCGAACCCTCGACTTATGAGGCTTGGGTTGTAAGGGTAAGTGATTCCATAGCTTACCTGAATCACGATTTAGACGACGCAATAAGGGCTCGTTTGGTCTCAATACATGAAGTTCCCGAAGAGGTGATCGGTCTTTTGGGAGATACCCACAGCAAGCGAATTGGTACTTTGGTAACGGATGTGGTAAATAGTAGCGGACAAGGGGGTATTTACCTTAGCGACGCGGCTCTGGGATCTATGGAATTGTTGAGATCTTTCCTTTATGAGCGTGTTTATTTGGGCCCTCAAGCGAGAAAAGAAAGACCAAAGGTAAAACACGTTTTGAGCACGATTTTTCATTACCTCTTGTCAAACCCTCATGTTTTTGATTCCCTCGAGTTTACAGATGTGGAGGCCAACGCTATAACGAGAGTAATCGATTTCATCTCAGGAATGACCGATAGATATGCCATGGCCTTTTTTGGTGACATTGCCGTGCCTACGCCTTGGCCGCTTGACATCAGTCTGTCAGACCGTACTCCTTGAGCAATTGTTGATATCTTTTCTCAATTTCATCGGGAGAAGGTTCGTGATAGACCTTCTTTGACGGTTCAGCAGGAGGTTCCCCCTTGGGTTTCATGATTTGCGGTTCGGGTATATTGGTAGTCGGTGCACTGTCAAAGTCGAGTGGCGGCTTCGTAGGATCTGGGTAGCTTGCGTAGGTCGGCAATCTCATTCCATAACTTGCGAGGAGCAAATCATCTCCAGTGATCAAGTAGAGTTTAGGCTCGTTGAAGTCATAGGCCTCAGCGAAGGCGCTATAGGAATCGCCATGATAGGGACAGGTTCTTTCGGGAACGTAATCCAGAGGTAACAAGATGGCCGTTTTCTTCGGACAGTTGAAACTGGCAGGATATCCCGTTTCACGACAAATTTCTACTCTCAGAACCTTTTCTCCTATGACCCCGGCAAGGGAGAAATTTTCATTCAGGTGAGCGATTTTTACGGCTTTACTCATGAAATCCTTCCACACAGGAGCGGCTACACGACCTCCTGTATTGCCATGACCTAAAGATTTGTGATCATCATGTCCTGCATAGACAACACACACCAAACCTGGAACGCCTCCCACAAACCAAGCGTCACTCCAATCATTGGTAGTTCCCGTCTTGCCAAAAACCTCGTAATTTTGGATCTTTGCCGGTCTTCCGGTTCCGTGATTTACAACATCTATTAACATCGAACGTAGAGTTACTGCAATAGCTGGATCGATGGCTTCTGTCAGCGTTGGGCCATTTGATTCAAGGATTTTTCCCCTAAAATCGATAATTTTTTTAATTGCGAAGGGTTCTACACGGTATCCGTCATTGGCGAACACGCTGTAAGCAATTGCCATCTCAAGTGGCGTTAAGCTTGCTGAACCCAACGCTATTGATAGATCGTGTGGGAGATAAGGGCTTTTGATGCCCATCTTTCTTGCTGTTTCTATTATTGCCTCTACACCTGTCAGTTGAGCGATGCGTACAGCAACGGTGTTGTAAGAATCCGTCAGGGCTTCTAACAAAGTGCTTTCTCCGTGATACTTGTCCCCGTAATTAGTTGGTTGCCACCCGTTTGGAAAGGAGAGGGGAGCATCTAAAGCCCTGTCAATGGGTCTTATNNTATGCTTGCACAGCCCTGTTGAATTTGCTTATGTTGAAATCTTTTCCTCCCACCATTGCGAGTATTTCGCCCGTATCTGGATCCACTGCTACAAGTGCGCCTTCGCTTTTAAGTTTAGAAGTTGCATTCTCGGCTGCGTTTTGAAGCCCCAGGTCCAGAGTGGTGTATATTTTTAAACCACCTTGATAGACAATTTCCGGCCCATATTTGGGCAACAAATGATTAAAAAGTATGTAGGAGACAAAGTAAGGCGCCGGGTTATCACTTAGAGTAGGTTGTTTCTTTTTAGAAAAGGCGAGTTCGGTATCCAAGGCTTTCCGAGCTTCATCTTGGGTGATCCATCCCAATTCTTCCATTCGCCCCAAGACGTAGGACTGTCTCAATTTAGCTCTATCCGGATGGCGCAAAGGAGTAAAGTACTCGGGTGCGGCCAACAATCCAGCCAACATGGAGGCCTCAGGTAGCGTTAGCGCCAAAGGCTCCTTGCCAAAATAGTTATAAGAAGCAGCATATATTCCGTACCCACCATGGCCCCAATATACGGTGTTTAGNNAACGTCTTTTCTCTAGTAAGAAACAAGTTCCTAGCGAGCTGCTGTGTGATTGTGCTTCCGCCTTGCAAAGTGTCCCTCTTCGTGAAATTTACGATGGCCGCCCTTGTGATGCCCTTAATGTCGATACCACGATGTTTATAAAAATCATCGTCTTCCGCGGCCAGGACGGCCTTCGCAACCCAAGGGGAAATCTTTTCTAACGGTATCCATGTTCGGTTTTCCTTAAACAACCTCGCTATTTCTGCGCCGTTTCTATCGTAGATCACAGTTGAAAGGTTAGGATTAAAGGCTATGAGCTCATCATAAGATGGCAGCTCCGTGGATAGCTTAAAAACGAACCCTGCGCAAAGGACAAAGGCGATTGCAAAAAATAATAAAAAAGTATAAATTAATGCAAATTTAAAACGTCCTCCATTTGAGTTCTTGTTTTCGTGATTTCGCATGCCGAGACCTCCTGAGCACTTCTTGCCCCTGACATTTGAGATTATAACACGTTTATTTTTTCAAGTTAAAAGAGCGTTTCCTGAAGGGTATATCGAGTACATTTTTGATTTGATGGACCTCATTCGTATGGATGGGGTACCAAGGGTAAAAAAAATTTAAAAAAATACATATTTTCGATTGACACACCCCCCTTGGACGTTATAATGTAATCCGCTCTTTATCAAGAGGAAAGCTAGAGAAGACCTTATGTGAGGAGGGTATGCCCAATGATACCAATTCCAACGAAATTCAGTTTGGTTGTTGGCCATGGAGAAGGCGATAAAAAATTAACTGCCTTTGACGCCGCTTTGCTTGATGCGGGCATAGGGAATATGAATTTGCTCAGGGTTAGCAGCGTTTTGCCGCCCGGGTGTATTTTTGAGGGTGTTTTTCAGTTGCCAGCTGGATCGTTGCTTCCAATTGCCTATGGATCTTTAACGAGCGATGTTCCGGGCGAAATAATATCAGCCGCGATTGGCGTTGGAATTCCAGAAGATCCTTCTTCTTTTGGGATGATAATGGAGTTTTCAGGTTTTTGCAAGGCTAACGAGGCAGCCCTGAAGGTCGAAGAGATGGTTCGTGAAGCTTTCGCAATGCGCAATCTTCCACTTAAAGAAGTTAAAGTGAAATCAATAGAGCACAAGGTTGAACGCTGCGGTTCGGTAATCGCGGCTTGCCCTCTCTTTTACGAAGTTTCTGATAAGGGATGTTAAGCGATGAAGGGAATAGAACGCAGGGTCCCAGATCTTTGGTTTACCGAATATCAGACACCTAATTTGAGACTCGGTCTCAGGATAAAAGATGTCCTTTTGAATAAGCGGTCATCATATCAACATATCTTGGTTGTAGATACTATGGAATATGGCAGAGTTCTGGTTTTGGATGGCGCGATTCAACTCACCGAAAAGGATGAATTTTGTTACCATGAAATGATGGCTCATTTGCTACTGTGCGCACATCCGAATCCAGAAGAAGTGCTTGTCATAGGAGGCGGAGATGGTGGCGTTGTGCGTGAGGTGCTTAAACACGAGACCGTAAAAAAGGTGACGCTAGTCGACATAGATGAAGAGGTCATAAAAGCGTCAAAAACTTTCTTCCCGGCGGTGTCCTGTGCACTTGATGATAAATGCGTGGAGATAAGGCCAATGGATGCCCTTTTGTTCGTAAAGGGACATTTTAATGAGTTTGATGTGGTTATAATAGACAGCACTGACCCTGTGGATTTTGCCAGGGGTCTGTTTGAACCGGCCTTTTTCAAGGACGTATACGTTGCTTTGAAGGAAGAGGGCATGATGGTGGCCCAAACAGAATCACCTTTCTCAGAACCCGATTTGTTGCGCGATGCTGTTAGGGGGCTGAGAATGGCCTTTGAAAAGGTGTTTTTGGCGTGGGGTGTGGTGCCAACCTATCCAACGGGCCTTTGGACCTATGCGATTGGAAGCAAGAAATTAGATCCAAGGATGCAAAAGAGGCCGGCGCCACAGAGGACTAAATATTATAGCGATGCAATGCATTCTTTAGCCTTTGAATTGCCTCCTTTTATCAATGAAATCATAAATGGAGGCAATTTGGAGGAGGCAAAAGGGGATTGACGCGCTTTTTAAAAAGTGGTCCAAGTTTTGCAGAGGCAAGATGGGTTCTTTTTGGTGCGCCCTGTGATACCACCGTATCAAGAAAGGGTGGCACTCGTTATGCTCCTGATGCCGTAAGAAGCGAGTCCCATCATATCGAAAGCTATTCTCCTTACCTGAGTGAGGATTTGGAGAAGGTTTCCTTTTTCGATATGGGGGATCTTTTTTTTGCCCCTGGGGACGTGCGAGGTTCACTGTTGAAGATAGAAAAGATGTCGTCTTCACTTGCAAATAAGGGCAAGCGAATTTTGATGCTCGGGGGAGAACATCTGGTTAGTTTGGGCACGATCAGAGGATTGCTTTCGAGGTTCCCCGACTTGCACGTCCTTCACTTCGACGCTCATGCGGATCTACGGGACTTTTACCAAGGGAGCAAATATAGTCACGCCACGGTAATGCGAAGGGTAGCAGAAACTCTAGCGAGTAGTAAGCAATTACATCAGTATGCCATTAGATCTGGATCGCGGGAAGAGATCGAATGGGGAAGCAAGAACACCGATTTTCATCTGATCGAGTTGTTTGAGCCTTTGAGAAGGCTTTTGAACGAAATCGGGGGATGTTCCATATATGTGAGCTTAGACATCGATGTGGTAGATCCTTCCTTTGCTCCGGGTACGGGTACCCCGGAACCGGGAGGCATTAGCGTTTCAGACCTTTTTAGGGCATTGAGCTTGTTAAGAGGCTTTAATATCGTTGGGTTTGACTTGGTGGAAATATCTCCGCCTAACGATGTCAATGCCATCACATCTTTACTGGGTGCCAAAATTATACGAGAGGTTTTAATCATGTTGGGAGGTGACAGCGTTGACCAATAATCAAGCGCTCGGGAGGCACATTTTAGTGGAAGCCTACGACTGTGGGTACAATATTCTCGACAATATGAGAGGAATTCAAGGAGCTATGATCGAGGCAGCCGAACGGACTGGTGCCACTGTGGTAGACGTGGCCTTTAGAAAGTTTGAGCCCTACGGAGTTAGCGGTGTCGTAGTGATATCGGAGTCACATTTAGCCATTCATACATGGCCTGAGTATGGTTACGCTGCTATAGACCTCTTTACATGCGGAGATAAGGCGGACCCCTGGAAGGCCTTTGAGTATTTATTGGATTATTTTAAACCCAAAAGGATCACAACTATGGAGATAAAAAGGGGCAATTTAATTACGACCGAAAATAAAAATTACATAGCCATTGATTCAGCCGGGGAGGCCATCGTGGACGAGTAATTTTACGGTGTCTTTAAAAGCCTTGAATTGTTTTTGTAGAAGTTGTCGATCCGAACAGGGTATCCTTTTAAGCCATGATCAAATATGGTAAACTCATGGATAGGTTTTGTTTATTCTATCTATGCTGTGGTGGTGAGGGAAGTGGATGATGACGACAAAAAATTGTATGTAGGCTCGGAAATAGGCAAGCTTAGAAGAGTACTTCTTCATAGACCAGGGTTAGAGTTGTCCCGTTTAACCATCGATAACAAAGATGAATTGCTCTTTGACGATATTCTTTGGGTGGAAGAGGCTCAAAAAGAACATGATGCCTTTGCCGATTTGCTCAGAGATAATGGCGTAGAAGTTGTGTACTTCCGTAATTGTTTAGCGCATATATTAAAGGAAGACGAAATACGCAAGAATTTATTGGAAGAGGCGCTTGCCTTGGAAGCATTGGATCATCAGTTGAAGGATGCCCTGGCTCATGCGTTTTACGATATGCCTCCCGCTGATTTGTCGGAAGTCCTCATAGCTGGTTTGACAGCTTTGGAGGCCAAAGAACTTGTCGGCAACATCAAAAGCCTTTGTTTGCTCACTTCAGAAAGAACAGACTTTCTCATAAAGCCTCTTCCCAACATACTGTTTCAACGTGATCCCTTCTCCTTCGTAAAAGACGGAGTCATCATAAGTGTTATGCGGTTTGAAGCACGTCGCAAGGAGCCTTTATACGCAAAATATATATTTAATCATCATCCTTACTTTTCTGGTTTAAAAATTATATATGGAGAAGAAACGGCCAATGTTCATCCCTACTTTATTGAAGGCGGAGATATATTAGTCCTGTCCGATGAAGTGGTGGCCATTGGCATAAGCCAAAGAACCACGGCAGGTGCAATACAGGTGGTGGGCAGAAAGCTTGCAAAAGAATTGGGAATAAAAAAATTGCTCGCAGTTGATATTCCCAAAATGCGGGTTTATATGCATTTGGACACGGTCTTCACCATGGTAGATCGCAATTGCTTCGTAATTTACCCTGGCATAAGGGGCAGCGTTCGCCTTTGGGAGATTGCTTATGAAGAGGACGGGTCCGTGGTGGATATAACCGAATCAACCGACTTGGTTGGGACGATGAAACGTAACTTAATGCTAGACACTATCGCCTCCGTTGAAACGGGTGGAGGAGATCCCATAGCCGCTGCGAGGGAGCAATGGAACGATGGTACCAATACTTTTGCCATAGCGCCCGGAGTTGTAGTGACTTATCGTCGAAATGCGACAACAAACCAAGAACTTAGGGCCCATGGCATAAAAGTGTACGAGATCAAAGGAGCAGAGCTAGGTCGTGGGCGTGGAGGCCCCAGGTGCATGTCCATGCCACTGCTTCGGAATTAATTTAATTTTTGCGAGGGGAGAGATTAAAGTGCCTGTAAACTTGCGGGGACGTCATTTATTATGGCTAAAGGATTATAAGCCCGAGGAGATAAAATATCTTTTAAATCTGGCCATCTCGTTGAAGGCAAAAAAAAGGGCGGGCATAAAGGGGAACTTGCTGAATGGTAAAAATATCGCGTTGATATTTGAAAAACCCTCTACGCGCACTCGATGCGCTTTTACCGTGGCTTGCCTGGACGAAGGAGGACATGCCGAGTTTTTAGGCAAAAGCGATATTCAATTGGGCCATAAAGAAGACGTCAAAGATACTGCAAGGGTGTTAGGCAGGATGTTTGACGGTATTCAATTTCGAGGTTTTAAGCAATCAGTGGTGGAAGAACTCGCTATGTATGCCGGAGTCCCCGTCTGGAACGGCCTTACAGATAGTTATCACCCTACTCAGGCGTTGGCGGATGTGATGACTATGCAGGAATGTTTTGGTGACGTAAAGGGGTTGAAGTTAGTATATGTAGGGGACGGAAGAAACAATGTAGCTAATTCGCTAATGATCATTTCCTCCAAGTTGGGCATACACTACGTGACGGCAGCTCCAAAGGAATTGTATCCCAACGAGTCGTTGCTCGAAGAGTGTAGGAGTGAAGGAGCTAAACACGGTGCCCTTATAGAGGTCATGGAAGATCCTTATGAGGCTGTGAAGGGAGCGCAAGCGGTCTATACCGATGTATGGGCATCCATGGGCGAGGAAGAAAAACTTGCAGAACGCGTTAAGTTGTTGAAACCCTATCAGGTAAACAGATCTCTCATGAATCTTGCCGANNGAAGAGGTATTTGAATCGTCTCAATCCAAGGTCTTTGAAGAGGCTGAAAATAGGCTTCATACGATTAAAGCGGTGATAGTAGCTACCATAGGCAACCTGTAACGAGACCTTTATGGTAAGTAAAAATTTTTAGACGTAAGAGGACTTGCGGCCTTCTAGGAGTAGCCTAACATACCTCCCTTGCGGGTGTTTAGATATTTACTATAGAGGCCCGGGTTTCTTTAATGCCCTTTAGGGAGTTCAAGTCTATCAAGAACTTTTTTATCTCGTTTATTTCGCCCATCAAGATGATGGCTTCCAGGCAATTAAAGTGATCTATGTGAACATGGGTGGTGCAGACTATTATATCCCCGTAATTGTGTTGGATGGCAGTTATTTCGGACACTGCGTCGTGTCTGTGATGATCGTATATTATCGTAACAGTGCCGCATACCATGCCTTCTTGGGATTCCCATTTAGATTGGGCAATGAAGGATCGCATAATTTGCCTCAAGGCCTCGGAGCGATTGGCCATCCCGTGACTTCGTAGCCATTTATCGAACTCGTCTAACAGAGATTTTGGCATAGAAACGCTAAACCTTACTACCTCTTCCATGGTGATTTTGCCTCCTTCGAAAGGGTGATAACGAGAAAAATGGGGAACAACGTAAGTGTAGCATTAACGAC
>MTKW01004949.1_pt1 | contig 14772 bp, 13 predicted proteins | sample 1042761 | NCBI WGS metagenome assembly MTKW01 (sample SAMN06205366, study PRJNA360243) | anaerobic digester metagenome | biome: Wastewater treatment plant; feature: Anaerobic digester sludge; material: sludge; isolation source: anaerobic digester fed with sludge from wastewater treatment plant ... | reverse complement strand
GCTATCCGCGAAGGTGGCCGTACTGTTGGCTCAGGTGTTGTAACCGGTATTAAAGAATAATTATTGTATATTAAGCCTGATTTTGATATGTGAAATACAAAAACAAGCAGGTAATAAAGCCTGCTTGTTTTTCTCCCTTTAGATATAAGGCTAGTAATAAATAAGGATAGATATTTAGCCTGTCTATTGATAAGAATTTTGAGAAACGGTTTTAGTTGACACTATAGAAAGCATGTGATAAATTAAATACTGTTACGGATTTGATCGTGACATTTTTTAGTACTCAAATATTTTATAATAATTGAGGTAAATTCAGAAAGGCTGTTAGGAGGTGGCAACATGCGGGTGACGGTTACTTTGGCCTGCTCGGAGTGCAAACAGCGCAATTACAACACTACAAAAAATAAAAAGAACATTCCTGACAGGATTGAGTTAAAGAAGTACTGTAAGTTCTGCAAGACTCATACAAGTCATAAAGAAGCGAAATAGGGAGTGGCATTAGCATTAGGCTAATAAGGTTATGATATAGTATGGATAAGTTAGGATGTGTATACCATGAGTGTAGCCAAAAGTGAAAAAGCCGGCTTATTGGCCCGTATTAGAAAAACTTTCCGCGGCATGCACAATGAAATGAAAAAAGTTCACTGGCCTAACAGAAGAGAAATGACAACTCTTACTGTAGTAGTGATATTTTCTGTTGCTATCGTGGCCTTGATTATCTGGCTTGTAGATTTAGGTATTGGTGCTATAGTTAACAAGGTCTTTGGTTTAGGACTGTAATTTCTTGTTAAACAGTTGTGCATAATACCGGTTGTAAAGGAGGCAGGGCCCTGTAATACTATTAAGGAGGCCCTTGTTTATGGAAAAAGCATGGTTTGTGATCCACACATACTCGGGTTATGAAAACAAAGTAAAAGCTAATTTAGAAAAACGCGTTGAATCCATGAACGTTGGTGATAAAATCTTCAACATCTTAGTCCCGATGGAAGACGAAGTTGAGTTTAAGGACGGGAAAAGAAAGGTCGCCAAACGCAAGGTATTCCCGGGTTATGTTTTGGTGGAAATGATCATGACAGATGAATCATGGTATGTTGTTAGGAACACCCCCGGTGTAACCGGCTTTGTGGGTACAGGCTCTAAGCCTATTCCACTTTTGGAAAGTGAAGTCCGCCAGATCCTCAAACAAATGGGCCTGGAAGAGACTAAGGCCAAGGTTGATTTCTCTGTAGGTGAGCATGTCCGAGTTATTGACGGTCCTTTCCGGGACTTTATCGGTGTTGTTGAAGAGATCTATCCTGATAAAGAAAAGATGAAAGTCCTAGTAGCCATGTTTGGTCGGGAAACACCGGTTGAGATAAACTTTGCCCAAGCCCAAAAAACATATTAAGGGTATTAGCGCATTAATAACATAATTTAAATAGATTCTATATTTAAATATATTCTATAATAGAATCAGTTTACTTATTCGGAGTGGGAGGGCAAAAATTGCCCGTTTATATACCACATTTTTCAGCAAGGAGGTGTACCATCAATGGCTAAAAAAGTAATTGGTTTTATAAAGCTTCAGTGTGCAGCAGGAAAGGCCAATCCGGCACCGCCAGTAGGTCCTGCTTTGGGACAGCATGGTGTGAATATTATGCAGTTTTGTAAAGAATTTAACGAAGCAACTGCTAAACAGGCTGGTTTACTTATTCCTGTTGAGATAACTGTTTATGCGGATCGCTCTTTTTCTTTTGTCTGTAAGACACCGCCAGCTGCTGTTTTACTGAAGAAAGCTGCAGGAATTGAAAAGGCGTCTGGTGAGCCTAATAAGAATAAGGTTGCCAAGGTTCCTCAATCTAAGGTTCGGGAAATTGCTGAACTCAAGATGAAGGACTTAAATGCAAACACTATTGAAGCTGCCATGAAGATGGTTGAAGGAACTGCTCGCAGTATGGGAATTGAAATTATTGAAGGGTAGTGCGTTTAAGCACTGAGGTGGGAGGAGCCTTAATAGATAAGGTTCTCCGTCATTACCACAAAGGAGGAAAAGAAATATGCCTAAACGCGGAAAGCGTTACGAAGATGCTAAGAAGCAGGTTGATTCATCCACCTTATATGAGGCTGGCCCTGCTTTAGAACTGGTTAAAAACTTGGCTAAGGCCAAATTCGACGAGACTATAGAAATAGCTTTTAAACTGAATGTTGATCCTAGACATGCGGATCAACAGGTTCGTGGAGCTGTAGTGCTTCCTCATGGTACTGGTAAGACACGCAGTGTTCTGGTTTTTGCCAAAGGCGAGAAAGCAAAAGAAGCGGAAGCTGCTGGTGCTGATTTTGTCGGTGCTGAGGAAATGGTCGCTAAAATCCAAAATGAAGGTTGGTTTGGTTTTGATGTGGCTGTAGCTACTCCTGACATGATGGGTATGGTAGGAAGACTAGGTAAGTTGCTTGGTCCTAAAGGTTTAATGCCTAACCCAAAAGTAGGCACTGTTACTATGGACGTAGAAAGAGCTGTTAAGGAGATCAAAGCTGGTAAAGTTGAATACCGTGTAGATAAGACCGGTATCATTCATGCTCCTATCGGTAAAGCCTCTTTTGACCTAGATAAGCTAATGGAGAACTATCAAACATTGCTAGATGCAATTTTGAAAGCCAAGCCCGCCGGTGCGAAGGGTCAGTACATTAAAAGTGTAACTATCTCTTCTACCATGGGACCTGGAGTAAGACTTAATCCACTGAAGTTAAGCTAAGGACTTGACATTTATTCTGGATTTAGGTTATACTTTGTGGCGTCAACTGAATAACCCCTAGGCTGTAGACAGCAGGTGCGTTTAGTACGCTTAATTAAGGCCTGCCGAGGTTATGGGACATGATGATAATAAATTATGTAATCATGGCTCTCGTGTCTACGGGGGTCATTTTAATTTATGTAATAAAATGACGAGAGAAAGGAGGCGGCTTAAGTTTGGGTAGCCTCGAAGCTAAAAAACAATTAGTTACAGAAATCAAAGAAAAACTAAATAAGGCTCAATCTGTAGTTGTGGTTGAGAATAAGGGACTTACCGTGAAGCAGGTTACTGAGCTCAGAAATAAACTGCGGGAGGCCGGCTGTGAATATAAAGTATATAAGAATACTTTAGTTAATCTGGCCGCTCAGGAAAATGAGATTGAAGGCCTGGATGAATTTCTTCAGGGTCCAAATGCCTGGGCATTCAGTATGGACGATCCGGTAGCTGCGGCTAAAATTTTATTGCCCTTTGTAAAAGCAAGCAATGAAAAAATAGCCATCAAAGGCGGAATCCTGGAGAACAGGGTTATCGGTCTGGGTGAAGTTAAGGCTCTGGCTGATCTACCTTCACGAGAGGTATTACTGGCTCAGGTTCTAGGTGCTTTACAAAGCCCGCTGGTTGGTATGGCCAATGTCTTACAAGGTCCTATCCGCAAGATGGGCTACGCTCTGGAAGCAGTCAGAAAATCCAAAGAAGCAGAAGCTTAGGTTTTATATTTAAAATAATGTGTTTATATTAAGGAGGAAAATTAAAGATGTCTAAAATTAATGAGATTATTGAATCTGTTAAAGGTTTAACAGTATTAGAATTAGCTGAACTAGTAAAGGCTTTTGAAGAAGAATTTGGCGTGTCCGCTGCTGCTCCTGTGGCTGCAGTAGCTGCTGCTCCTGTAGCTGCTGCTGGTGCTGCTGATGCTGCTGCAGATGAACAAAGTGAATTTGATGTTGTTCTGGTAGAAGCTGGAGAAAAGAAAATTAATGTAATTAAGGTTGTGCGCGAAATCACCGGATTAGGACTGAAAGAAGCTAAGGAATTAGTTGATGGCGCTCCTAAGCCAGTTAAAGAAAATCTTTCTAAGGAAGAAGCCGAAGAGATCAAAGCCAAACTTGTTGAGGCTGGTGCTAAAGTCGAAGTTAAGTAAGCTTAGTTTATTGCAAAAAGCGCTCTCAATAAGAAGAGCGCTTTTTCTTAACTTTCTAGAATGTAACAGCTTTTATACAATGAAGAGACTTTCGGAAAAATTCATTTGACAAAGAAATCCTAATATGCTANNGGTGCTTCTATTAATGACAATAAAAGGAAAAACTAATTAGGTGAACAAAAAATAGCAAGGTTTTTACCTTGCTATTAGGTGTTTGTCTAATTTATCCTTTTACATACATTACTTTCATAAATTTTAGGAGCACAATGTTAGAACGGGATTGGTTAGCTAAGTTGTTCTTCAGTGTATAAGATATATGAATATTGGCTTAAGGGGTGAAAGATTTAATGCGTCATCCGGTGCAAGCGGGCAAAAGGACAAGATGGAGCTTTGCCAGAATCAAAGAAGTTCTGGAGATGCCCAATCTTATCGAAATCCAGCAAAATTCTTACCAGTGGTTTTTAGATGAAGGCCTAAAGGAAATGTTTAGGGACATTTCGCCTATTCAAGATTTTACTGGTAATCTGGTACTTGAGTTTATCGATTATAGTTTAGGCGAACCTAAGTATGAGGTTGAGGAGTGTAAGGAAAGAGATGTAACTTACTCAGCTCCTTTACGGGTGAAGGTAAGGCTTATTAATAAGGAAACCGGTGAGGTTAAAGAACAAGAGGTATTTATGGGTGATTTCCCTTTGATGACAGATAAGGGAACCTTTATTATCAATGGGGCTGAAAGGGTAATTGTCAGCCAGCTTGTTCGTTCTCCTGGTGTTTATTATTCAGAACATATTGACCCAAGTGGGAAAAAGATTTATGAGGCCACTATTATCCCTAATCGCGGGGCTTGGTTAGAATTCGAGACAGACGTGAATGACATTATTTATGTCAGGATCGATCGTACGCGCAAACTACCGGCCACTGTTCTTTTGCGTGCCTTGGGCTATAGTTCTAATGGTCAAATTATGGACCTTTTCCCTGAAGATGAGCGCGTAAGAATGACCATTGAGAGAGATCACGCGGAATCAGAAGATGAGGCTTTAGTAGAAATCTACAAGAGACTTCGTCCTGGTGAACCACCTACAGTGGAAAGCGCCCGGAACCTTTTAAATACTCTTTTCTTTGATCCCAAGCGTTATGATTTAGCCCATGTTGGAAGATACAAATTAAATAAGAAGCTAAATCTGGAGATTCCTGAAAAGGAAAGAACTCTCACTAGAGAAGATATCGTTGCTACAATTCAGTACCTATTAAAACTCATGGCGGGTGAAGGAACCCCGGATGATATTGATCATCTGGGTAATCGTCGTCTCCGGTCGGTGGGTGAATTATTACAGAATCAATTTAGGATAGGGCTCTCAAGGATGGAACGTGTTGTCCGGGAGAGGATGACTATTCAAGATGTTGATGTCATTACTCCTCAGGTATTGATTAATATTCGTCCTGTGGTAGCAGCAATCAAAGAGTTTTTTGGTTCTAGCCAGTTATCTCAGTTTATGGATCAGACGAATCCTTTGGCCGAGCTTACTCATAAACGGCGGTTATCTGCCCTTGGTCCTGGAGGACTCTCCAGGGAGAGAGCTGGTTTCGAGGTGCGGGACGTTCATAGCTCCCACTATGGCAGAATGTGCCCAATTGAAACTCCTGAAGGTCCGAACATTGGTTTGATCGGTTCCCTCAGTACTTATGCGCGGATTAATAAATATGGATTTATTGAAACTCCTTACCGTAAGGTTGATAAAAAAACAGGTCGAGTTACAGAGGAGATCGTCTATTTAACTGCTGATGAAGAAGATAACTACGTAATCGCTCAAGCTAACGCGCCCTTGGATGAAAAAGGATTCTTCCTAGAGAAAAGAGTTAACGTCCGAGATGGTAGCGATATTCTTGTTATGCCTGTTGATAGAGTAGACTATATGGACGTATCACCTAAGCAAGTAGTATCAATTGCTACTGCTATGATACCCTTCCTGGAACATGACGATGCAAACAGGGCTCTGATGGGTGCTAACATGCAGCGTCAAGCAGTTCCTCTTTTGAGAACCGATGCTCCTTATGTTGGAACAGGGGAGGAATACAAAGCAGCCAAAGACTCTGGTGTTTGTGTGATTTCTCATAGTGCCGGTGTTGTAGAACGGGTTACAGCCGATGAAATAGTAGTTAAAACCAAAGGTGGACAAAAAGAAAGACATAAACTAATCAAATTCACTCGTTCTAACCAAGGAACTTGCATCAATCAGAAGCCAATAGTAAAACGCGGGGATTATGTAGAAGCTGGACAAATTTTGGCTGATGGTCCTTCCACAGAACAAGGAGAACTGGCTCTTGGACGTAACCTCCTGGTAGCCTTTATGACCTGGGAGGGTTATAACTACGAAGATGCTATTTTAATCAGTAATAAGCTTGTAAAAGAGGATTATTTTACATCAATTCATATTGAAGAATACGAATGTGATGCTCGTGATACCAAGTTGGGTCCTGAGGAAATCACCAGAGATATTCCTAACGTGAGTGAAGATGTTTTACGGGATCTAGATGAGCGTGGGATCATTAGAATTGGCGCCGAGGTCACTGCCGGTGATATTTTGGTAGGTAAGGTCACTCCTAAAGGTGAAACTGAACTAACGGCAGAAGAACGTCTACTCCGTGCAATTTTTGGTGAAAAAGCCAGAGAGGTTAGAGATACTTCCTTACGAGTACCTCACGGGGAAGCTGGAAAAATTGTTGATGTTAAGGTGTTTTCACGGGAAAATCGTGATGAGCTTGCCCCCGGAGTTAATCAAGTTGTACGGGTGTATATTGCTCAGAAACGCAAAATCTCCCAGGGAGATAAGATGGCTGGAAGACACGGTAACAAAGGTGTAATATCTAAAATCTTACCCGAAGAAGACATGCCATTTTTACCTGATGGCACGCCGATTGAGATAGTGCTTAATCCTCTAGGGGTACCTTCCCGGATGAATATCGGTCAAGTACTAGAGACTCATTTGGGTTGGGCTGCCAGAGAACTTGGAATTAGGGTGGCAACACCTGTCTTTGATGGTGCTACTGAAGAAGATATTCGTGAGATGCTACTAGAGGCCAAATTGCCTTCTACCGGAAAGACCGTCTTATATGATGGAAGAACCGGGGAACCTTTCGATAACGAAATTACAGTAGGTAATATGTATGTTATGAAACTGGCCCACTTGGTTGACGATAAGATTCATGCTCGTTCCACTGGTCCATATTCACTAGTAACACAGCAGCCGTTGGGTGGTAAAGCCCAGTTCGGTGGACAACGTTTTGGTGAAATGGAAGTCTGGGCGTTGGAGGCCTATGGTGCAGCCTATACATTACAGGAAATTCTTACTGTTAAGTCTGACGATGTTGTTGGTAGGGTCAAGACTTATGAGGCTATTGTAAAGGGCGAAAATGTGCCTGAGCCTGGTGTGCCAGAATCGTTCAAGGTACTGATCAAAGAGCTTCAAAGTCTAGGCCTTGATGTAAAAGTGCTTTCGGAGAACGATAAAGAGATTGAGATTCGGGAAATGGATGATGATGTAAGCGAAACAGCTAAGGAATTAGGGATTGATATCCATACACCTGAACGCCCCGAAGCAGTCTCCAAAGATAGAAATGCTGAGGAAGAAGAGGAAGTTGATGAGGTTGAGGATGGCTTTATCGATTTCGAACATGATTTTGAAGAAATCGATGATGATGACGACGATCTAGAGATAGATTAGAAGTTTGTCTTATAAAAAATGAGAGAAGGGAGCGGGGCCCTTGATAGATGTTAATAATTTTGACAGAATGAGAATCGGATTAGCTTCACCGGAACAGATTAGGGCATGGTCAAGAGGTGAAGTAAAGAAACCTGAGACTATAAATTATCGTACTTTAAAGCCAGAACGGGAAGGGCTTTTCTGTGAAAAGATATTTGGACCCACGAAAGACTGGGAGTGCCACTGTGGGAAATACAAAAGAGTCAGATATAAGGGCATTATCTGTGACCGTTGCGGCGTAGAAGTTACAAAATCCAAGGTGAGAAGAGAACGGATGGGGCATATTGAGTTAGCGGCCCCTTGTTCCCATATTTGGTACTTTAAGGGCATTCCGAGTCGAATGGGTCTTATTCTGGATATTTCTCCCCGTTCATTGGAAAAAGTACTTTACTTTGTGTCTTACATTGTTACTGATCCCGGTGATACTCCGCTGATGAAGAAGCAGCTATTAACGGAAGCCGAATACCGGGAGTACAAGGAAAAATACGGCAATCGTTTTCAGGCTGGTATGGGAGCCGAGGCCATTAAGATTCTCTTAGAAGAGATGGATATAGACGAATTGGCCGAGGAACTGAGGACTGAATCAAAAGAAACCACCGGTCAACGGAAGGTAAGAGCTATTAGAAGGCTTGAGGTCGTGGAATCCTTTAAGAATTCTGGCAATAAGCCAGCCTGGATGATCTTAGATGTTATTCCGGTTATCCCTCCGGAATTGCGTCCGATGGTGCAATTGGATGGTGGACGTTTTGCCACATCCGATCTAAATGATCTTTATCGTCGGGTGATTAACAGGAATAATCGCTTAAAGAGATTACTGGACTTAGGTGCTCCAGATATCATAGTGCGTAACGAAAAGAGAATGCTACAAGAGGCGGTAGACGCCTTAATAGATAACGGACGGCGGGGTCGTCCAGTAACAGGCCCTGGCAATCGACCCTTAAAGTCTCTGAGTGATATGCTGAAGGGTAAGCAAGGCCGTTTCCGTCAGAACCTCTTGGGAAAACGGGTTGACTACTCCGGTCGGTCAGTTATTGTTGTTGGTCCTGAATTAGAACTGCATCAGTGTGGACTACCACGGGAAATGGCTTTAGAGTTATTCAAACCCTTTGTCATGAAAAAACTGGTCAACGATGGTCACGCTCATAATATTAAGAGCGCTAAACGTATGGTTGAAAGGGTGCAAAGTAAAGTATGGGATGTCTTAGAGGATGTTATTCAAGATCATCCAGTACTTTTAAACCGGGCCCCAACCCTACACCGTCTAGGAATCCAGGCTTTTGAACCTGTTCTAGTTGAGGGCAGGGCTTTACAGATTCATCCTTTGGTGTGCACAGCATATAATGCTGACTTTGACGGAGACCAAATGGCTGTACACGTTCCATTGTCGGCAGAAGCTCAAGTAGAAGCACGTGTTCTAATGCTTTCGTCTCATAATATACTTAACCCCAAGGATGGACGTCCTGTAGTTACACCAACGCAGGATATGGTTTTGGGTGCTTATTATTTGACACTCGACCGGCCTAAAGAGGATGGTGCCGAGCTGCAGGTATTTGCTAATTATGAAGAGGCAAAATACGCTTATGATATGGGGAAAGTAGAGTTACATGAACCCATAAAGGTAAGGTATAACGGTGAAATAATTGAGACCACAACCGGAAGATTAATCTTCAATCAAGTTATTCCGGAAAAAGTAGGTTACTATAATGAAGTCATAGGTAAGAAGCAATTAGGAAAAATAGTTGCTAAATGCTTCCGCGAATATGGTAATGCTGCTACTGCTAAAATGCTAGACGGTATTAAACGGTTAGGTTTCACTTATTCTACACGGGCAGGAATTACCATAGGCATAACCGATATTAAGATACCTGAGACTAAAGCTTCATTACTGGAAAGCGCAGATAAACAGGTAGAAGAAATTGCTACAATGTATAGAAGGGGACTTATTACAGACGATGAGCGTTATCAGCTTGTCATAGGGGTCTGGAATAAGACTACAGAAGATGTAACCAAATCACTGATGGAATCATTAGACCGGTTCAATCCTGTCTATATGATGGCAAATTCAGGCGCCCGCGGTAACATTCAACAAATCCGTCAATTAGCTGGAATGCGTGGTTTGATGGCTGATCCTTCTGGTCGGACAATAGAATTGCCGATCAAGTCCAACTTTAGGGAAGGCTTGGCAGTATTAGAGTACTTTATTTCTACACACGGCGCTAGAAAAGGTTTGGCCGATACTGCTCTTCGTACGGCTGACTCAGGATATCTGACCAGGAGATTGGTTGACGTTGCCCAAGACGTAATTGTCCGGGAGGATGACTGTGGTACTACAACAGGCATTACGGTTGGTGAGATAAAAGACGGTACTGAAGCAATAGAATACTTGTCAGAGAGAATTGCCGGGCGTTATGCTCAAGAAGAAGTACGTCATCCCGAAACGGGAGAGGTGCTTGTAGAAGCTGGTGCCATGATTACTGACACTATAGCTGAAAAAATTGAGGAAGTGGGTATAGAAAAGGTTGCTATTCGTTCAGTACTCAATTGTAAGAGCCGCTATGGGGTTTGCCGCAAATGCTACGGCAGAAATCTGGCCACAGGAAGAATCGTAGAGATAGGAGAAGCAGTAGGAATTGTTGCTGCTCAGTCCATTGGTGAACCTGGTACCCAATTAACAATGAGAACCTTCCACACTGGTGGTGTAGCTGGGGATGACATTACTCAAGGTTTACCTAGAGTTGAAGAATTATTTGAGGCCAGAAAACCTAAAGGTCAGGCGATAATTACCGAATCTGATGGTATAGTAAGTTTGCAAGAGAAAAATGGCCGCAAAGAAATCGTAGTTACTCAAGGCGAAGAAAGCTATATCTATCAGATACCTTTCGGCTCTCGCATAAAGGTTAAGGATGGCCAGCAGGTTGAAGCCGGTGAAGAATTAACAGAAGGCTCAATTAATCCTCATGATCTCTTAAAAATTAAAGGCATTAAAGGGGTACAATCCTATTTATTACAAGAGGTCCAACGTGTTTATCGGTTACAGGGTGTTGATATCAACGACAAACACATTGAGGTTATGATCCGTCAGATGCTACGCAAGGTGAAAATCGAAGATCCAGGGGATACAAAACTACTACCTGGCGGGCTGATTGATGTCTTTGAATTTGAAGACGAGAACGCTAGAGTTCTAGCTGAAGGTGGCGAGCCGGCTACAGCAAAATCTGTCTTATTAGGAATAACCAAAGCATCACTGGCGACAGAATCATTCCTCTCAGCGGCTTCGTTCCAGGAGACTACTCGTGTTCTGACAGAGGCTGCAATTAAAGGTAAAACCGATCCTCTCTTAGGACTAAAAGAAAATGTAATCATAGGCAAGTTGATCCCGGCAGGCACTGGGATGTCTAGATATCGTAATATAAAAATTAGTACAATGGAACCAGAAGTAGAACAAGAAGCAGAACAAGACGCAGAACTACTTGACGCGGAACTTATAGAAGTAGAATAAGTGTATTGATTCGTTTTACTTGACAGTGATTATCTTAGAGTGATACAATACTTCAGTGTGTGTGAACACAAAGGAGGTTTCCCGCATGCAGAGGCTTCAAGATGCTGCAAAGAAGGTTGCGGGGTTAAAGCAAACCATCAAAGCAGTAGAACAAGGAAAGGCTACTTTGGTTTTTGTAGCCAAAGATGCCGAAGAGAAAATCCGTCAGTCTATTGCGGAGACAAGTCAAAGTAAAGGCATCCCATTAGTGGAAGTCGATTCTATGAATGATTTGGGTCAAGCTTGTGGGATCCAGGTAGGAACGGCCGTAGCGGCTATTTTAAAATAATTCTCCTTGTAAATAACAAACGAGATTTCGAACAGCAATGGAAGGAGGTGTGTTACATGCCTACAATTGGTCAATTAGTTAAGCATGGTCGGCAGGCAGTTAAGAAACAATCTGACTCTCCTGCTCTAAAAAACTGTCCTCAAAAGAGAGGGGTTTGTACCAGAGTTTATACAACCACACCTAAGAAACCTAATTCTGCCCTACGTAAGATTGCCAGGGTTAGATTGACTAATGGAATTGAGGTTACATCCTATATCCCAGGAATTGGACACAACTTACAAGAACACTCAGTTGTGCTGGTAAGAGGTGGGAGAATCAAAGACCTGCCTGGCGTTAGATATCATATTGTACGCGGTGCTTTAGATACAGCAGGTGTACAGAATCGTAACCAAGCACGTTCTAAATATGGCACCAAACGTCCTAAAGCCGGTGCTACTAAGAAATAACTTAAATAATATATTTTTTATCACCAAGTAAAGGGGGGTAAAAGATGCCTAGAAAAGGCCCTGTACCCAAAAGAGATGTTTTAGCGGATCCAATTTACAACTCCAAGCTTGTTACTAAGCTGATAAATAAAATTATGATTGATGGAAAACGCGGCGCTGCTGAGTCTGCCATGTACGGAGCATTCAAGCTTATCGAGGAAAAAACAGGCAAAAACGGCCTGGAAGTACTGGAACAAGCCATGAAAAATGTTATGCCTGTTCTAGAGGTTAAGGCTCGGCGTGTAGGTGGTGCCAACTATCAAGTGCCAGTAGAGGTACGCCCAGATAGAAGAGAAGCTCTGGGAATTAGATGGCTGGTAACATTCTCGCGTAAGCGCGGCGAGAAAACCATGGAAGAAAGACTTGCAAACGAGATTATGGACGCAGCTAATAATACCGGCGGTTCGGTGAAGAAGCGCGAAGATACACATAAGATGGCTGAAGCTAATAAGGCCTTTGCTCATTACCGTTGGTAAATAGGCAAAGGGCTTCTTGGCCATTTTTGTACAATCTTTACCCCATGATTATTGTATGCCGTTAGATTTAGATGGCAAACCAAATATAGGGGAAAGACGGCATACTTAAGGCCGGGCTGGTCAAGGAAGGGGGATTTTATTTTGGCAAGGAAAACTCCACTTGAAAATACAAGAAATATAGGAATAATGGCACATATAGATGCAGGGAAGACGACTACTACAGAGAGGATCCTCTTCTATACCGGTCGTGTCCACAAAATTGGTGAAACACATGACGGTGCAGCTACAATGGACTGGATGGTTCAAGAGCAGGAGCGGGGGATTACTATTACCTCTGCTGCTACGACATGCAAATGGCGCGATCATGTTATTAACATAATTGATACGCCAGGACATGTGGACTTCACCGTTGAAGTTGAGCGTTCTCTGCGTGTACTAGATGGTGCCGTTGCAGTTTTTTGTTCTGTAGGTGGTGTTGAACCACAATCTGAGACTGTATGGCGTCAAGCTGACAAATATGGTGTTCCTCGGATTGCCTATATTAACAAAATGGATAGAATCGGTGCAGATTTTATCCGTGGTGTGGATATGATTAGGGATAGACTGGGTGCGAATGCAATTCCTATCCAGTTACCTATCGGTTCAGAAGAGAACTTTAAAGGTATTATCGATCTGATTAAAATGACTGCCCATTTCTATTTGGATGATTTGGGTACTAAGAGTGAAGACGTAGAAATACCAGATGATATGAAGGAGATGGCCGAGGAATATCGGGAAAAATTGCTGGAAGCCATCGCAGAATATAATGACGAACTAATGGTTAAGTACTTGGAAGGCGAGGAGATTTCAGAAAAGGAAATCAAGGATGCGATCAGAGCAGCCACCTTGGATGTTACCATTGTTCCTGTAGTTTGCGGTTCCTCCTTTAAAAACAAAGGGGTACAGCTATTACTGGATGCAATTGTTGATTATCTGCCATCGCCAAAAGATATACCACCAATTAAGGGAGCAGATATAGATACTGCTAACGAGATTGAACGTAAGTCATCAGATGACGAGCCTTTTTCTGCCTTAGCTTTTAAGATTATGGCAGATCCATATGTAGGTAAGCTTTGTTTCTTCCGGGTGTATTCAGGAGTTCTGAAGTCTGGTTCATATATTTATAATGCCTCTAAGGGCAAGAAAGAAAGAATCGGACGGTTGCTGAAAATGCATGCCAATCACCGGGAAGAAGTTGAAGAGGTTTATGCAGGAGAAATTGCTGCTGCAGTAGGCTTAAAGGAAACCGGAACTGGTGATACACTGTGTGATGAAAGCAAACCGATCCTTTTGGAATCCATGGAATTCCCAGAGCCGGTTATCGACGTGGCTATTGAACCTAAAACTAAAGCAGACCAGGAAAAAATGGGTACAGCTTTAGCACGCTTATCAGAAGAAGATCCTACCTTTAAGATGCACACTGACCATGAGACAGGACAAACTATTATCTCTGGTATGGGAGAATTGCATCTAGAAATTATCGTGGATCGCCTTCTCAGAGAGTTTAAGGTCAATGCTAATGTTGGAAGACCGCAGGTTGCCTATAAAGAGACAATCAAGAAGACAGTTAAAGCAGAAGGTAAATTCGTTCGCCAGAGTGGTGGACGCGGTCAATACGGACACTGCTGGATTGAACTGGAGCCATTGGAGCCCGGTTCTGGATATGAATTTGTTAACAAGATTGTCGGTGGTGTCATTCCTAAGGAATACATTGGACCTATCGACAACGGTATCAGGGAAGCTATGGAAAATGGTGTACTGGCCGGTTATCAGATGCTAGACATAAGAGCTACTGTTTATGACGGTTCTTTCCATGAAGTTGACTCCTCTGAAATGGCTTTCAAAATTGCTGGTTCGATGGCATTCAAGAATGGTGCCGAGAAAGCTAACCCTGTATTGCTTGAACCTGTAATGAGAGTGGAAGTTACTGTTCCAGAGGAATACATGGGAGATGTTATTGGAGATATCAACTCACGCCGTGGACGGATAGAAGGGATGGAATCCAGAAGTGGAGCTGAGGTAATCAGAGGGTTCGTTCCTTTATCTGAGATGTTTGGTTATGCCACTGATTTGCGGTCAAGTACACAAGGGCGCGGCGTCTATGTAATGCAATTTTCTCACTATGAAGAAGCACCTAAGAGTGTAACTGATGAGATTGTAGCTAAAAGACAAGGACGCTAAAATAAATAAGATTAAAAACTTAAAAATATAAGTGTAATACTAAGGAGGTATACTTAGAAAATGGCGAAAGCAAAGTTTGAACGCACAAAGC
>MTKW01008930.1_pt1 | contig 14790 bp, 12 predicted proteins | sample 1042761 | NCBI WGS metagenome assembly MTKW01 (sample SAMN06205366, study PRJNA360243) | anaerobic digester metagenome | biome: Wastewater treatment plant; feature: Anaerobic digester sludge; material: sludge; isolation source: anaerobic digester fed with sludge from wastewater treatment plant ... | reverse complement strand
ACATTAACGTGGGGTTTCGTCCTCTCAAATTTCTGTTTGGCCATTCATTCATTCCTCCCTTAAATTTTAATAAGCCATACTATGAGTTATAATTTTATGGTAAATATTTTTGGGCACTTCCTCGTAATGAGAAAACTGCATAATATGCACGCCCCGCCCCTGGGTCCGTGAACGAAGCTCCGTAGCATAACCGAACATCTCGCTCAAAGGAACATTGGCCTTGATTATTTGCGCTCCCTTGATCAATTGGGTTCCGGAGATACGGCCACGCCTCGCCGTAAGATCCCCGATTACTTCCCCCATGTATTGCTCGGGAGCGGTAATTTCCAACTTCATTATCGGTTCCAAAAGAATGGGGTTCGCCTTTGAAACCACTTTTTTAATGGCCTGGGAAGCCGCGATTTTAAAAGCCACCTCCGAGGAATCCACTTCATGAAAAGAACCATCAATAACGTTTACCTTGATTCCAATCATGGGATAGCCGGCGATAAGTCCGTTCATAAGCGTCTCTTGAATACCCTTTTCAATGGCGGGGATATATTCCTTGGGAATAGCTCCCCCGGTGATCGATTCTTCAAAAACAAAATCCTCATCTGTATTATCCAGAGGCTCGATCTCCAGAACAACATGGCCGTACTGCCCCCGGCCTCCGGTCTGGCGCACAAACTTTCCTTCTCCACGGGAAGCGCCTCTGATCGTCTCCCGGTAGGCAACCTGAGGACGCCCCACATTGACCTGTAAATTGAATTCCCGGAGCAGACGCTCCACGATAACCTCAAGATGCAGTTCACCCATACCGGATATTATCGTCTGCCCCGTTTCCGGATCCTGTATGGTGCGGAAAGTGGGGTCCTCTTCAGAAAGGCACTGGAGCGAATAAGCCATTTTATCTTGATCCATCTTCGTCTTGGGCTCAATAGCAACGGAAATAACCGGCTGCGGAAAACGGATGTTTTCCAGGATAATTGGATGTTGCGGATCACAGAAGGTGTCACCCGTGGAAACATTCTTTAGCCCCACAACCGCGACGATATCTCCGGTAGCCATCTCCTTGATATCTTCTCTGTGGTTGGCATGCATCTTCAAAATCCGGCCAATTCTCTCTTTCCGGTCCTTGGTGGAGTTATAAACTCTATCACCGCTCTTAAGTACCCCGGAATAGACCCGCAGAAAAGTCAGCTTGCCCACAAATGGATCCGTCATTATCTTGAATGCCAGGGAAGAAAAAGGAGCTTCATCCGCAGGCCGGCGGCTGATTTCTTCCTTGGTAATATGATTGATGCCCTTTACAGCCGGCACATCTTCCGGAGAAGGCAGATAATAAACAGCCGCATCCAGAAGAAGCTGCACTCCTTTGTTGCGGTATGAAGAACCGCAAAGCACCGGAACTATCTCATTTTTAATCGTTGTCCTTCTTAAAGCCTGACGGATATCTTCTACGGAAACATCCTTTCCTTCAAGATAAAGCTCCATAAAAATATCATCCTGCTCGGCAACAGCTTCAATCATTTTCTCACGATACTTGAGCGCTCTGGGCATATATTCATCCGGAATCTCGATCTCTTCACTCTGCATACCCAGTTCATCGGTATAGGAGGTTGCCCTTAAACAAATAATATCTATTATTCCCTTAAATTCATCCTGCTCCATGATCGGTATCTGGATCGGTACCGCTCTGGCATTAAGCTTCTTCTCGATCATCTTTACCGTGTTGAAGAAATCGGCACCGATGGTATCCATCTTGTTCAGATAGGCCAGGCGTGGAACGCCATAACAATCGGCCTGCCGCCATACCGTTTCCGATTGGGGCTCCACACCGCTCTTGGCATCAAAAACGGCAATCATACCATCCAGAACTCGCAATGACCGTTCCACTTCCATGGTAAAGTCCACATGTCCGGGCGTGTCGATAATGTTTATCTGGCAATCACGCCAGTGACAGGTAGTAGCAGCGGAGGTAATGGTTATTCCCCGCTCCTGTTCCTGCGACATCCAATCCATCGTTGCCGTTCCTTCATGCACTTCCCCGAGACGGTGAACTCTACCCGTGTAAAATAATACTCTTTCCGTGGTCGTAGTTTTTCCGGCATCAATATGTGCAACAATACCTATATTCCTTATTCTTGCCAACGGAATCTCTCTCACTTTTTTCCCCCCTTTCATCAGGTTTTTAAAANNAGGTTTTTAAAACAAATATATTATTTACAAAATTACCACCGATAATGAGCAAAAGCCTTGTTGGCTTCAGCCATCTTGTGGGTATCTTCCTTCTTCTTGAATGAATTGCTGGTGCTGTTGGCCGCATCCATAATTTCACCGGCCAGCCTCTCCGACATCGTCTTCTCTCCACGGGCCCGGGCATAATTTATAATCCAGCGGATTGCAAGTATGTTCTTGCGATGAGGGCTTACCTCAACCGGCACCTGGTAAGTAGCTCCTCCCACACGCCGTGATTTAACTTCCAGTACCGGAGAGACATTCTGAACCGCGCCTTCAAATATTGCCAGAGCATCCTTACCTGTCTTTTCCTTGATAATATCGAGGGCATTGTACATGATGTTCTGGGCTTTTCCTCTTTTGCCATCATACATCAATTTATTAATAAACCTGGCTACCAGTTTGCTGTTGTATACCGGGTCAGCCACTACTTCTCTTTTGGGAACAGCGCCCTTTCGCGGCATAATCCAACACACCTCCTTTGAAAAATTGATCTATTTTAACCCTTGGGTTTTTTCGCACCGTATTTTGAACGAGCCTGGGCTCTGTTCTCAACGCCGGCCGAATCCAAGGCTCCCCTTACCAGGTGGTATCTGACGCCCGGAAGGTCCTTTACCCTTCCCCCACGCACAAGAACTACGGAGTGCTCCTGCAAGTTGTGTCCGATTCCGGGTATATAAGTGGCAACCTCCATTCCGTTCGTAAGACGAACACGGGCGATTTTTCTCAATGCCGAATTCGGCTTCTTGGGTGTCGTTGTGGAAACCCGGGTGCATACCCCTCTCTTCTGCGGACACCCCTCCAATGCGGGAGTAGAAGATTGATAGGTCATCCTTTTTCTTCCTTTTCTAACCAGTTGATTCAGAGTTGGCATTACTCTCCCTCCTCTCGCTACTACTCAAATTATCACCACAGCGGCGGCCCCCACCTTGATTTCACATGCTCTACCGAGCTCAATCATGCTTCCGGCGTAACCCCAGGCTATCTCTTTCTCTTTGCAGAGGTTGATCAACGGTGCAACCACCCTTTCTTCCGCATCCTCGGCAATGAATACTGCTTTGGCTTCGCCTTTCTCGATACATTTCAAGGTCTGCTTGGCGCCGACCACTTTTTTATGTGCAGCTTTTAGGTCCTCGATGCTGTAATTCATTCACCGTGCTCCCTTCACCGCATAAAATGGGCACTCGATTATTTTAACACCAACTTATAGGCCTGTCAATTAATTTTCGCCGGGCGTGGCCGGAATGGCCTCTTTTTCTCCAGCATCAGCAACAGATTCGGCACCTTCCGGCAGCCCCATCACCTCATCTTTCTCCGGCAGGACGTCAGCTTCCGTGGGAAAAACGCGGATATTGCGATACCGTGACATCCCCGTGCCGGCTGGAACGAGCTTGCCGATAATTACATTCTCCTTCAGCCCCAGCAAGGGATCAACCCGTCCCCTGATCGCCGCGTCGGTCAATACTCTGGTCGTCTCCTGGAAAGAGGCTGCCGACAGGAATGAATCTGTAGCCAGTGACGCCTTGGTAATCCCCAACAGTAACGGGCGTGCCAATGCCGGCTTGCCGCCTTCGGTAATAACTTCTTCATTAACCTCCTCAAAGACAAAGCTGTCAATAATCCCTCCCGGCAACAGATCCGTATCTCCGGGGTCTTCCACCTTCACCTTTTTGAGCATCTGCCGAACGATAACCTCGATGTGTTTGTCATTGATATCCACACCCTGCATATGATAAACGTTCTGCACTTCCTGCAGCATATAGATCTGCACCCCGCGTACACCCTTTACCTTGAGCAGTTCATGAGGGTTAATCGATCCCTTGGTAAGCTCGTCACCGGCATTGATAACCTGCCCCTCGGTCACCTTGAGACGGGAGCCGTAAGGGATCTTGTATTTCCTTACTTCACCATGTTCAGCGGTTATTTTAAGTTCTTTCTCGTAACGGGTCTCGAATATCTCTACCGTTCCCGAAATCTCACTGATCACCGACTGGCCCTTGGGCTTGCGAGCTTCAAAAAGCTCCTCCACCCGCGGTAAACCCTGGGTAATATCATCTCCGGCCACCCCTCCGGTATGGAACGTACGCATGGTAAGCTGCGTGCCGGGCTCTCCGATTGATTGAGCCGCAATAATTCCTACCGCTTCGCCGACATCGACAACTTTACCCGTAGCCAGATTCCGTCCGTAACATTTTACACATACTCCATGTTTAGTCTTGCAGGTCAGTACCGATCTGAATCTTATCTCATTGATGCCCAGAGCTTTCAACTCTGCCGCCATCTCCTCATCGATCATCGTATCGGCCGGTATCAGAACCTCTCCGGTCTCGGGATGGTAAATATCCTCCAATGAAAACCTGCCGATAACTCTATCCATCGCTTCCAAAGGATCATTGCCGGTCTCCACATATTCGGTAAGCGAAACCCCGTTGGTGGCACCACAGTCGTACTCCCTGATAATCACATCCTGAGCAACATCAACCAGCCGACGGGTAAGATAACCCGAGTCGGCAGTTTTGAGAGCCGTATCGGCAAGACCTTTGCGTGCCCCGTGGGTAGAGATAAAGTATTCCAACACCGTAAGGCCTTCCCGGAAGTTGGCCTTGATCGGCAGGTCGATAATCCGTCCGGTGGGGTCAGCCATAAGGCCACGCATCCCCGCAAGCTGCGTAATCTGAGATTCATTACCTCGAGCTCCGGAATTGGCCATCATATAGATGGGATTAAATTTATCGAGACCTTCCATCAACGTTGTCGTAAGTTCATCCTTGGTCTTGCTCCAAATATCAATGACCCGGTCATAGCGCTCCTTTTCGGTAATCAGGCCGCGACGGAATTTCCTGTCTATCTCGTCAACCTTTTCCTCGGCATTCCCCAGAATCTGTTCTTTTTCTTTAGGAACGATAATCTCTTCGATAGAAACGGTAATTCCGGCCTTGGTGGCAAATCCGAACCCTAATTTTTTTATATCATCAAGTATTTCAGATGTCTTGGTGTTTCCATATTTACGATAACACCATAACACCACCTGACCCAAAAAATCCTTTCTAATCGGGTTATTGATACTCACTTTTTTCAGCAACTTTTTTATATCCATATTTTTATAATCGATCAGATTATCTTCAGGCAGATAATCTTCCGGATCAGCACTGTTTATATAAGGGAAACTGGCGGGAAAAACTTCATTGAAAATTAATTTCCCCACCGTCGTCAACAGAACACCCGATTTTTCTTTAAATTCATCTTTTTTGATCCCGGCTATCCTTACAAATATCCTGGCCTGCAAATCTACATATTTCTGTTCATAGGCCATGAACGCTTCCTCTGAACCGGCGAAAATACTGCCTTCGCCTTTGGCTCCTTCTTTCTCCAGAGTAAGGTAGTAACATCCCAGCACGATATCCTGAGTTGGTGAAGCAACCGGGTTGCCATCCTTGGGATTGAGGATGTTCTGTGCCGATAACATCAACAACCTCGCCTCCGCCTGGGCTTCCGCCGAAAGAGGAACATGGACGGCCATCTGATCGCCGTCAAAGTCGGCATTGTAGGCAACACAGACCAGAGGATGTATCTGTATGGCCCTCCCCTCAACCAGAACAGGCTCAAAAGCCTGGATTCCCAGACGGTGCAATGTAGGAGCCCGGTTTAACAGCACCGGATGTTCCTTTATTACTTCTTCGAGCACGTCCCAGACCTCGGGACGGATCTTCTCCACACTTCTTTTTGCACTCTTGATATTATGGGCGAGTCCATCGTTGACCAGTCTTTTCATGACGAATGGTTTAAAAAGTTCAAGGGCCATCTCTTTCGGCAAACCGCATTGATAAAATTTGAGTTCAGGGCCAACCACGATTACCGAACGTCCTGAATAATCCACCCGTTTACCAAGCAAATTCTGGCGAAAACGGCCCTGTTTCCCTTTTAACATATCGCTGAGAGATTTCAGCGGACGGTTGCCCGGGCCCGTCACCGGCCGCCCCCGGCGACCATTATCTATCAAGGCATCGACTGCTTCCTGCAACATACGTTTCTCATTTCTAACGATAATATCCGGAGCCCCCAGATCCAGGAGACGCTTTAATCTATTATTTCTATTGATAACCCGGCGGTAAAGATCGTTAAGGTCCGAAGTGGCAAATCGTCCGCCGTCCAGCTGCACCATCGGCCTGAGATCGGGAGAGATAACGGGGATTACCTCCAGGATCATCCAGGCAGGATTGTTGCCTGATGTACGAAATGATTCCACCACTTCCAAACGGCGGACAGTCCTGATCTTTTTCTGCCCGGAAAAAGTTTTAAGGTCTTCACGGAGTTCTGCCGCCAACTCATCAAGATTGATCTCCTCCAGAAGTTTCTTGATCGCTTCTGCGCCCACCTCCGCTTTAAAACCTTTACCCGCATCAAAAAGAGCTTCATACTTCTCTCTGTATTCCCAGTATTCTGCTTCCGTCAGAAGCTGTTTTTTGGTGAGGGGTGTATCACCGGGGTCGATGACGATATAGGCTGCAAAATATAATACCCTCTCCAGGAATCGAGGGGAGATATCCAACAGTAAACCCAATCTGCTCGGGATACCCTTGAAATACCAGATATGAGATACCGGGGCTGCCAATTCAATATGCCCCATTCTTTCACGCCGCACTTTGGCACGTGTTACCTCTACCCCGCAACGATCACATACTACTCCCCGATACCTGTTTCTTTTATACCTGCCGCAATGACATTCCCAGTCTTTAACGGGCCCGAAAATCTTTTCACAAAAGAGGCCTTCCTTTTCAGGTTTAAGGGTTCTGTAGTTGATGGTTTCAGGTTTCTTAATCTCTCCCCGGGACCAGGCTCTGATCTGTTCCGAAGAAGCCAGCCCGATCTTTAAGGTGTCAAAATTGTTGATATCTAACAATCATAACACTCCTTTGGTATAAATTTTATATTCCTGCTTTATCGTCATCTGAAAAAATGGGTCTTCTCCTGCGTCTCCCTGCTTACCCATTCCATGAGAAAAGGTTATTTCTTGTTCTTTTTTTTGATAACATCGACCAATGCGGATGAAGGTTCACTGGCCACCTCTGCATCTTCTCCCGCCTTCACGGGCTCCATCTCGCGTTCATCCTCCTTCTGTTCCCCACCCTCGTCATCTCCTGGCTCGGTATCTTCCTCTTCCATATCGGGGAACTCCTCCACCGCTTCAAGATCAATGTCTTCATCATCTTCTTCCTTGTCCGGGATCTCCTCCGGATCGTCGTCAGACTCTTTCCCTTCAATATTTACATCGAGATCCACTACCTCGCCTTCATCTTCATCCTCTTTGATCTCCACTTCCTCTTCCTCGCTGAGCACCTTGACATCGAGGCAAAGACTCTGTAACTCCTTCACCAGGACTTTAAAGGATTCCGGAACGCCGGGCTCGGGAATATTATCACCTTTAACGATCGCCTCGTAGGTCTTTACCCTGCCAACAATATCATCCGATTTTATGGTTAAAATCTCCTGAAGCGTATAAGCCGCACCATAAGCCTCCAGGGCCCAGACCTCCATCTCACCGAACCTCTGCCCTCCAAACTGGGCTTTGCCCCCCAGAGGCTGTTGGGTAACCAGGGAATAAGGTCCTGTCGAACGGGCGTGGATTTTATCATCTACGAGGTGGGCAAGTTTCAACATATAGATATAACCCACCGCAACCCGTTCATTGAACTTCTCTCCCGTTCTTCCATCATAGAGCACCGTCTTCCCGTCCCGGGGCAAGTTGGCCTCTTCCAGGGCAGCGAAAGTATCTTCCTCATTGGCACCGTCAAATACGGGAGAAGATATATGCAGGCCAAGGGCTTTGGCCGCCATCCCAAGGTGTGCTTCCAGTACCTGTCCAATATTCATCCGCGAGGGAACACCGAGCGGATTCAAGACGATATCAACCGGTGTGCCATCGGGCAGGAAAGGCATATCTTCCTCCGGCAAAATGCGGGCGATAACCCCTTTATTCCCATGGCGGCCGGCCATCTTGTCCCCTACCGAGATCTTACGTTTCTGTGCAATATAAACACGGACAAGACGGTTGACCCCCGGAGAAAGCTCATCATGATCTTCACGGTCAAATACCTTTACATCGACCACGATCCCGGATTCCCCATGAGGAACTTTCAGCGAAGTATCCCTTACTTCACGTGATTTCTCGCCAAAAATAGCCCGTAACAATCTTTCCTCCGCGGTAAGCTCCGTCTCTCCCTTGGGTGTAACCTTCCCCACAAGGATATCCCCGGCTCTTACCTCGGCGCCGATATAGATAACCCCCCGGTCATCCAGATTGCTAAGTGCTTCATCCCCCACGTTGGGAATATCACGTGTAATCTCCTCGGGCCCAAGTTTGGTATCACGCGCTTCCACCTCATATTCCTCAATGTGTATGGAGGTGAAAACATCGCCTTTTACCAACCGCTCACTCAGAAGTATCGCATCCTCAAAATTGTAACCTTCCCAGGGTAGAAAAGCCACCAGAACATTGCGCCCCAGAGCCAGCTCTCCCATATCCGTGCAGGGACCATCGGCAATCACTTCACCGGCCTTAACTCTCTGCCCTTTGGTTACAATGGGCCGCTGATTCATACAGGTTCCCTGGTTGGATCTCTTGAATTTGTACAGCGTGTAGATATCATAGCCGGTCAACAGATCACCCACGGCTTGATCGGTAGCCAGTTTTTCACCGGTGCGCCCGTTGATAATCCGATTGGACCCGTTGGAATCTTTGTCCCGTCTGATCACGATCTCATTTGCCGTCAGGTCAACAACTTCACCGCTGCTTTCGGCAATTACCATCACCCAGCTATCGAAGGCAACTTTATCCTCCATCCCGGTTCCAACCAGTGGCGCCTCCGTTTTGATAAGGGGAACTGCCTGGCGTTGCATGTTTGCACCCATCAACGCACGGTTGGCATCATCGTTCTCCAGAAAAGGTATCAGGGCGGTGGCAACACTGACCAGCTGCTTTGGAGAAACGTCCATATAATCAATTTCTTCGGGCAACTTGACCACCGCTTCATGCTGGTAGCGACAGATAATACGATCACTCTGGAAATATCCGTCCTTGTCAAGTTCCGCGTTGGCCTGGGCCACGACATAATTGTCTTCATCATCCGCGGTAAGATATTCTATCTCATCCGTTACCCTTTTTCCCTTTTTATCAACCTTGCGGTTGGGAGTCTCGATAAAACCATATTCATTGATACGGGCAAAAGTACTTAAAGAACCGATCAGCCCGATGTTGGGACCTTCCGGCGTTTCGATGGGACACATTCTGCCATAGTGAGAATGGTGGACATCCCTGACTTCAAACCCTGCTCTCTCCCGGCTTAAACCGCCCGGCCCCAAAGCGCTGAGCCGTCGTTTGTGTGTAAGCTCCGCCAGCGGATTGGTCTGGTCCATGAACTGCGACAACTGGCTGCTCCCAAAAAACTCCTTGATGGAAGCAATTATAGGCCGGATATTGATTAACGCCTGGGGAGTAATCGCCTCAATATCCTGGATGGTCATCCGTTCTTTGATAACCCTCTCCATCCTGGAAAGACCAATACGAAACTGATTCTGTAATAATTCCCCCACCCCTCTGAGGCGTCGATTCCCGAGATGATCGATATCGTCCTCCACGCCGATCCCATCCATCAAGTTGAGCAAATAATTCACCGTGGCCACAATATCCTCTTTAAACAGATGCTTTGCATTCTCTTTGCTTTCATCTTCACATCTGTTGTTTCTCACCAGATGGATCTGATCTTTCTCCATTATCAACACTTGCCGGATACCAAGTTCTTCGATCTTCTTGTATAATTTATCGTCTATTTTCGCACTTTTTTTGGCGATAATTTTCCCGGTCGCAGGATTTTTCAGATTGGCAGCAAGGGTGCGATTCAAAATCCTCTGTTTGAGTGAGAGCTTTTTGTTAATCTTGTATCGTCCAACACTGGCAAAATCATATCGTTTGGCATCAAAAAAGAGGGATTCAAGCAGGTTCCGTGCCGTCTCCACATTCAACGGTTCACCCGGCCTTAATCTCTTGTAGATTTCCAACAATCCCGATTCATACGAATCAGTATGGTCTTTCTCCAAAGTTTTGATAATACGGGGATCATGATTTAACAGATCCAGTATCTCCTGACTGCTTCCATAGCCGATGGCTTTTAACAGAACGGTAACCGGTATCTTCCGGGTACGATCAATACGCACATGGATAATATCATCTTTTACATCAGTTTCAAATTCAAGCCATGCCCCACGATTTGGGATTATTGTAGCTTGAAAAACATCCTTCCCACTCAAGTCAAGTTCCCGTTTGAAATATACCCCCGGAGACCGCACCAGCTGGCTGACAATGACCCGCTCCGCACCATTGATGACAAAAGTGCCGTTCTCGGTCATCTTGGGAAGATCCCCCATAAAAACTTCCTGCTCCTTCACTTCCCCGGTCTCCTTGTTGATGAGCCGGACCTGCACTCTTAAGGGGACCGAGTAGGTGGCATCTTTCTCTTTACACTGCTCCACTGTATATTTGGGTTCTCCCAACTTGTAATCCACAATCTCCAAAACAAGATTTCCGATAAAATCCTTGATCGGTGAGATATCCTCAAACGTCTCACGAAGGCCTTTTTCTAAAAACCAAGAATAAGAACTTTGCTGTACTTCAATAAGATTTGGTAGTTCAAGTACCTCTTCAATTCTCGCATAGCTACGCCTCATTCTCTTTCCGGCTTTTACTTCTTTGTGCATTAAAAAAGTCCCCCTTGCGTAATATAATTAATGAGGTAAAATATATTAATAAGTGAGATCATAATCCGCCGATAAAACAAAAACAGCCCATAAGAAATAAAAAGATATTATAATATTATTCCTAATGGGCATACAACCTATTCATTGAAGAAGATTTTGCCATCGTTAAATTTATCCGCATTTTTTCATGCTATCACAGTCTTTATCTTATGTCAAGAAAGAGCGGCTATTTTTTTTAGCCGCTCTTTCTTTTATCAGTTCTTATAAAATCGGTTTTATTTTATCTCTACCTTGCCGCCGGCCTCTTCTATTTTAGCCTTGACCGCTTCGGCTTCTTCCTTGCCTACCTTCTCTTTTACCGGCTTGGGAGCTTCATCAACAAGGGCTTTTGATTCTTTGAGCCCCAGTCCCGTAAGCTCACGGACCGCCTTGATAACCTGGATCTTCTTCTCTCCGGCATCGACCAGCACGACATCGAAATCGGTCTGCTCTTCTTTTTCTTCCGCCTCGGCAGCGGCCGCTGCCGGTGCTGCCGCGACCATGGAAGCGGATGCGGATACCCCGAATTCTTCCTCCAATGCCTTTACCAGATCCGCCAACTCCAGAACGGTCAACCCTTTCACCGTTTCAATTATTTCTGCTACTTTTGACATTTTTTAACCTCCTCGTTAAAAATAATATTTTTATGAAACTTCTTTCTGCCGTCGGATACTATCGAGCGCATAAACCAGTTTGTTGATATTCCCCTGAAGAACCGTAGCCAGGCCACGGATAGGGGCCTGAAAAGCACCGCAAACCATTGCCAGGAGTACATCCTGAGAAGGAATCGCCCCCAGAGCTTCCACTTCTTTAATATCCAGAATCCGGCCATCCAGCAGGCCTACCTTGATCGATAGATGATCCAATTCTTTGGCCCACTTCAACATTGTCTTGGTTGCTTCAACGGGGTCGATGTCGCTGAAAACCATGGCCACCGGGCCCTTGAAATACGGATCCAGTCCTTCCAGACCTGCTTCCCGGGCGGCGATCCTGCCCAACTTGTTCTTCACCACTTTGTATTTAAAACCGCTATCCCGTATATCTCTGCGCATACGGGTGATATCGGTTACATTCAACCCGCGGTAATCGGTTAACAATATCAGGTTCGCATCCTTCATGTCCCGGGTAATCTCTTTTACTTTTGCTTCTTTCTGTTTCCTGGTAATCATTTTTACACCTCCTTTAAAAACAAAAATACTCCCGTAGACATACGGAAGTATCGATAAAAATCGAGCTAACCTCGGCAGGCAACCCGTCGGCAAATCGGCGGATTTTTAAGTATAACACCTGCTGTCTACGGCGATTATTGGTTTTAACCGGCCGGTTGAAATTTGAGCATCACCCCGCCGGTTGTGGTGTCACCTTGACCCCTAGGCCCATCGTGGAGCTTACGGTCACGCTTTTGATATACTGCCCCCGTACCGCAGCAGGCCTGGCCCGAACGATGGAATCGAATACAACATCAAAATTTTCTTCCAGTTTTTCAAGATCAAAAGATATTTTGCCGATGGGCACATGAATGTTACCGGCCTTATCCACTCTGTATTCAATCTTCCCCGCTTTGATATCAGCTATCGCTTTCTTGAGATCAAAAGTCACCGTACCGCTTTTGGGGTTGGGCATCAGGCCGCGAGGCCCCAGGTTTTTACCCAGTTTCCCAACCGTCCCCATCATGTCCGGAGTAGCGACGGCGACATCAAAATCAAACCATCCTCCCTGGATTTTGGCCGCCAATTCATCAGAACCTACAAAATCCGCACCGGCTTCCTCGGCCTCCGTTACCTTCTCCCCTTTGGCAAAAACAAGGACCTTTACTTCTTTTCCGGTACCGTGAGGCAGGACCACCGCCCCTCTAACCTGTTGATCCGCATGCTTGGGATTGACATTCAGCCGCATAGCCAGCTCCACCGTCTCGTCAAATTTGGCCGAAGCTATCTCCTTGACGAGCTCCAGTGCCTCTTTGGGCTCATAGAGGTGCTCTCGATCCACCCTGTCCCGTGCAGATTGCCGTTTTTTGCTGATTTTCACCATAACAATACGTACTCCCTTCGTGGTAAACGAACAATGGATGTTCTCCCACCGTCTTTATATGATAGGCATACTATTTGATAACAATACCCATACTACGAGCCGTTCCTTCCACGATCCTGATTGCACCCTCCAGATCGACGGCATTCAGGTCTTCTTTTTTTAATTCTGCAATCTCCTTGACCTTTTCCCGCGATACGGTAGCCACTTTTACCCGGTTAGGCTCGGCAGAGCCCTTTTCTACCGCCGCCGCTTTCTTCAGTAAAATGGCCGCCGGTGGAGTCTTCGTGATAAAAGTAAATGAGCGATCCTCGTATACCGTAATTTCAACCGGGATAATTAGCCCTGACTGCTGATCAGTGCGCTCATTGAATTCCTTGCAGAAAGCCATTATATTAACCGCATGCTGCCCCAACGCCGGCCCCACCGGGGGCGCCGGAGTAGCTTTCCCTGCCGGAATCTGTAACTTGATAACGCCAATAATTTTTTTTGCCAAGGTCTTACCCCCCCATCGTTAAATCCGTCTAAAATTTTTCTACCTGATAAAAATCCAATTCCACCGGAGTTTCACGTCCAAACATCGTTACCAGAACCTTGAGCTTCCCTTTTTCCGCATTGATCTCTTCAACAGTACCTTCAAAGTTTTTAAAAGGCCCATCGATAACCCTGACCGGCTCCTTGAGCTCGATCCCGATCTTTGGTTTGGCTTCCGCCAGCCCCATCTGTTTCATGATATGGTTGATCTCTTCCTGACTCAGTGGAATCGGCTTGGATCCGGGACCCACAAAGCCGGTTACTCCCGGGGTATTGCGCACCACGTACCAAGAATCGTCGTCCATGATCATCTCCACAAAAACATATCCGGGGAAAACTTTTTTCATCACGGCCTTCCTCTGGCCGCCTCTTCCGGTTATCTCCTTCATCTCGGGCACGAATATCCGGAAGATACTCTCCTCGGCCTCCATGGAGGCCACACGTTTTTCAAGGTTGGTCTTTACCCTGTTCTCATAACCGGCATAGGTATGGATTACATACCATTTTTTATTTATATCGTCGCTTTCGGCCATATCTATTTTTTCATTTACATTTTCGTTTTCGGTCATCCCTTCAAGGACAAGTTGTTAATCGTCCCGTACCTCCCTTAAAAAAATAAAAAACATCAGCGCAAGACAAATCGTTCAAGCAGGGTCGTCAATCCATAATCTATTCCCCAGAAGAAAACACCTATGGCCAGTATGGTAGTGATAACAACAGCAAAGTAGACTGCAAGTTCCCGTTGTGAGGGCCAATGTACTTTTTTTAGCTCTGATCTCACATCACCAAAAAACCCGGCTATTCTTTTTAACAGATTCATCTGCATTATTCCCTTGCTATTTAGTTTCCTTGTGCGTGGTGTGTTTTTTACATACCGGGCAATACTTCTGGCGCTCCAGCCGGTCAGGATCATTTTTTTTATTTTTCCTGGTATGGTAATTTCTCATCCGACATTCATTGCAGGCAAGCGTAATTGTAACTCTCATAACCTAATAATCCTCCGCACATGTTCTACCATCATTGTACAACAACTTTCAATTTACCATAATGCTTAAGCTTTTGTCAATAAATGAATCAAATAAATAAAAAAGGGGCGGGAATTTCCCGCCTCCTTTGTTCTTTAACATACTAACTCGTGACGGCGGTTACCACTCCTGCACCGACGGTGCGGCCGCCTTCACGGATGGCAAAGCGCAAGCCCGCCTCGATCGCAATGGGGGT
>MTKW01012290.1_pt1 | contig 14802 bp, 14 predicted proteins | sample 1042761 | NCBI WGS metagenome assembly MTKW01 (sample SAMN06205366, study PRJNA360243) | anaerobic digester metagenome | biome: Wastewater treatment plant; feature: Anaerobic digester sludge; material: sludge; isolation source: anaerobic digester fed with sludge from wastewater treatment plant ... | reverse complement strand
AACATGACCGATGGTCCCGATGTTCACGTGGGGCTTGGTCCGCTCATACTTTTTCTTCGCCAACTGAAACACCTCCAGATATTAGTAAGCTACACTCTGCGTAATAATTTTTTGAGCTATATTTTGCGGCAGTTCATCATAACGGTTGAATTCCATGGTGAAAACACCGCGGCCCTGCGTCAATGAACGCAAAGTGGTGGTATAGCCGAACATGTCGGAGAGAGGGGCAATTCCCCGAACAATATGAAGGGGCCCCTTATGATCCGTACCCATGATCCGGCCCCGCCGGCCGGTGAAATCACCCAGTATGTCACCAAGATATTCCTCTGGAACAGATATTTCCACCTTCATGATCGGCTCCAGCAAAACAGGCTGAGCCTGGCTCAAAGCCTTTTTCAGCGCCTGGGAGGCGGCAATCTTGAAGGCCAGTTCCGATGAATCCACGGGGTGATAAGAGCCGTCCAGAAGCCTGGCCTCAACATCCGTTACCGGGTACCCGGCCAGGACACCGTTGTGCATGGCTTCTCGCAAACCGCTCTCGACAGAGGGAATATATTCCTTCGGAATAACACCGCCCACAATATCGTTCGTAAACAGAAAACCTTTACCCGGCTCCAGAGGAGCGACCTCGATCACCACATGACCGTACTGTCCCCTTCCGCCCGTCTGACGGATAAAGCGCCCCTCAACCCGCGCCCGGCCGTTGATTGTCTCTTTGTACGCCACCTGGGGCTTCCCTACATTTGCCTGCACCTTGAATTCCCTCAGTAGCCGATCCACGATTACCTCCAGGTGCAGCTCACCCATGCCCGAAATGATCGTTTGCCCCGTATCCATATCCGTATGCGTGTGAAATGTGGGATCCTCCTCGGCCAGGTGCTGCAGCGAAAGACTCATTTTATCCTGATCCGCCTTTGTTTTCGGCTCGATAGCCACGGAGATAACGGGTTCCGGGAATTGAATGGCTTCCAGAATAATCGGCTTTTCCAGGTTGCAAAGGGTATCCCCGGTGCCGATCTCCTTGGGCCCGGCGAATGCAATAATATCGCCGGCTATGGCCTCCTCAACTTCCTCACGATAGTTTGCATGCATCCTTAAAAGGCGGCTGATCCGCTGCCGTTTCTCCCGGGCGGCATTGAAAATCACCGAACCCCGTTTCAACCGCCCCGAGTAGACGCGGGCAAAGGCAAGCTTGCCCACAAAAGGATCAACCATGATTTTAAAGACCAGCGCCGAAAACGGGGCCTCCTCGGAGGGCAAACGAAAATCTTCCCGGCCCGTCTTGAAATCAAAACCCTTGACTGCACCAACATCTATCGGGGAGGGAAGAAATGTTACTACCGCATCAAGCAGCGGTTGAACGCCCTTGTTCCGGTACGAGGAGCCGCAGAAAACGGGGACCAGGGCGTGATGGATCGTGGCCCTGCGCAAAGCGCTGCAGCACTCTTCCGCAGTAATCTCCTGTCCGTTAAAATATTTTTCCATAATGACGTCATCATATTCGGCCGCGGCTTCCAGAATCCGCCCCCGGAAATCGGCGGCCTGCTCGCGCATCGCCTCCGGAATTTCCGCTTCGCGGCTGTGCATGCCCAGATCATCTTCATAAATAATTGCCCGCTGGCGGATCAGGTCGATAACACCGGTAAACTTGCCTTCGGCTCCAATGGGCAGCTGCAGTGGCAGCGCCTGCGCTTGCAGTTTTTCTCGAAGCTGCCGGAGCACATTGAAAAAATCTGCCCCCACAATATCCATCTTGTTGATATAGGCGATCCTGGGTACATGGTAGCGATCAGCCTGGCGCCAGACCGTTTCGGATTGCGGTTCAACACCGCCCTTGGCGCAGAATATGGCCACCACCCCGTCAAGGACACGCATGGAACGCTCCACTTCCACGGTAAAGTCCACGTGTCCGGGCGTATCTATAATGTTAATCCGGGCGTCGTGCCACATACAGGTCGTTGCCGCCGAGGTGATGGTGATGCCGCGCTCCTGCTCCTGGGCCATCCAATCCATGGTGGCGGTACCCTCGTGAACTTCGCCCAGCTTGTGCAAACGGCCGCTGTAGAAAAGAATCCTCTCGGTAGTCGTAGTTTTGCCGGCATCAATATGGGCGGCAATGCCTATATTTCTCACTCTTTCCAGCGGAACAATCGGGCTCATCATTTTTCCCTCCTTTCCCATTAAAATACAAGAACCTGAAGCGATTCCCGCCCCGCAATTACCATCTGTAGTGGGCGAAAGCCTTGTTGGCTTCGGCCATCTTGTGCGTATCTTCCTTCTTCTTCATCGCGGCGCCGACACCGTTGGAGGCATCAAGAATTTCAGCCGCCAACCTCTGCGGCATTGTTTTCTCTCCCCGGTTCCTGGCGAAACCGATAATCCAACGTATGGCCAGCATACTCTTGCGATGAGCGGTCACCTCTATGGGAACCTGGTAAGTAGCGCCTCCGACGCGGCGGGGCTTCACTTCCAGAACAGGGGATACATTACGTATGGCAGTTTCAAAAACATCCTGCGGATCCTTGCCGGTTTTTTTCCTGATTATTTCAAAAGACTCGTAGAAGGTCTTCTGAGCAATCCCCTTTTTCCCGTCATACATGAGCTTGTTGATAAACTTGGCCACAAGCTTGTTGTTATATACAGGATCTGCGAGAATATCCCGCTTGGCCACCGGGCCCTTGCGTGGCATCTCCTGATCACCCCTTCCTATGCGTGTACCGCTTTACTTTGCCCTGGGTTTCTTGGCCCCATATTTGGAACGCGCCTGGGCCCGATTCTCCACTCCGGCTGCATCCAGTGTGCCCCGCACCAGGTGATAACGCACACCGGGCAGATCCTTCACCCGCCCGCCCCGGACCAGAACCACGGAGTGCTCCTGAAGATTGTGCCCGATTCCCGGAATATAGGCGGTGACCTCGATCCCGTTGGTCAGGCGAACACGGGCAATTTTCCGCAAAGCAGAGTTCGGCTTTTTTGGCGTCGTTGTGGAAACCCTGGTGCAGACCCCTCTTTTCTGCGGTGAACGCTCCAGCGCCGGAGCGGCGGATTTGTGCGTCTGTTTCCGACGCCCCTTGCGTACCAATTGATTTAAGGTCGGCAACAGTCCACCCCCTTTAAAACTCAATAATGGCAGCAGCAGCTGCTTTTACCTTGATTCCACAAATCTTCCCCAGATCGGACATGCTTCCAACGTAACGAACCTCTACACCCTTGCTTCCGGCAAGATCCGCCACCGGAGCGCTTACTTTCATTTCGGCATCCTCCGCCAGCAGGACCAAGACCGCCTCATCCTTTTCCAGTGCCTTCAGGGTCTGCTTGGTTCCGACAACCTTGCGCCTGGCCCCGCAAACCCGTTCCATCAGTTCAGTGTCGTCCAAAAACCGCCCACCTCACTTTCCGAAAGCACCCGCCCTGTAAAGCGCACTCAAAGATTGTATCACCGGCCCGGGATGTTGTCAATCAATTTATTTGCGACCGGGCCCGGTTCATCCTTCAGCAGGGGGCGCTTCCGCCGCTTCCGGCAGCAGCGCCGGCACGGTTACCTTCTCCGGTTCCGCCTGCTCCGCCACCGCCGGCTCCCCCAGATTCTCCGGTGCGAGTGCAGCTTCCTCGGGTTCACCCGGTGCATGGACCTTGACATTGCGGTAACGGGACATCCCCGTGCCTGCAGGGATCAGCTTGCCTATGATCACGTTTTCTTTCAATCCCAGTAGCTGATCCTGCTTCCCCTTGATGGCCGCATCGGTCAGCACACGCGTGGTCTCCTGGAACGAAGCCGCCGAGAGAAATGAATCCGTGGCCAGTGATGCCTTGGTGATACCCAGGAGCAACGGACGGGCCAGGGCCGGGCGGCCACCTTCCTCCCTGATCGCATCATTTACCTCTTCAAAATAGTGACTGTCAACGATGCCCCCGGGCAGCAGATCCGTATCCCCGGGATCTTCAACTTTAACCTTTTTCAGCATCTGCCGGATGATCACCTCGATATGCTTGTCATTGATATCAACGCCCTGCATCCGGTAGACCCACTGCACCTCCTGAAGCAGGTACAGCTGCACCCCGCGGACCCCCTTGACCTTGAGCAGTTCATGGGGGTTGATGGAGCCCTCGGTAAGCTCGTCGCCTGCATTAACCTTCTGCCCGTCCTCAACCTTCAACCTGGCCCCGTAGGGGACAGGGTAGATGCGGTCCTCGTGCTCGGAAATCACCCTCAGTTCGCGCTTGTAACGCGTCTCCTGAATATCGACGATACCGGAAACCTCGGAGATAAGGGATTGGCCCTTCGGTTTGCGGGCTTCAAATAGCTCCTCCACCCGGGGCAGGCCCTGGGTGATATCGTCACCGGCAACTCCCCCGGTATGAAATGTTCTCATGGTCAGCTGGGTGCCCGGCTCGCCGATGGATTGCGCTGCAATGGTCCCCACCGCTTCACCCACGTCCACGATCTTGCCGGTGGCCAGGTTGCGCCCATAGCACTTGACACAGATGCCGTGACGGGTGCGGCAGGTCAGCGCCGAACGGAAGCGCACCTCCGTAATGCCCAGCCTCGCAATCTCATCGGCAATATCCTCATCGATGACCTGATCCCGATCCACGATAACATCACCGGTGTCGGGATGGTAGACCGGCTCCAGGGCCACGCGGCCGATGATCCTTTCCTTGGCCTCGTCAAGGTTGCTGTCATGCTCGAGGTACTCGCTCAAGCTGATCCCCTGGCCCGTGCCGCAATCCTCCTCGCGGATGATCACATCCTGGACCACATCCACCAGGCGACGGGTCAGATAACCGGAGTCCGCAGTTTTCAGGGCGGTATCGGCAAGTCCTTTTCGGGCGCCGTGCGTGGAGATAAAATATTCCAGCACGGTGAGCCCCTCCCGGAAATTCGCCTTGATGGGCAGGTCGATGATGCGCCCGGCCGGGTCGGCCATGAGGCCGCGCATCCCCGCCAGCTGGGTGATCTGCGACTCATTGCCCCGCGCACCGGAATGGGCCATCATGTAGATGGGGTTGAGCCTGTCAAGTCCCTCCATCAGGGAACGGGTCACCTCATCCTTGGCCTGGCTCCAGACCTTGATTACCTGATCATAGCGCTCCTTCTCGGTGATAAGCCCACGGAAAAAATTCTCCTCCGTGGCCCAAACCAGCTCCTCCGCCCTCTGCAGGATCTCCTTCTTGTCCGGCGGGATCACAATATCTTCGATAGCGACAGTGACCCCGGCGCGGGTGGCATAGTGAAAGCCGAGCCTTTTTACTTCGTCCAGGATCTCTGCTGTCCGGGTATTTCCATATTTGCGATAACAGCGGAAAACCAGATCGCCCAGGAAATCCTTCTTGATGGGATCATTCAGGGGCACCTTTTTCAGGACCTCTTCAGGATCCAAACCGCGCAGCGGTATAAAATTCCTCTCCGGCAGGGAATCTTCGAAATCGGCATTATTGATATAGGGAAAGTCGGCGGGGAAAACATCATTGAATATGATCTTACCCACGGTGGTGAGCAGGTATTTTTTACGCCGCACAAAATCGCGCCCTCTGAAACCGGAAACCTTGACCAGAATGCGGGCATGCAGATCAAGGTAGCCCATGCTGTAAGCGCTCAAAGCCTCTTCCGGATCGATGTAGACGTGTCCCTCGCCCCGGGTGCCTGCCTTTTCCAGTGTGAGATAGTAGCATCCAAGAACCATATCCTGCGTCGGGGTGACCACCGGCCGGCCGTCCTTGGGGTTCAGGATGTTCTGAGCGGCAAGCATAAGCAACCGCGCTTCCGTCTGCGCCTCTGCAGAAAGGGGCACATGAACCGCCATCTGGTCTCCGTCGAAATCAGCATTGTAAGCAACGCAGACGAGCGGATGAATCTGGATGGCCCTCCCTTCCACCAGCACCGGCTCAAAGGCTTGAATCCCCAGGCGGTGCAGCGTGGGAGCACGATTCAACAGAACAGGATGATCCTTGATCACCTCTTCTAGCACATCCCAAACCTCGGGCCGGACCTTCTCCACCATCCGCTTGGCGCTCTTGATGTTGTGCGCCAGCCCGTCATTGACCAACCGCTTCATCACGAAGGGTTTGAAAAGCTCCAGGGCCATCTCCTTGGGCAGGCCGCACTGGTACAGCTTCAGATCCGGTCCCACAACAATGACAGAGCGCCCCGAATAGTCGACCCTTTTTCCCAGCAGGTTCTGGCGGAAGCGGCCCTGCTTCCCCTTGAGCATATCGCTGAGCGATTTCAAGGGACGATTCCCCGGTCCCGTCACCGGCCGGCCTCTCCTGCCGTTGTCGATAAGGGCATCAACAGCTTCCTGAAGCATCCTTTTTTCGTTGCGCACGATAATATCGGGTGCGCCCAGATCGAGAAGCCGTTTCAGACGGTTGTTGCGGTTGATGACCCGGCGATAAAGATCATTCAGGTCGGAGGTGGCAAAACGTCCCCCGTCGAGCTGGACCATGGGGCGCAGATCGGGGGGGATGACGGGAATCACGTCGAGAATCATCCAGGAAGGACGGTTTCCCGACTGGCGAAAAGCCTCGACCACCTCCAGGCGGCGGGTGGCCCGGACTTTTTTCTGGCCGCTGGAGCTCTTCAATTCATCGCGCAGTTCGGCTGCCAGTTCATCGGGGTTGATCTCCTCGAGCAGCCTCTTGACCGCCTCGGCACCCATCTCCGCCCGAAACCCTTTCCCCGCCTTGAACAGGGGATCATACTTTTCACGGTATTCACGATACTCCTGCTCTGTCAGCAGCTGCTTCTTGCTCAGGATGGTCTCGCCGGGATCGATGACCACGTACGAGGCAAAATACAGTATTTTCTCCAGGTTGCGCGGGGACATATCCAGAAGAAGACCCATCCGGCTGGGGATTCCCTTGAAATACCAGATGTGCGAAACAGGGGCGGCCAATTCGATGTGACCCATCCGCTCCCGGCGCACCTTGGCCCTGGTCACCTCCACCCCGCAGCGGTCGCAGACAATACCGCGATAGCGGACCCGCTTGTACTTGCCGCAATTGCATTCCCAATCTTTCTGGGGGCCGAATATCTTTTCGCAGAATAACCCCTCGCGCTCGGGTTTAAGAGTACGATAATTAATCGTTTCCGGCTTTTTCACTTCGCCCCTGGACCAGGCCCGAATTTGCTCGGATGAGGCCAAACCGATCTTTAAGGCATCAAAGCTGTTCACGTCCAAAAAATATCGCTCCTTTCGCCGGATCAAGCGTTAAATGCTTTATTTGCGTAATTTACGGGGTGCGCGGGAAAGGGCGCCGTTATCGTTCTCTTCACCATCTGTTTCCGCTGCACTCTCCATCTCTTCCTCTCCAAGCTGATCCAGAGAGATCTCCTCAATCTCCCCCGCCTCAACGGCAGAATAAGCGAGAGGCGCCGTCTCTTCGGAACTGCTCTCCTCTACCTCAACATCGCCGCTTTCATCATCATCTTCTTCCGTTTCTTCATCCTCCGGCGGCATCTCCGATTCTTCGTCGTCCTCTTCATCGGAATCATCCCCGACTGCATAGGTCTCACTGTCATCGTCGGGACCCGTTTCCAGCCCTTCAATGTTTACATCAAGACGGCGATAGTCCACGTCGTCTTCGCCCTCGCGAATCTCGACTTCACCCGCTTCCTCACTGAGCACCTTCACGTCAAGGCAAAGGCTTTGCAGCTCCTTCACCAGCACCTTGAAAGATTCAGGGACACCGGGCTCGGGGATATTCTCACCCTTTACAATAGCCTCGTACGTCTTAACGCGGCCGACAACATCATCGGATTTTACGGTCAAGATCTCCTGCAGGGTGTAGGCGGCCCCGTATGCTTCCAGGGCCCAGACCTCCATCTCCCCGAAGCGCTGGCCTCCGAACTGGGCCTTGCCGCCCAGAGGCTGTTGCGTTACCAGCGAATAAGGGCCTGTAGAACGGGCATGAATCTTGTCATCCACAAGGTGGGCCAGTTTCAACATATAGACATAGCCCACGGTCACTTCATTGTCAAATGGTTCGCCGCTGCGCCCGTCATAAAGAAGGACCTTGCCGCTTTGCGGCAGCTCCGCCTCCCTGAATGCGGCAAAAACATCATTTTCCACCGCTCCGTCAAACACGGGAGAGGCAATGTAGATCCCCAGCGTTTTCGCCGCCCAGCCCAGATGGGTCTCCAGGACCTGGCCGATATTCATGCGCGAGGGAACCCCCAGCGGGTTCAGGACAATCTCAACAGGCCTTCCATCGGGTAAAAAGGGCATATCCTCTTCGGGCAGAATCCGGGCGATGACCCCCTTGTTGCCGTGGCGTCCCGCCATCTTGTCGCCTTCGGATATTTTTCTCTTCTGGGCTACATAAACGCGCACCAGCTGATTGACGCCGGGGGAAAGCTCGTCTCCGGCCTCGCGGGTAAAAACCTTTACATCAACAACAATACCCGATTCGCCGTGCGGCACCCGCAGCGACGTATCCCGGACCTCCCGGGCCTTCTCCCCAAAAATGGCCCGGAGAAGCCTCTCCTCGGCGGTAAGCTCCGTTTCTCCCTTTGGCGTAACCTTGCCTACCAGGATATCACCGGAGCGCACCTCTGCACCGATCCGGACAATCCCCTCCGCATCGAGGTCTCGCAGGGCTTCCTCGCCCACGTTCGGTATATCGCGGGTAATCTCCTCGGGACCGAGCTTGGTATCCCTGGCTTCCGACTCGTATTCCTCGATGTGAATTGAAGTAAAAACATCATCCTGAACCAGCTTCTCGCTCAGCAGGATAGCATCTTCGTAATTGTAGCCCTCCCAGGGCAGGAAGGCGGTGAGCACATTGCGGCCCAGGGCCAGCTCGCCCCGGTTGGTACAGGCACCGTCGACAATGACCTCACCTGCACTGACCCTCTGGCCCCTGGTGACAATGGGATGCTGGTTGATACAGGTCCCCTGGTTGGAACGCTTAAATTTCTGCAGTGTATAGATATCGAGACCGCTGTTGCCCCAGGATGAGCGGCCCGCCTCAAATTTCTCCCCGGTGCGGCCGTTGATCCTGTAATTCGGCCTGTCAGAATCCTCATCCCGGCGAATAATGATCTCCGTGGAGGTGACCCTGATCACTTCGCCCCCGGCCCGGCAGACAACGACGGCGCCCGAATCATAGGCCACCTTCTGCTCCAGCCCTGTCCCCACCAGCGGCGCCTCCGTTTGCAGGAGCGGCACCGCTTGCCGCTGCATATTCGCGCCCATCAGGGCCCGGTTGGCATCGTCATTTTCAAGAAATGGAATCAGCGCCGTGGCCACACTGACCAGCTGCTTGGGTGAAACGTCCATATAATCAATTTCATTGGGCTTCCGCAGCACGGTATCATATTGATAGCGGCAGGTAATCCTGTTTCCGACAAAGCAGCCATTTTCGTCCAGTTCAGCGTTGGCCTGGGCAATGGCATACTTGTCTTCGTCATCAGCTGTCAGGTAGACAATTTCCGGGGTAACCCTCCCCTCCTCCTTGATCACTCTCCGGTAAGGGGTTTCAATGAAACCGTAGTTGTTGATCCGGGCAAAGGTGCTCAGCGAACCGATAAGGCCGATGTTCGGTCCTTCCGGCGTCTCGATGGGACAAACCCGCCCGTAGTGCGAATGGTGCACATCGCGAACCTCGAAACCGGCCCGTTCGCGGCTCAAACCGCCCGGCCCCAGCGCACTGAGCCGCCGCTTGTGGGTCAGCTCGGCCAGGGGGTTGGTCTGATCCATGAACTGAGAAAGCTGGCTGCTGCCGAAGAATTCCTTTATCGATGCGATGACCGGCCTGATATTGATCAAAGCCTGCGGAGTAATGGCATCAACATCCTGTATGGTCATCCTTTCCCTGACTACCCGCTCCATTCTTGATAGGCCAATCCTGAACTGGTTCTGGAGCAGCTCACCGACACCGCGCAGGCGCCGGTTGCCCAGATGGTCGATATCATCGGCCTCCCCGAGCCCATCCATGAGATTGAGAATATAGCTGACCGCAGCCACAATATCGGAGGGAACCAGGTACTTGGTCTCCGGATCCACATTCCCATTGCCAATTATCAGGCAGGCCCCGCTGCGATGCTTGATCAGAGCCCTGCATATGCCAAGCTCATCCATTCGCCGCGCCGCTTCTTCATCTACAACCGTTCCCTCGGGGAAAAGCACTTTCCCGGTATGGGGGTCAAGAAGATCGGCGGCCAGTTCGGCTCCGGAAAGGCAATTGACCATTGAAAATTTTTTGTTTACTTTGTAACGGCCCACCTGCGCAAAATCGTAGCGGCGGCCGTCAAAAAATAAGGATTCAAAAAGCGAACGGGCATTGTCGATGTTCAGCGGCTCGCCGGGGCGCAGCCTTTTATATATCTCCAGCAGCCCGCTCTCCTCGGAATCTGTGTGATCCTTTTCCAGCAAAGCCAGAATCCGGGGGTCATGATCATACAGATCGAGAATCTCCTGGTTTGTACCGTAGCCTATGGCCCGGAGAAGTACAGTCACCAGCAGCTTGCGGGTTCGATCAATTTTAACAAAAATACCGTCATTGACGTCGGTTTCAAACTCCAGCCAGGTCCCCCGGTTGGGGATAATGGTGGCGCTNNACCCCCGGGGAGCGCACCAGCTGGCTGACTATAACCCGCTCCGCCCCGTTAATGATAAAGGTGCCGTTGTCGGTCATTTTGGGAAAGTCGCCCATGAATACTTCCTGCTCCTTGACCTCCCCTGTTTCCTGGTTGATCAGGCGAACATTGACCTTTATGGGAACAGCGTAGGTAGCGTCCCTCTCCTTGCATTCATCCACGGAATACTTCGGTTCACCAAGAGAATAATTGAATATTTCCAGGACCAGATTACCGGTAAAATCCTTGATGGGGGAAATATCCCTGAAAATTTCATTTAGACCGTTCTGGAGAAACCAGTCGTATGAACTGCGCTGAACATCAATCAAGTTGGGAAGGTCGAGAACCTCTTGAATCCGGGCGTAACTCCGCCGTTCCCTCACGCCAGAGGCAATCTGAATAGACATATAAAGAAATCACTCCCCCTAGACCTGGTTGTTAGATGAATCCAGCCGGAAGCCTGGCCTGAAAAAACGAATAGGCATTCTAATATTGTTTCCTTTTGGGCATACAATTATACTGAAGATCAAAACCTGGCGTACTGTCTACAATCCTAGCCATCTTGAGATGTTATCACATCTGCTTTGGGCTGTCAAATACTTTTGAAAAAAAAATGACAGGGGAAGTATAAAAGGGTATGGCCCGCCCCGGCGGAGCGGGCTCCCTGACGCTATTTCAGCTCTACAGAGCCCCCGGCCTCTTCGATCTTGGCTTTTACCGCTTCCGCCTCTTCCTTGCCGACCTTCTCTTTCACGGGCTTTGGAGCGTTGTCCACGAGTTCCTTGGCTTCCTTGAGACCCAAACCGGTAATCTCACGAACAACCTTGATCACCTGGATCTTCTTTTCGCCCGGCCCCGTCAAAACAACGTCGAATTCATCCTTCTCTTCCTCTGCCGCTTCGGCCTGACCCCCGGCGGGGACTGCCATGGCGGCCATGGGAGCGGAAGCGCTGACCCCGAACTCCTCCTCAAGCGCCTTGACCAGCTCTGACAGCTCGATGACAGTCATACCCTTTACAATTTCCATAATCTCGTTAACCTTGGACATGCAATCTTCTCCTTTTGATCGATCTATTTTTAGAATTCTGCTCCTCTAGGCGGCCTCCCTGGAGCGGCGCACAGCGTCGAGGGCATAAACCAGCATGCGAATATTGCCCGCAAGCGCATGCACCAGCCCCACCATGGGGGCCTGGAAAGCTCCGCAAACCTGGGCCAGCAGGATCTCACGGGGCGGTATCTCCCCCAGCGCCTTGACCTGGGCCTGGTCAAGGGGCTGCCCCGACAGAAGCCCTCCCTTGACGGAAAGCGCTTCGTGTTCCCGGCCGAATTCAAGAAACACCCGCGCCGCACCGACAGGATCGGCGCTGGTATAGGCTATGGCGGTAGGGCCTTCCAGATAGGTTTCGAGTCCGTCAAGGCCGATTTTTTGGCAAGCCAGCCTGGTGAGGGTGTTTTTCACCACACGGTAGCTGCACTGTTCAGCCTTCAAACGGCGACGCAGATCCGTAGCCCCGGCCACATCAAGACCGCGGTAATCGGCAACGATAATCAGATCGGCATCCTTCAGTTCACCGGCAATCTCTTCAACAAATTTCTCTTTGGCTTTTCTGGTAATCAACTCTTTCACCCCCCTCATGTACCCCGGCCAGGAGCATGTAATGGCACTTTTACAAAAAAATAAGGCTTTCCGTGAAGGAAAAGCCTCACCGCACGCCTCCATCACCCGGCAGGCGCCGGCTCTTTTCCTCGGCAGGCGGCCCCCGGGGCCATTAAACATGGCGTACCTGCTGTCTACGGAATCGGTAAAAACGGCAACCTTTTTTATTCAGCTGCCAAAAACGCTGATCCGGTTTCTACCTGCCCAGATCGGCCGCTTTTTGAGGACTGACCTTGATCCCCGGTCCCATGGTCGAGCTTACACTGATGGCCCTGAGATACTGCCCTTTAGCCGCCGGCGGCCTCGCCTTTAACAGGGCTTCAATAACACTGTAAAAGTTTTCACGCAGCTTTTCGGGTGCAAAAGAAACCTTTCCAATGGGTACATGGACATTGCCGGCCTTCTCGGCGCGAAATTCAACCTTACCGGCCTTGATCTCCTCGACAGCCCTGCTGATATCAAAGGTAACAGTACCGCTCTTGGGGTTGGGCATCAGACCGCGCGGACCCAGTATTTTGCCCAGCTTGCCCACCGTACTCATCATATCAGGGGTAGCCACGGCCACATCAAATTCAAGCCAGCCGCCCTGGATCTTCTCGGCCATCTCTTCACCGCCAACAATATCGGCTCCTGCAGATTCGGCCTCCTTGACCTTCTCCCCCTTGGCAAAAACAAGGACCCGCACGCTCTTGCCGGTGCCGTGGGGCAGCACCACCGCTCCCCGGACCTGCTGGTCAGCATGCTTCGGGTTCACTCCCAGGCGAACGGCAAGTTCAACAGTCTCGTCAAAAGAAGCCCGGCTGTATTCTTTCACCATTTCAAGGGCCGCCTCCGGATCATAGCGCTCTTCGCGATCGATTTGCTTCCTTGCATCGTAATATTTCTTTCCATGACCTGACATTTCCTGTTAGCCTCCTGTGGTGCCGGCGGGTTCAAAACCCTCCCACATTGTATTTTTCAAACTGCGCCCGGATCAAGAGCCTAGGGCCCGACGATTATACCCATGCTCCGGGCGGTCCCTTCGATAATCCTTGTAGCTGCCTCGAGATCATCGGTGTTCAGATCTTCCATTTTAGTTTTTGCTATCTCCATGACCTTTGCCCGCGGCACCGTTGCCACCTTCTCCCGGTTGGGTTCGCCCGATGCCTTCTCCAATCCCGCCGCTTTTTTTAGCAAAACGGAAGCGGGCGGCGTTTTGGTAATAAAGGTAAAGGAGCGATCCTCATAAACCGTGATCTCCACGGGGATGATCAGCCCGGCGTCCTTTGCCGTTCTCTCGTTGAACTCCTTGCAAAAGCCCATGATATTCACGGCGTGCTGACCCAGCGCCGGTCCAACGGGGGGCGCAGGTGTTGCCTTGCCCGCCGGTATCTGCAGTTTGGCCATGCCTATAATTTTTTTCTTCCTCGCCATAATACTTCCTCCCGGGCGGTCGCTAACGCCTAGTATTTTTCAACCTGGTGGAACCCCAGTTCAACGGGAGTTTCCCGTCCAAACATGGATACTAAAACCTTGACTGTGCCCTTTTCCTGATGTATCTCCTCAACAGTCCCCTCAAAATTTTTGAAGGGCCCGCTGATGACGCGAACAACCTGGCCTACCTCGAAGTCTATGCGCGGTTTGCCTTCCGCAGCCATACCCATCTGGCGCATGATCCGGTTAATTTCCTTCTCGCTCAAGGAGACCGGTTTGGAACCGGGCCCCACAAAACCGGTGACGCCCGGAGTGTTGCGGACCACGGACCAGGAATCATCGTCCAGCATCATCTCTACCATGACATAACCGGGGTAGACCTTTTTTTCCACAGTCTTTTTTTTGCCGCCCTTGCTGGTGATCTCTTTCTCGGTGGGAACCAGAATTCTGAAAATACGATCTTTCATATTCATTGATTCCACCCGGCGGGCCAGGTTGGTCTCTACCCTGTTTTCATAGCCGGCATAGGTATGAATTACATACCATTTCTTTGCCGAGGTTTCCGTATCCGTTTGCGTTTCCATGTAAAAGAAGAGTCCTTAAACCCTCCGCTTCTCACTCCTTCAGCAAAATAGGGCTCTTTAAATGTGTGTAACCAAACGTAAAATCGCCAAAAATATGGTGTCCAGCCCCCAGAAAATAATGCCGAAAAGCAGCACGGCAAAAACAACTACCCCTGTATATACGGTAAATTCTCTCCTGCTGGGCCATTGAACTTTTTTCAGCTCCAGGCGCACCTCACGCAGGTATTTGACCAATCTGTTTAATATTTTCATAAAGCAATAATCCTTCCCGGACCATAAAATATTTTCTGCGCCTGGGTTGCCTACTTTGTTTCCTTATGCAGCGTGTGCGCTTTGCAGCGCGAACAATATTTCTTCATTTCCAGCCGTTCGGGATTGTTTTTCTTGTTCTTCCTGCTGCTGTAGTTTCTCTCCTGACACTGCGTACAGGCCAGATGTACAGTTACACGCATATTATCCACCTTCCATGCATCCCAATCTACCATAAACCGGACGGGCCTGTCAATAAAGGTTCCACCCGGACACAACAAAGGGGCGGGCAGCCTGACCCCCGCCCCCCAAATGTTTCA
>MTKW01005924.1_pt1 | contig 14805 bp, 7 predicted proteins | sample 1042761 | NCBI WGS metagenome assembly MTKW01 (sample SAMN06205366, study PRJNA360243) | anaerobic digester metagenome | biome: Wastewater treatment plant; feature: Anaerobic digester sludge; material: sludge; isolation source: anaerobic digester fed with sludge from wastewater treatment plant ... | reverse complement strand
AATTAAAAATGCGGATGTGGCGGAACAGGCAGACGCGCTAGACTTAGGATCTAGTGGATAACATCCTTGAGGGTTCGAGTCCCTCCGTCCGCACCAACTAAAAACCCAGTAATACCAAGGCCTTCGGGCCTTTTCTTTTTTATACACAAACTGGCCCCTATCGGGCTCTTTCAGCTACGCCAAGGTATTTTTTCAATGCTTTCTGGGGTAGCGGCTTTGCGAGAACAGAACGAGCTACGGGCTCTTGCTTTTTAATTACCCCGCCTGCAGGTGGCGGGGTAATTATGTTAGAATAGACCCGCAGGCAGGAAATTTAGACTACTTGACGAAGATTGAAAGCATGTAGGTGCGGGTAACAGTTTATTGAACCATGTAAGGTTTTAGGCTAAGGAGTGCGGGTATGAAACAAACCGATCTTGTCTTTCTAGCTAGATTAAGGCTCATTGTGGGGTATCTTGGTGAGTCCAGCCAGTTCGGTTGGTGGCGCTCTTCGTTTTTATCACCTAGCAGTAAGACTTTCTTAAGTCCTGTGTTTGGGAAAACGATGTTTCTGGCTCAGTATCATGGGGTCAAAGAAGCTGCAATGAAAACACATGACAACTATATTGGCGTTGGACGAGGAGTATTTCATTTGTTTAGACTTCCGGAGAGTATTGAGCGAAGACTACATGGCCTTTTATGTGATTCAAAAATTATTAACCAGCTACCACGAGACATAGTTTGTGTCAAGGATGCACTTCGGACCCTAAAGTTGTTCGGCAACAAAAGTGCAGACTTTACCGTCGGCCCGGTGCTTATCGGTAACCTTAGTGACATTAAGAAGATGGAGAGTTGGCAGCTTACAGCCCGGTACTATTGGCATAGTTTTGATAAGAACAATAGAGTATACCCATTTTTTCTGGAGAATGTTGATTCTTAGAGAGGTGTTCTAATGCAACAAAAGACAAAAACATCTCTTTACACTACAAGACTTGGTGCAGGCTTAGGCGTGATAGAAGAGACTAGGACACTCTTGGAACTATGGAAACCTGGTGTGACAGCTTCACAACTTTTTCAATGTGCTCTGAATTCTGGTGTTTTCCCCAACATGTCGGCACGCCGCCTACGAAACTTCGTTTTTGAATGTTTTGCACCAAGGTATCTGGTAACAAACGATTACCCAATTGGCATATTGAAAACGCTTCTACCATTTCTTTCGTTAACAGAGTTTACACAACTCTTGTTTCTATTTACTTGTCGAGCCAATTTGGTTTTGGCCGACTTTGTACGTCAAGTTTACTGGCAGCGTTACTGCAGTGGACGCGAAGCTATTAGCAATGAAGATGCTCGGGATTTCGTAACTGAGGCAATAAAGCAGGGAAAAACTGCTAAACCATGGTCTAACAACATGATTGAGCGTGTCGCCGGTTACTTGACAAGGTGCTGTGCTGACTTTGGAATGTTGGAACCCGGTATCAAAAAGGCCCGTAGAATAATTCCTTTCCGGATGGAACCCAAGATCGCCGTTTTCTTAGCTTACGATCTTCATTTCTCAGGGATGGGTGACAATGGTATAGCCGCTCATGTTGACTGGGAGTTATTTGGAATGGAAAAACCTGATGTGGTTGGTGAATTAATGCAGCTATCATTCCAGAAAACCTTTATCGTTCAAACGGCAGGGGACGTAATCCATATTGGATGGAAGTACAAAAACTGGGAGGAGTTTGCTGATGCCCTCTCTCAAGAATGATTTCAATGAATTGATAAGACGCATTAGTTACGGAAGGGAGCTTGCGAACGCGAGTTTTGACCCCATCTACTACTTAGTTTTTGATCCGAAACAAATCCTTCAAGTCAAACGCCAATTACCTGCTTGGGCTGCAAAGTTGCGTAATGAAGGTTGGGAGGTTACCATATTTTCCATTGCGGATAACATCTATTCAATTTTCAGAAGCGCACCGCTTCTAGAAATATGGCTAAAGGCAGATCGGCTGAAGCCTTTGGCCTGGGATAAGACAAACCAGTCATTGGCCAATGCGCTTGTGAATGGCTCCCTAGAAGCGAGGCTAATAGCTCAGCTCGAACAATTGGAGGATTGTGACAATGCTATCCTACTGGTGACAGACCTTGAGGCACTACACCCATATATGCGAATCGGGTCTATAGAAAGTAAACTTCAAGGTAAATTTACGGTGCCGACGGTTTTTCTTTATCCGGGAGAAAGGACAGGGAAAACAAGACTAAAATTTCTCGGTTTTTATCCCGAAGACGGCAACTATCGTTCAGTGCATGTGGGCGGCTGACAGGGAGTCCAAGGGGGAGGTAGACATGAAAACGATCAAGAGCTTGCTTGATCAAGGCAAGGATATTTACCGTACGATTGAAAAAGTCATCACTTACGATGCTTCGCAAGAGCATCGTTTGAAGGCGGAGATTTCGGAGTATGTTGTCACGGAAAGCATAGAAGAGCAGCTGGAGAAGTTGCTCCTGAAGATGCAGGCGGCAATGGAAATGGGTGACGAACATGAAATTGGTGTATGGGTTTCTGGCTTTTATGGATCAGGTAAGAGTTCTTTCACAAAGTACTTGGGACTTGCTTTAGATTCTCAGGCCCAGATTGACGGTATTCCCTTTCTTAAGCATTTGCAGAATCGTTTGCATAAACCCCAAACGAGAGCTTTGCTAGCCACCGTGGCCAAACGGTTCCCAGCAGCGATAGTATTTCTTGACTTAGCAAGCGAAATGCTGGCAGGGGCAACTATGGAAGATGTCTCAACAGTCCTTTATTACAAAGTCTTGCAGTGGGCGGGTTATTCACGGAATTTGAAGGTAGCTGCATTGGAACGCAGACTACAAAAAGACGGTCGGTATGACGAGTTTACGCAAATAATCCTAGATGAACTACAAGTAGAGTGGTCCCATGTGCAAAATGATCCATTAGTGGTCGACAGCACAATTCCTGGAATCGCCCACAAGATGTATCCGCAACTTTTTAAAACGCCCAATGCCTTCACAACTGAAACAAGAGATTATGTGATGTTTGAAAATGAGCGGGTGCAAGAGATGATCGAGATTATAAGAGGGGTTACAGGCAAGCAGGCCATAGTTTTCGTTATTGACGAGGTAGGGCAGTATGTTGGGTCCCGTTCAAACCTCATCTTGAATCTCGACGGTTTGGCCAAGAATTTAAAAAGCATTGGTGGTGGGAAGGTCTGGATTGTAGCTACTGCACAGCAGACCCTCACAGAAGACGACCCCAGAGCAGCATTAAACTCACCGGAACTATATAAGCTTAAGGACCGTTTCCCAATCCAGATTGATCTAGAGTCAAGCGATATCAAAGAGATTTGCTACCGGCGACTTCTGGGCAAATCTCCTGAGGGCGAAGCGATACTCGGTAGATTGTTCGATCAATATGGCCAGAGTCTTCGACATCATACAAAACTGCAGGATGCTAAGTACTACGATTCGGATTTCAATAAAGAGTCTTTCGTAAACCTGTATCCGTTTTTGCCGGCACACTTTGATATTCTTCTGCACTTATTGGGTGCTCTAGCGAAGTCAACCGGCGGATACGGTTTGCGTTCTGCCATTAAGGTTATTCAAGACATCCTGATCGAAGGAGCTGACGGACGATCCCCGGTTGCGGAACAACCGATTGGCTGGCTGGCCACTACCGTTACGCTATACGATGCCCTTGAAAGAGATATCCGACAGGCGTCCAAATCTGTTTACCGGGCGGTTGAGAAAGCTCTAATCAGGTTTCCGGACAAGATTTTGCACCAGGAAATCGCCAAGACTGTAGCAGTGCTGCAAATCCTGGGCAATTTACCGGTGACTGTTCAAAACGTAGCCAGTCTTATGCACCCGAGCATAAGTTCTACTTCGCGCAAAGAAGAGATAGAAGCGGCAATTGCTGAGATGATTGATGATCCCTACGTACCGTTTGGAGAACAGGATGGGAACTTGTGTTTTTTCAGCGAAAGACTTAATGACATTGAACAAGAACGCTCGCAAATTGTATTGCGCACAGCTGAGACGCGCCGTATTTTTAATGAAGCTTTGCGGGAAGTGATGAGTCCACTTCCATCTACCCGTCTAAATGGGGCACTAACAGTTACTTCTGGCCTAAAAAGCAAGAATGGGTCTATAGCTGTCAGTTTAGCTGGTGAACGAGAGACTATCCAAACGCTTGTTGAAATTGTGGAACCCGGTGACTATGAAATAACCCGTACCCGTTTGGTGGAAGAGACCAGGCATCAAAGCTCCCAAAACACTATTTACATGGTGGCACGTACTACTCCTGAGATTAACGAGAAAGTCTCCGAAATCTACCGTTGCCAGGAAATAGAGCGATTATACCGAAATGACCCTGATCAAGAAGTCAAGGAATACTGCCGTGCTCAAGCGGATCGTGCAGTAAAATTAACTAGCGAATTGCAGCGCATCATCAAACGCTGCCTGGCCCGCGGCTCACTTATTTTCCGTGGCCAAATCACAGCTGTGGATAGTCTTGATCAGGATGTGCTCGAGGCTAGTAGAAAGCACCTGGCTGAAGTAGCGGAGCAAGTCTTTGATCGCTTTGCAGAAGCTCCCGTTCGGGTTGAAACTACTTTGGCAGAGCAATTTCTACGTGCTGGTGGTCTAACAGCCGTTACATCAAAGACCGATCCTCTGAATTTAGTCCAGATTACCGGTGGAATTCCAAGCATTAACAGAGATCAAAAGGCTTTGGTTAGCATTCGTGACTATCTTGATAGAACTGGCACGGTAGATGGAAAGAGATTGATTGATTGTCTTACAGATGCACCATTCGGCTGGTCTCCAGACACGTTGCGTTATCTGGTAGCAGCACTTTTGTTAGCCGGTGAGATTAAACTACGAGTATCAGGACGTGAAGTCACAGTAAATGGCCAGCAGGCTATCGAAGCATTGAAGACTAATAACGCGTTCAAGTCGGTCGGCGTAGCGTTACGTGATAATCGTCCATCAATAAGAGTGGTGGCTTGTGCAGCAGAGAGGTTAACAGAGTTAGTAGGGGATTTGGTCGTGCCTCTCGAAGAAGAAATCAGCAAAACAGCGTCCAAACACTTACCTCAATTCCAATCTCGTTTTGCTTTCCTAGAAGGAACACTGCTAGCTCTAGGACTACCAGGCGTAGAACGTATTCGCTCATTGAATAAAGAGATTGCTGATATCATGTTTACCGATGCTTCAGATGCAGCCCAGCAGATCGGTAGTGAAGAGTCGTCGCTTTACGACGCACTATTATGGGCTGGGAAAGTTGACAAGGCCTTAAGCCAGGGCTTGGATAAGACCATCCAGAGTCTTCAACAGCACCGCACGGAGATCGAGTCTCTGCCAAAAATAGGGGAACCTGGTCGTTTGCGCGAAGAATTGGCGGCTGAACTAAACCAACTGGCTCAATGGTTGAGTAAGGATAACTTTTACAAGCACGATGTTGATCTAAACACTATGCTAACTACAATTATGTCTGCTACCCGCAATGCAGCCAGTGCTATGGCTGAAGTCCAGAAGACGATTATCCGATCCGGGCAAGAGGATTTGAGCCGGTTGCCGGAATGGAGTGAGTTTAGCCGGGAAGAGCAGAATAGTGCTCTAGCCCAGCTTGAAGACTTGGTTATTGATGTATCTCATGATCTACAGGGTCTCAAACAATTGATCAATCAGAAATTGGTTTTTCATTCTCGAGTTAGTGAATTGAAAGAGAGTATTGAACGTCAAGGCCGTCAGCGACGGCTACAGCGAATTGAAGATATAAAAGAGAAAATAACGCAGGAAAGTAAGAACAAGATTACTCGGTTTGTGAAGCTGCCATCGGCTGTCACAACTATGGCTCAGGTGGATACTTTAATCCGACAACTAGAAAGATTAAGGAGCGAACTGATTCTGTATAAGGAAATTGAACTAACAATCATGATTGAGGACTGATAGACTATGGAATTTGATCAATCTACTCGCAACCGGCTACAGAAGTTTGTTAATGATGCGCGAGATCTGTTGGTAAAGGAATTTACCCGTATAATGCAGTATGAATATGGTATGGATCCTGTAACCGGAGAGGTAAGCGACCTTGACAGTTTAAGCCACTTGGATGATAACCGCCGGCAGATAGCCCGTTTGCTGCGGGATACCCTGGATCACTACTTAGCGGGGAGCCTATCAAATGGCAATCAAGAATGCCTTGAACGTATTGTGCGCGAGCAGGCCTTTACCGTTTTAAATCGCCTTTGCGCCCTGCGTATGGCCGAAGCCAGAGCAATTTTGATTGAATCTATCGGCAGGGGATACAAATCTCAGGGTTTCCAGCTTTATGCCCGCTTGGCTGGAGGTGCCTTAGGCGAAACCGGGGAAGCCTACCGTTGTTATTTGTTCAGCGTTTTTGATGAGCTCACCTTGGACCTAGCCGTTCTCTTTGATCGTTTTAGTCCGTATGGGTGTCTTTTTCCTGGGGAGTCAGTTTTATTAGAACTACTGGACCTAATTAACCATCACGAGTTAGCATTGTTGTGGGCCGAAGATGAGACAATCGGCTGGATTTACCAATACTTTAATTCTCCAGAAGAACGTCGGCAGATGCGGGCTGAGTCTCAGGCCCCACGTAATAGCCGGGAGTTGGCTGTGCGAAACCAGTTTTTTACCCCTCGTTATGTAGTGGAGTTTCTAACAGATAATACTGTGGGTCGAATCTGGTACGAGATGACTAGAGGTAATACAGTGTTGAAAAACCAGTGTCGTTATCTAGTGCGCCGTTCCAATGAAATTTTTTTGAAAAAAGGTGAAGAAACTCCAGAGCAAAACAACCCGGCAGAAAACCTTAGCCAAGAAGATTTACTTAAACAACCGGTGTATATATCATATCGTCAACTCAAAGACCCTCGTAACATCCGCATGCTGGACCCCGCATGTGGCTCGATGCACTTTGGGCTTTATGCCTTCGACCTTTTTGAGAAAATTTACGAAGAAGCATGGGAACTAGAAGGCCAACTCGACGCCGGAGTGTTCCAGCGCAGTGCAGAATTCAGGCCTTTGCAACAAACCTATAATAGCAAAGAGGAACTGATGCGGGACGTGCCAAGGCTAATTATCGAGCACAACATTTACGGTATCGATATTGACCAGCGCGCGGTCCAGATTGCGGGCTTATCGTTATGGCTTCGCGCACAGCGTAGCTGGTTGACCCAAGGTATAAAACCTCAGGATAGGCCGCAAATAGTTAGGTCCAATGTGGTCTGTGCAGAACCCATGCCAGGAGATAAAGAGTTGCTGAGGGAATTCACTCAAGATCTGAAGCCACGGGTATTGGGGCAGTTGGCCGAGGTAATATTTGATAAAATGCAATTGGCTGGAGAAGCAGGATCGCTACTTAAGATCGAGGAAGACATCGAGGAAGCAGTGGCGGCAGCTCGAGAGGAGTTCAGCGAAGAACTTACTCGCCGCCGAGAAGGCGAGCAGTCATTCCTTTTCCCTGAGCTTTCTCCCTCACGTCAAGCAACTCTATTCGACTTTACTGATCTTCCGGACAGAACAAGATTCTGGAATGATGCCGAACAAAGAATCCTTAATGCATTGCACAAGTATGCCGAACAAGCAGAGGCCATGCAAGCAAACAAAAAACGCCTCTTTGCTCAGGATGCAGCTAGAGGTTTTGCCTTTATTGATATTTGTCGTAAACGATATGATGTTGTTCTAATGAATCCGCCTTTTGGTGCTCCGACAATCAAAACTCAAGAGCTTACCATACAGCATTGCGGAATGTGTGGTAACTTGTTCTCAAGCTTTATGATCCAAGGAGTCAGATTCTTGATGCCAGGGGGTCTACTGGGCGCAATTACGGATCGATCATTTGTTGTGAAGTATACCTATAAGGATTACAGGACTTGGCTTTACGACCATACATCCTTGTGGGTCTTTATCGACCTAGGGTGGCATGTGCTGGACTCAAATGTGGAGGTCTGTGCATACGTAGTGGAAGCTTGCAAATCCACAGATTATGGAACATTCGGTAGTCTCTCGAATGTTGATCGAGAAACGATTGCTGACAAACTTGAAGAAGCAGTTCGGCTGTTTCAGGATGCCGGTACTGTTTTTGTGCAAGTGCCATTTAATGTATTCCGAAATATGCCGCATAAATCAATGAGTTACTGGTTGCCAAGCACATTACTGTCAGACTTTAATCTTGGGGAGACACTAGATAGCACTGGAGGTAGACCGGGTCGGGGAATGTCTTCTGGTAATACTGCTTTTGCATGTCGCCTTATGTGGGAAGTTCCATTGTCTTTGGTAGGTGTCCGTAAACGTTGGAATCCGGCTAATGTTGGGGGTGGAAGAGCAGCTTTTTATCGTCCGCCGTTCATGGTATTCTTCTATGATGGTGACTGGGGATGTATGCGTGAATTTCCAGGATTTAGCCTTAAGAATACCGACCTTTTCTGGCAACCATCGATTGGATGGGGAAAGAGAACCGATATTCTCTCTACGCAGCTTCTACCTGATGGAATGATAACTTGTGAGGATGGACAGGTGCTTGTTCCTTATTCTCTAGACGATGCTTGGATGCTACTAGGATTTCTGAACAGCAGGTATGCACAGACTGCAATTCATTGTATTTGTGGCGGGCATAAGGGTCCAGGGTACTTAGCAAAAATTCCCTTCCAACGAAACCTTGCTAATCGACAGGAAATTACTCGATTATCTCAATTAGGGTATAGGTTCTGCAGAGAAATGTTTTGTTGTGATGAAACTACAATTGATTTTGTTAGTCTGTTTGTTTTTGCTTCAGGTGTAGACCAGTGGGCTACGGAAACACTTCGGTATATCAGTACTTTGCAGGGTAGTATAAATCAGGTGCTTCGCAGAATTGATACCATTGTCTATGAAGGCTTAGGCAAAAAAGAGTCTGACGTGATTTCAATTCAAGATATAGCTCCCGGATTACTTGAAATTTCAACTGACTGGCCTGTTGAGCCAGGCGATTTGCACTCAGGTGTAATTTCCTATGCAGTCGGTGTTTCGTACGGCCGATGGGACATTCGTCTTACATTAGATCAGGCCCTTGCACCTAAGTTTCCCGATCCCTTTGATCCCTTACCCGTCTGCCCACCCGGAATGCTTATTGGTCCGGATGGGCTACCGGGAGAGCCTAATTGCATTGTTAGTGAAGAGTGGCTTCGGGCTAGGCCCGATGCTATCACCTTGCCTTCCGAGGGTGCAATAAAGAAACCGGTGATCCGCGATTCTGAATATCCTATACGCATTTCATGGAGCGGTATTTTGGTAGACGATGAAGGTCATCCAGAGGATATTGTAAATCGCGTACGTGAAGCTATGGAAGTTATCTGGAAGGAAAAGGCCGGGAACGTGGAGCAGGAAGTATGTGAGATCCTGGGTTTAAGGTCATTAAGGGAATACTTTCGTAAATCGGGCAGCTTTTTTGCTGACCATCTAAAGCGTTACTCCAAGAGCCGGCGTAAAGCCCCAATATACTGGCCACTTTCCACGGAATCGGGCTCTTATACTCTTTGGCTTTACTACCATCGTCTGACCGATCAGACGCTTTATATATGCATTAATGACTTCGTTGAGCCCAAATTAAAAGAGGTGGCTGATATTACCAGTAGGCTTTATCAGAAACCTCATAGAAACAGTGCCGAAGAAAAAGAACTGGAGTACTTGTCCGAATTTGAGCAGGAGCTGAAGGATTTTCGGACCGAACTTTTGCGTGTTGCGGCTTTCTGGAAGCCCAACCTGAATGATGGTGTGCAAATTACAGCTGCGCCACTGTGGAAGCTGTTTCGTTACAATCCTTGGCAAAGAACATTGAAAGGAACTTGGCAAAAGTTAAAGAGGGGTGATTATGATTGGGCGCATTTGGCATATAGCATTTGGCCCGACCGAGTGAAGCAGAAGTGCAAAAATGACAAATCGTTGGCTATTGCCCACTGTTTGGAGGAACTGTACGGACAGTAGACTTCTGTTTGAAAAAGCCATGAAATGACTGCTATGGAAAGAATAACAAGGTGAGGTTGAATCAATGGGTACGATAAAGGGTTTTATTCAAGACAAATTGAAGAAGCGCATGAAACATAACGGCGTTCTAGTGGTTTACGACTCGGACCGTCGATACCGCGAACTGTGTCTTGAATTAGCAAACGAGGAAACTCGAGTTATCGATGCCAGCGAAAGCAGCATTGAAAGTCGTGAGAGTGCTTTACAAACGCTGTGGGAACTGGGACAACCTAGCCCACGACTTAAAGAGATGCTAGTCTATGTTCCTGCCAAGGCCCCTCTTAGCGATGAGGAGAAACAGCGCGACCCGTTTGCTCTCTATACAGTTTGTGGAAGGGTATTTCCGGATAGTGACAGTGATGATTACATAAATCTTTGTCTAACTGCAAAACCAGATCATGCTACCCAAATTCGGCGCATTTTTAATGAAAACCCTAATCCTGCGTTTGATGTGATCGATGCAGTTGGTAGTAGTACCGGTTGGCCACACCTACAAGTGATTTTGAAGGTGGAATCGGCCCGAGATATGTTGTTTGCGTTAATGGTTCCTTCCAACTCTCAACACGGAGCCTTGAAACATCAGAGTACTTGGTTTTCCGAAGCTAGAGAATTAGTGCAGGATACATTGGGGTTAGAGTTAATCACTCGGGCTAAAACATGGGCCCCTATTGCTGAGGAACTGTGGCGCTTCGTGCTTTTTAGTGAGTTTGCTTTTGATCTCCCGGAAACATTGCCAGACTCACTCGCTAACGTTCCCCGGGCAAGGATAGAGGTAAGGCCGTTGGTTGCCGACCTTTGCGATCGACTTCGCAACGACAACCGAACACGCGCAATTTATGTCGAGCGAGCACAAGCCATAGAAAACGAACTTGATCTGCCAGCCTATTGTAAAGAGATTGATGATCTGGGGATCTGTGATACGTTCCCTTTCGAAGAACGTAGTTTCCTGAAACAAGCCATAGTAGCTCTGAAGGCGGGAAATACAGATGTTGTACGCGCTATATTGAGCCGTTGCCAACATTCCGTATGGACCGGAAAAGGAGAAAGTCAGACCCAATGGGAAGTGATACGATCTGCGCTTGATTTAACTGAAGCATGTGAAGACTATGAACGACAGCTTAGTGACCATACACAGAGTATGGAAGCACTTATCAACTTCTACATCACATGCTTGTGTGACAGTGACCGTTTACATCGAGAATTTGAACAAGCTGTCGGTGATTATCTCGATACTCAGGTAGCCATGGAGGAATTGATTGACCAGGTACGAAGTCGCTATCAGCGATTAACCAGCACGGTGCATGACCTTTTCATACGCCATCTTGAGAATTCTGGATGGCCTCCTGTGGGACGTTTGGCCAATGCAGATGTGTTTGAACTTTTGGTTGCACCGAAGCTTCAAGAGAATGGGCGGCGCGCAGCTCTATTTTTGATAGATGCTTTGCGCTATGAACTAGGGGTAGTGCTGGAAAGGCAATTGGCCGAAGAAGGACAGGTAGAACTGAGGGAGTCATTTGCTCAATTACCCACTATTACCCAAGTAGGAATGGCAAGCCTTCTTCCACAGGCCGGGCAAAAGCTTCTCTTGAAACGCCTGGACAAGGGCAGTATTTCTCCTATACTCGGAAATATCCCCGTTACAAATGTAAACCAACGCATGAGTGTGTTTCACAAATATTATGGTCAGCGTTTCACGGAGATGACGTTGAGAAACTTTATTAGGTCTAAGGATCCAATACCGAGCATGGTAGATTTGCTTATACTTCGGAGTGAAGAGATTGACACCCAGTTAGAAATGGATCCGGAAAATGCCCTTGGCTTAATCTATAACTCGCTTAAGTGCATACGTGTTGCTGTTCATAAGCTGGTTGCCATGGGTTTTGATGATGTGATAATTGCCACGGATCATGGTTTTGTGTTAAATGCCCCGTCACAAGCAGGGGATGTTTGTGAGAAGCCACAAGGGGATTGGATTAATCTCCACGAACGTAGTCTCCTAGGCAGGGGCATAGCAGATACGGCCAATTTTGTACTACCAACTGAACGGGTAGGTGTTCGTGGTGATTTTGAACACTTGGCGGGCCCACGAGGGTTGGTTCCATATCGTGATGGCATGCTATATTTTCACGGCGGAGCATCCTTGCAGGAAGCAGTTTTACCGGTAATAACACTGCGGCTCAAGACTAAGGAGCCTGACTACTGGCAACCTACGGTAACGATTTCTTATAGGAGTGGAGCGAAACGTATTACAACCAGGTTGCCGGTTGTTGAGGTTATGTTGGAATGCAATTATCTTTTTACACAAGGTACTGATTTTGAAATCCTTCTAGAAGCTCATGACAAAAACGGTTCTATTGTAGGGGAAGCAAAATCCGGCGGTCCGGTCAATCCCGCTACACGGACTATAAGCTTAAGGCCAGGTGAAAGGGTGCAGGTAACGATGAAAATGCACACAGAGTTTGAAGGACGCTTTACAGTGGTGGCCTTGAATCCAACCACCTTAGCGGTGTATCACAAATTAAGCTTAGAAACTGATTACGTGGTGTGATCGATATGGATGTACTAGATAAGAAGCTTACATCAGTCTTTGAAGGCCGCGTAGTACGAAAAGATCTTTTGCACCGTATCAAGAAGGGCACCAATGTCCCCACGTTTGTTTTGGAATTTCTACTGGCTCGTTATTGTGCCAGCGATGATTCTGCCGAAATCCAAGCGGGAATAGAAGCTGTCTTAGCTACGTTACAGGACAATTACGTCCGACCAGATGAGGCTAATGCAGCCCAGTCAAAGGTTGCTACTAAAGGCAAGCATCGCTTTATTGACAAACTGCATGTTCGATATGTAGAAAGAGAAAAACGACATTGGGCGGCATTAGAGAATTTTAATTCGCAACGCATTGCGATTGGAGAAAAATTCTACCGGGACAACGAGCGTCTTCTTCAGGGCGGCATCTGGGCGGAAGTGACTATTGCCTATAATGATATTGATCAGGACAATTATGCTTTTTTCGTTGAAGATCTTCGACCGATTCAACTTAGCCGATTTGACTTCCAGAAATATGTGGATGGGCGTTGTGAGTTTACTCGGGATGAGTGGATGGATGTAGTGCTTCGTTCTGTAGGCCTGGAGCCTACGAGACTTTCCAAACGCCAAAAATTCCATTATGTTGCACGGTTGGCTCCGTTGGTAGAGGCCAACTACAACTTCATAGAACTGGGCCCTCGGGGTACAGGCAAGTCGTACTTTTTTAGCGAGTTTTCTCCGTATGCAACCTTAATTAGCGGTGGTCAGGCCAGTAAAGCAACCCTCTTTTATAACAATGCCCGTAACAAGATAGGTTTGGTAGGTTTTTGGGATACGGTGGCATTTGACGAAGTTGCGGGTATTAGGATCAAGGATGCAGATACAGTTCAGATTATGAAGGATTATATGGCCAATGGCAGGTTTTCCAGAGGAGTAGAAGTGATTGCTGATGCCAGTATGGTGTTTATTGGTAATATCGATCACTCAATTGAACAGCTGGTAAATTCTACGGATTATGATTTATTTATGCCTTTACCTAAGGAGTTTGACTTGGCGGTGATGGATCGGTTCGCTTGTTATTTACCAGGGTGGGAAATGCCTAAGAATAGCAGCGAATACTTGACCAATAATTATGGCTTTATTACAGACTATCTGGCTGAAGCTTTTCATTTCCAATTTAACCACACTAATCGCTACGAAGAGGTCAGCAAACGTATACGTCTTGGCAAGTCTGTTGAGGGGCGCGATGAGAAAAGCATTAAGAAGACTGTCTGCGCATTCTTGAAAATATTACATCCTGCTGGGGAACCAAACGACAAAGAATTCGAGGAGTATGTAGCATATGCAGTGGAGTGCCGACGCCGAGTCAAAGAACAGATGAATAAGAGAAAACCTGACAATGAGTTTGCCAATATCGATCTCTCATATATTACCCCGGACGGGCACCAGTTTGTAGTCTATTGTCCCGAATCTAAGAATGCCCAGGCAACCCAACGACCTGTTCGGAGGGAGCTTGAGAAACCTACTGGTCTAGACCTTCTAAAACGAGGAGAAATATCCAACGAGGAGCTAATTCTACCTTCAGAGGCGATTGATATTAAAAGGGAAGGCAATCTGTCTTCAGTGCAAGATGAGGGCGGACGTGAAATCGAATCACCGGACGAGGGCCAGCCTCAGGAACAGCATTTTACAATTTTCTATGGTGATATAGGCTATAGCTATGAGTCAATTATTGGGCCATACCTTAAAGGAGCCAAGAAGATCACCGTGGAAGATCCGTACATCCGTTTGCCATATCAGATTCAAAATTTTGTTCGGTTTTGCGAGACCGTAGTAAGGCTATCAGCGATCAGAAAGATGAATCTTATTACCACCCACGATGGGGATACTAAAATATCGGAAATGCATGATAAACTAGGTGAACTGAAGCAAAGCCTGCTGGAGTTGGACGTAGTATTAGACGTCAAATTGAATGCGAACTTACATGACCGTGAGATTCGCCTAGATAATGGCTGGGTCATCAAGATTGGGCGCGGTCTTGATTTTTATCAAAAGCCTGATAGTTGGTATGAAATTGGTGTCAATGACTTGTCCTTGCGCAAGTGTCTGGAGACAAAAGTCGATATTTTTAAGGTAGACCCGGCGATTGAATCTTAGCCTTAGATCAATGTATTCCCATGGTCTAAAGGAGAACAGTTTTTCTCTTTTCTTGCCCTTGCAGCTTACTATCAGTAGTGGTAAAATTACGTAGGCATTGCATGCTCAGTGTACGAT